>DGYMI06202__coassemble_934_pt1 | contig 95301 bp, 75 predicted proteins | sample DGYMI06202__metabat2_low_PE_006 | metagenome-assembled genome bin DGYMI06202 | reverse complement strand
GGACGGCCTTGCATCCGACTCCGCCAAGTCCGGGGCTGGTCGCTATCGGGAGGAAAGGGATGGCGGAGCGGAGAAAATTGTATAAATGATTGGACTCAAAGAATCTACGTCAGTTACATCATTATATCGTGAATTTTCACTATCTTTATCGAAAGCAATGGGATGCAAACAAGTGCATGATGACCGCATCGCGGGAGTGACCTTTGTGGAAAATGCTTCACGTAATGCGCTGATTGTGGATAAGGAATATGTTTGGGCCGGAAATCCGTTTCCCAATCCAAAGCAAAAGGGAGAATCTTCAGGGATTCTCCCTTTTGCTTTTGTATGCCGGTGCATGAGAAACTCGGCACATGCGACCTCAAAACGCCCCTTCCAGGGGCCGGGGATGTCTGTCAGAATTCGCGGAAACGCTCGCGCGCAGCGCAAGTGCGAGTGCGAGTCCCGTTTTCCGCTCCAAAACAGGAGGGAAGAATCCAAAAGGTTCTTTCCTCTTTTGCATATCGGAACCGTAAAGCCGATATCGACAACCTCAGAATGCACGTTCAGGGAGGAGATATGGCCGACACAGCGAGCCATCGCCGAACCTACACGCAACACCGGCCTCCCTTTTCACTCCAAAGGTCCGCAACAGAGCAATCCGAAAGTATTTTTCTGAACATGCACGTTTTTTATAGCATCCTCCCCTGATTTGTTGTTACTTTTGCAACATTCAAGACACATTCATCCGCATCCGGGACGAGTAAGTTCATCCCAAACATCGACATCCACTCTTTGAAAACATTCTAAACCGTAAAAAACATCATAGCTATGGCTCAATCGCTTATCACCAACCGCAAGTCGTTCCTGCTTCAGATACTCCCGGTGATGCTCTGCTTCTTCGCCATGGGATTCGTCGACCTCGTGGGTACGGCATCGAACTACGTACAGAAGGATTTGGGGCTCACCGACGCGCAGGCGAACCTCTTCCCCTCGCTCGTCTTCTTCTGGTTCCTGATTTTCTCCGTGCCGACCGGCATGCTGATGAACAAAATCGGCCGTAAGAACACGGTGCTCATCAGCCTTGTGGTGACCGCGGTCTCGCTGCTCATCCCGGCGTTCGGCGACAGCTATCCGGTCATGCTGGCCTCGTTCTCGCTGCTCGGCATCGGAAACGCCGTCATGCAAACCTCGCTGAATCCCCTGGTGACGAACCTCATCAACAGCCAGAAACTGGCTTCGACGCTCACCTTCGGGCAGTTCGTCAAGGCAATCGCCTCCTTCCTGGCTCCAATCATCGCCGCATGGGGAGCAACCACCCTCTTCCCGACGTTCGGCCTGGGTTGGAGGAGTCTGTTCGTAATCTATGCCGTCATCTGTCTGATGGCCATCTCGCTCCTGGCGGCGACGCCCATCGAGGAGGACCAGCCGGACAAGGCCTCCAGCATGGGCGGTTGTCTGAAGCTGCTCGGCCGTCCGTTTATCCTGCTCTGCTTTCTCGGAATCATGTGCCACGTCGGGATTGACGTAGGCACCAACACGACGGCACCCAAAATCATCATCGAGCGTCTGGGGCTTCCCCTCGAAGACGCCGGCTTTGCCACCGGAATCTACTTCATCTTCCGCACGGCAGGCTGTTTCCTCGGAGCCTTCATCCTGCGGGCCATCTCCCCCAAGCTGTTTTTCGCCATCAGCGTATTCATGATGCTGGCCGGCATGGGCATCCTGTTCTTCTGCGACACCCTCACGCCGTTGTATGCGGGAATCGGACTGATTGGATTCGGAAACTCGAATATCTTCTCCGTCATATTCTCCCAGGCGCTTGTCTATGCGCCCCATGAGAAGAACGAGGTCTCGGGACTCATGATTATGGGCCTCTTCGGAGGCACCGTCTTCCCGCTGGCGATGGGTTATGCCGCGGATGCCGTCGGACAGAGCGGGGCGGTGGCCGTCATGACCGTCGGCGTCGTCTACCTGCTCTATTATACGCTGAGAATCCGGAAAATATGATTAATCAACCAATAAATACTGATTCGATGAACACGAATGACATCGTTGTAGGAATGGGCGAAGCCTTGTGGGACATGCTGCCCGAGGGCAAAAAGATTGGCGGAGCTCCGGCCAATTTCGCCTACCATGTTTCCCAGTTCGGACTGCCGAGTTGCGTGGTGAGCGCCGTCGGCGACGACGCCTTGGGACATGGGATACTTGACAACTTCACCGCCAAGGGGCTCAACCACCGCATCGCCACGGTGCCCTATGCGACGGGGACCGTGCTGGTCAGCATCGACCAGGCCGGAGTTCCCCAATACGAAATCAAGGAGAACGTGGCGTGGGACAACATCCCCTATACCCCGCAGCTCGAGGAGCTCGCCCGCAGGACGAAGGCCCTCTGCTTCGGCTCGCTGGCGCAGCGCAGCGTCGTGTCGCGCAACACCATCCACCGGTTCCTCGACAACATGCCCCAGAGCGACGACACGCTGGTGGTCTTCGACGTCAATCTCCGGCAGGGATTCTACAACAAGGATATTCTCTGCGATTCGATGAAGCGCTGCAATATTCTGAAGATTAACGACGAGGAGCTGATTCAGGTAAGCCGCATGTTCGGATACCCGGGCATCGACCTCCAGGACAAGTGCTGGATACTGCTCGGCAAGTACAACCTGAAGATGCTCATACTCACCTGCGGAATCAACGGCAGCTACGTGTTCACGCCCGGCAACATCTCCTTCCTGCCCACCCCCAAGGTCGAGGTCGCCGATACGGTAGGCGCCGGCGACAGTTTCACCGCTGCGTTCATCTCGTCCATCCTGAAAGGCAAGAGCGTTGCGGAGGCCCATTCGCTCGCGGTACGGACATCCGCCTATGTCTGCACGCAGAAAGGGGCCATGCCGACATTGCCGCCGCAACTGACCGAACAGCTGTAAAGGGAGCCGGAGGCCCCTTGTGCAACCGACTCAAACGGGTGGGACGTTCCCACCCGTTTGCGTTTTTCTCCGGCTTTTCGGCCGCACGGACCCGGGGTGCGCACTCCCCCGCCCTCCCGGCGGCAGCCCCGCCGCCGGCTCCCGGGGCGACCGGCTTCGCACGGACCCGCACAGGCGGTTTTCCACCCCGCACGGGCGTTTCCCGGCCGCGCAGCCCGGGCCTCACCGCGGAGAGAGCGCTGCAAACCGTAATCGAGGTCTGCATCCCGGTAATTCGGATATGCCGCGACTCGACGGATACCGGTATCTTTGTCATGAACAAACCAACGAACCGGTCGATATGAAAACATTGTGGCTCATACCCCTTGCGGCTCTTGTCCTGGCGACGGCGGCGGCATGTTCGCCGGCCGACGACCCGACGATTGCACCGCCTCCGTCGGAACAACCCGACACGGATGTCGGCGATGACGAAGATTACACCGATGACGACAACGATTCCACCATGCAAGACAACACCATCCGGATAACCGTGCAGGGCGGCAGCTCCTTTACGGTCACCCTGGAGCAAAACGCCGCCACCGAAGCGCTGAAGGCCCGTCTGGCCTCGGGCGATGTCACGCTCCTCATGAACGACTACGGCAACATGGAGAAGGTAGGCAGTCTGGGCTTCTCGCTGTCGCGCAACGACACCCGCATCACAACCTCGCCGGGTGTTCTGGTGCTCTACCAGGGCAACATGCTGGTCCTCTTCTACGGTTCGAACACGTGGAGCTACACCCCGCTGGGCAAAGTGGACGGGGTGGATACGCGCGACGGGATGCTGAACCTGCTGGGCGGAGCGGGCGACGTGACCCTGACGCTCTCGGCGGAGCGCTGAACCTGCGCCGCCACACATAAGCCGCCCGGCCGCATCGATAGTGATGCGGCCGGGCGTTTCGGTCTGCATGACCGACGCTCCCCGAGGAGCGTCAGGAGCGCCCTGCCCCCGACGCCGTATGCGTCCCGCGGCCGACCGCAAAGGCGCAAAAGACAAGGTAGAGCAGGCAGAGCAGAATGACAACCAGACCGCCCGTTACGCCGCTGCGGTCGATTGCATACCCGATGACCGGCGTAACCACCCCGCCGCCGGCCACCGCCGTAATCATCAGTCCCGAAATCTCGTTCATCCGCGCGGGCTCCTGCTCGAAGGCCAGCGAATAGATGACCGAGAAGATGGAGGAGACCAGAAAACCGACGGCGCCCACACAGACGAGGTTCGCCGTAGGGTTCTGCGTCCAGAAAATCAGCCCGGCCATCGGGACGAGGCTGGCAACGATGTGTATCCGGTAATAGGACAGGGCCGGGATGCGGGCCAGGAGCAGCGTTCCGATGAGCGCTCCGGCCGTACGGCACAGGAAGTAGACCTGCGGCACGAATTTGGCGCGCTCCAGCGGCCAGTCGAACCGGGCAACCATCAGTTTCGAACCGATGTAGTTGATGGAGACATCCACACCCACGACAAAGAAGATGCCCAGAAAGAGGAGCAGAATCCTGCGGTTTCTCAGCAGCGACAGCGAAGCCGCAAAGGAGAGCCGGTTCGACGAGGTGGTCTCGCGTGTGATGGGGGTTGCCAGCAGCCAAAGTGCGAAAAGCAGAGTGACGAGTCCCAGAATCGGGAAACAGCAGTACCACTGCCCGGGGCCGAAGCGGAGCACCGCCAGCAATACGATTTCAGGTCCGACGAGCGACGATATGGCCTTGATTACCTGGCCGGCCGTCATACAGCTCGCCAGAATCCTGCCGTCGCGCACCAGATTGCCCAGCAGCGGGTTGAGCGAGACCTGCAACACGGCATTGCCCATGCCGAGCAATACGTAGGCCGCAATGCAGGTCGCGCCCGAGAACGAGACCAGAGGCAGGAACATCCCGACGATTGTCACCGCCATACCCAGCAGGACCGTGCGCTTGCGGCCCCAGCGGTTCATGAGGTTGCCGACGGGGATTCCGAGAAAGAGGAACCAGATGAATACCATCGAAGGGACGAAGCCGGTCATGGTCGAAGACCAGCCGAAGGTCCGCTGCACGTAGTCGGACGTAATGCCGACAATGTCACAGAACCCCATCACGAAGAATGCCGCAAGGACGGGGATGATTCCGGCGATGTTGACTTTTTTCATAGGTTGCTATACTGAAGTTGAGGCGTTTTCCGCATCGAGCCGCGAGAGAGCCAGGGCGTAGGCGCCGCACATGATGGCCTGGCTGGCGCCCAGGCGGGAGCACAGCACCGCCGTCTTCTTCGTCCGGCGCCACGCCACCCGGGCTTCCGTACCGGGTACGGAGACCGTCCCGTCGTCCGAATCCAGAAAACGGAGCCGCTCGCCGGGGGTATCCCAGTCATAGACCTCCATCTGCAGCGCCGGGAAGCTGGCGCCCCCGAATGTCGACAATCGCGAGCGCATCTCCCCTAGCAGGCCGGGAAGAATGTATTTCGCAGCTCCGGCCAGGCCGCCGCCTACGACGACGATGCCGTCGACGATGTTCAGCGCCGCCGTGATGCCGGCTCCGGCCATCGTACCCAGCTCCCGGAACGAGGCGATGGCAGCAGCGCGGTTCCCGGGTCTCACGCCCTCCGCAATGTCGAAAATATCCTTCGGCGTCAGATTCCCATCCGCAGCACCTCCGCATTCGGCATAGACCCGCTTCACGGCCCGGATGCTGACGCTCTCCTCGGCCAGCAGTTCGGGGTATTTCCGGTTGCGCAGCAGCCATACGTCCCCGCCGCAACCGTTGTCGCCCGTGAGCAGCCGTCCGTCGATGACAACGCCCGCGCCGAATCCCGTACCGAGCGTTATGCCCAGCAGGTTCCGGTAGGTCCGCAGACTGCCCGACGCCCGCAGCGCTTCGTTCACCTCCGTCAGCGCTCCCGAAAGAGCCTCGCCCAGCGCAAAGAGGTTTCCGTCATTCTCCATGAACACCGGAAGCCCGAAGTGCCGGGACAGGTAGGGGCCCAATGCCACGCCGCCCCGAAAGGCCGGAAAATTGGGCAGGTCCCCGATGATGCCGTTCGCATAGTCCGCCGGGCCGGGGAATGCGAAGCTGATGGCGACGGGACGCTCGCCAAGCTGCGACGATACCCGCTCGAAGCCCCGGACCAGCACCTCGAGGCACCGGTCCAGATTGTCGGGCTCGGCAGGCAGCGGAATCGGCGCGACGACCTGACGGTTGGAACGGAGGGCCGAGAAGACGAAGTTCGTGCCGCCGGCATCCAGGGTCAGCACGACCCGTTTGTCTGATTCATACATGGAAGTAAAGGTCTTTCTGGTTCATTGTTTCGGCTTTTCGGGGCGGTATCAGATGCGCACATAGGCCTTTATGGTGACGCACGTGCTCCCCTCCGACTTCCCGTAAGGGCGAATCGTATACTCGCCAACGCCGGCCGGCACGATGAACGTCTCGGCATAATGGACGACAAACGGCTCGAAGGCGCCGCTCGGGCTCTCGACGACCGCCTCCTCGCCTTCAAGCAGGTTGAACACATTCACGCTGTGCTGCGTCGTGTGACGCACCGGAACCGAAAAACGATGGCGGCGCGTCTCGATGAATTCGTTGGGATGCAGGCCCGTTGACTCCTCAATCCACCCCTCGCCGCGCGACACGACCCGCGTGTGGTTCATCAGGTGCTCGCGCACGTAATCCGTATCACGGCCCCAGTCGATGACCCGGCTGCCGCGCTCGACGTTTATCGGGCGAGGCTTGCCGTCGAGCCCCAGGCGTTGCCAGTCCCACAGCTTGAAGGTGAACAGGTTGGGCGTCGAACTGATTTCCAGAACCATGCTGTCGGCGCCCGAGCAGTGAACCGTCCCGCCCGGTATGAGGAAGTGGTCGTGCTTCTTGGCCGGAATGCGGTTGACGTACCGCTCCGCATCGAAGACGATTTCCCCCCGCTGCGCCCGCCGAAGGTCATCCATCATGGCCTCGGGCTCGATGCCGTTCTTGAGCCCGAGGTAGACGACGGCATCATCCCCCGCATCGAGCAGGTAGTAGCTCTCGTCCTGCGTATAGCACATGCCGAAGCTTTCGCGGATGAACTGGGTCGTCGGATGGACCTGAAGGCTCAGGTTCCCGCCGCCCATCGTATCCAGAAAATCGAAACGGATGGGGAAATCCTTGCCGAAGCGCGCCTCGACCGGTTCGCCGAGCAGCGCACGCGACCTGAGCAGAACCAGGTCGACCGATGGTAGCTCGAACAGCTCTCCGCCTATCCTGAAATAGAGGCTGTTCTCCTCCGGAACGCAGTCGAAGCACCATCCGTAATTGGGTTGCGAGGAGTCCAGCCCGCAGACCTCCTTCATCCACTGTCCGCCCCAGGGGGCCGGGTCGAAGAACGGAACCACCCGGAACGGGCCCGACACCGTCTTCTCGATTCCTCGCAGGAAGGTATCCCGGTCGATGAGCTTCGGCCGGTCGGCGCAATGGGTGTCCAGCCAGTAGTCGACCCGGTGGAAGAGGCCATCCTTGTAGCGGTCGCAGACTCGCCAGTCGTTGAAATAGCCGCGCTTGTACTGCAGCGAAACGGCTTCGGCGCGGTTGTCTACGCCCAAGGCCCGCACCTCATGGCGGCGGAAGCGCTGCTGGAGCTCCCAGCGCGCCATGTCCGCATAGACCAGCGGCGCCTCGGGTAGCACCATACCGGCTCCCGTACCAACAACAACCACCGGCCGCGACGAAGAGGCTATATCCTCCCGGGCCGCACTCAGCTTCCGGGCGTCGAAGTAGTCCGCCAGTTCCAGATTCGTCACATAGCCGAAGAGGACATCTTCCGTCATGAAGCGCTCGGTCATCGCCCGGACACGCGACTCGTTGTGATACAGGTCGCGGACGTTCACTACCGCCACGTCTCCCAGACGCCCGAGCTGCCCGAGCAGCTCCTCCTCGCGAACCCCCACATAGCAGTCGATGGCCAGACGCCCGTGACGCTCCAGCAACGACCCAAACAACTGCAGGATATCTCCCCAACCCACAACAATATCGCCTTCGATACCCGTTGCAGGATACTTGTCGTAATTGGACTTTCTCATCTTGTCAGCAATTTTCATTACCATTTTCACACAAAACAATCTGCTCATTCCGCAGCCGCAGCTGCCGCGACCGGTTATTCAACGGCATCCCGCATCATTTCGATAGCCGTGAAGAGCACGCCCGCCTCGCCGCGGAACATGCCCGACCCCATCGGCTCGCCGGCGGGGGTATACCATTCATGGAAAGCACCGTTGGCGATTACCCGGTCGAGCATCGGACCGAGCGCCTCGTAGGCCTGTTCGAGCAGCCCCGCCTCAAGCAGCGCATGCACCATGCGCGCACCGAACCAGGTCCAGTCCCCTCCGTTCTGATAGCCGTAGGGATACATCGAGACATTGCGGAAAGAACCCGCCGGATAGGTAGGGTAAAGGGTAAGCCCGATACTCTGCGCATGGGCCGCCCGTCGGTTCGCCTCCATCCGTTCGTAGGCATGCCGCACCTCTTCCCGCGGAAGGATTCCCGCCAGACACGCGATGGCCGTACCTCCGTGGCAGTAGACGGCACGCTCGTCGAAATCTACCGGAAAAGGCGACCCGTCCAGGTAGATGTGAGGCAGGAACTTGCGTCGTTCGCCGTCCCACAGATGCTGCCGGATGCGGTCGACGAACTCCCCCCGGAGATGCTCCCACCGGATTCGCTCCTCCTCCGAACGGGAGAGTCCAATCATATCGTTGAGCGCCAGCACGAACATGGCATTGTCGTAGATGTCGATGGCGTAATGGGTGTTTTCATCGATTTCCACGCCCCAGGGATGTTCCGGCTGCACATCGCCCCAATCCGCCGTAGTCGCCCCGACGAGCAGCCCGTAGCGGCTGTCGGTCTTTTCGTTCAGCAGGAACTCCATTGCCCGCACCAGCCGCTCATGGACGGTGCGGTCACCGATTTTCTGCCCCAGATATTCCCAATTGCCGCTTTTGCGCACATATTTGGCCACGGCCTGAACCAGCGACGTCTCGTGATCCGTCTCCACGGTATTCTTGTGTGCGGCAAAGCCCGGCGCAAGTTCCGAAAAGCGGTACTCGTATCCGTCGGCATCCTCCAGGTCGGCCTTCTCAACGGGAATGAATCCGTCCACGATATTCCCGTCTTCGCCCTGAAACGCAAAGAACATGTCAAGATTCTTGCGAACGAGGGAATCGGGCATCACCTCCATCGACAACTCGATGAAGGTATTGTAGTCGCGAATCCAGACCTCGCCATAGGAATCGCCGGCATTGAAACCGCCGCGGACCAGATTCCGCGACAGCTCTTCGACCCGGTCGAACCGCTCGTCATTTCTGATTTTTCTTCGGAGCGCCCCGTCGGAATCGCCACAGGAGCTCATCATAACGCACGCAATCAAAAGCGCATACCATTTTGCTGTCATATTCCAATATGTTTTTCATGCGGGAGGCGAGCCATGCGCCCGCCGTCCGGAACTGTTATCCATCGCCGACTGCCCAATCGCCGCAACGCGGGACTATCATCCGGCCCTTTTAATATGTTCGAACATACAAAAGTATAAATAATATGGTCCGTTGCAAAATAATCACAAATATTTCTACATATTCAACCTGAAAACAGACAAAAAGCCAGCAGAGGCTATTCAAAACAGCCGCATATGTGCATACAAACCAACAGAACAAGACTAAAAGCGGTTTCGCCGAGCGGATACTTGTCCGCACAAAAGACCGCATGTGCAACAAAATTCGCCATGAAATGCCCGAACTGTTGCGCCGGATTCCCATAAATCGTATTTTTGCAGGAGCCAATCGAACCGACGGAATGAATATCGACCACAACAGCGACATACCCCTCCACCTGCAAGCCGAGGAGATACTCCGCCAACTCATCGAATCCGAGGAGTACAAAAACGGCAACAAGTACCTGCCCAACGAAGTCGAGCTCTCGCGCGAGCTCGACATCTCGCGCAACACGCTCCGGCAGGCCATCAACAAGCTGGTCTTCGAAGGACGCCTCATCCGCAAGAAGGGCGTCGGGACGAAAGTCGCCCCAAGATGCATTCTGGGCCGGGTGAACAACTGGCTGAGTTTCTCCCAGGAGATGAAACGGCTCGGCATCGAGGTGCGCAATTTCGAACTGCACATCAGCTACAAGCCCGGCACGGACGAAATCCGCACCCTCTTTGGAGCACCTCAGGGCAAAGGCCGCTTCTTCGTACTCGAGCGGGTGCGCGGAAAAAAGGAGTGCCCGTTCGTCTATTTCATCTCCTACTTCAACCCCGGCATCCCGTTCTCGGGAGAGGAACATTTCTCGTCGCAGCCGCTCTACGACATTCTCGAAAAGGAGTTCGGCATCGTGGTCAAGACCAGCAAGGAGGAGATATCGGCCCGTCTTGCCGGCGATTTCATTGCGTCGAAGCTCGACATCCGGCCGACCGACCCGATTCTGGTCAGGAAACGTTGTGTATACGACGTGAACGGACAACTGACCGAATACAACATCGGCTACTACAGGGCCGATTGCTTCACCTACAGCATCGAGGCCGAGCGGTAATCGGCCGCACCGCCCCTGACTCTGCCGTCCATGCGGATTGGCACCACCGTTTTCCGGCCCTCCACCTACAACCAATAAAGTGCCGGAGAGTTTCATACGCACCGTCCCGCACGTACCTCCTACTCAAAAAGACTTAGCCCGGCCGGGAAAAACACTCAATTCTCGGTATTGCCCCCCCGGGCCAAGGCCGGTACTTTTGCAATCGAAAATCAAAACAAGTTCGATATGCAAATCAAATCCGCCATTTTTCTGCTTTCGGCCGTGCTGCTCGGCGCAACGGCCTGCGACAAGGAGGAGAGCTCCACGGCAACGCCCGAATTCGCCGGTTCGTATGAGGGTTATACGCTGGCAAGCTGCTCCTATTTCCAGAACACCTGCACGGGGGACGAGACAATCACCCTCACCAAAAACGCCGACGGTACGGCCTCCGTCGCCTTCACGTCGGCTTCGTGGGGCGAATTCACCGTGGCCTCGGCCAAGGTCGAGACGCAGGGCGACACATGCACCCTCTCGGGCGACGGGGAGACCCGCATGGGAATGGGCGGCAACACGTCGACCTACGCCTGCAGCTTCACCGCCGAAATCGGCCCCTCGAAGAGCGCCCGCATGCAGTTCAAGGTCCCGGCCGTCATGGGCGGCCTGACGATTGACTTCGCTACGGGCGACGCCCCGGCCGACCTGCTGCTTGCCGGCAAATACGAAGGGTACACGGATGCCGACTGCTCCTACTTCGAGAACCGCTACACCGACGGCGAAAGCGTGACGCTGACGGCCAACGGCGACGGAAGCCTGAAGGTCGTCTTCGAATCGGCCACCTGGGGCAGCTTTACCGTCGAGTCGGCCACCGCGGCCAAAGAGGGTGATGAGTACCTCTTTACGGGCAGCGGCAACGTGGCCATGGGCATGGGCGGTTCGACGAGCGAATACGCCTTCACGCTGAGCGGCCGGGCAAATACGGCCAAGGACGACTTTTCGATTGCATTCAACGTACCGGCCGTCATGGGCGGCCTGACCGTCACGCTGCTGCCGGGCAGCGCACCCGCGGCAGGCGAATGACCGCCGAACCGAAAACCGCAGCAACGGCCATGAAAGGAAAACAACTGCGTCTGCTGGTGTCGGGAGCGGCATGTCTGCTGTCGCTCCCGGCCTGCAACGGCATCTTCGGAGGCATCTACGACGAACCGACGAGCGCTACCGGCAGCGAATTCGGGTTCGTCGTCATCGACGAGCAAACCCGAACCGGACGCATCTACATCGACGCCACCGACTATACCGAATGGCACTACGTCGACCTCCACGCCAAGACGGTGACGACCTCGCCCGTCTCGGCCGAGGCCCCCGCGGCATGGGATTTCGCCGTCCACCGCTACGACACCAAGACCAACGGCGCCACGGTCTGGGAGAGCACGACGGAGGAGTTCGGCTCGCTGCCGGCCCCGGAGACGGTGCCCGACGGGGAGTTCGTTGCCGACGAATGGACCACCGACCGCATCACGGTCGACATGTCGCAGATGATGGACGGCATCATCCTCTATGCCGAGGACTACTGGAACCCGTGTCTTTCGCGCTGGCTCGACGTCGACACCTCGACCATGCCGCCGATTTACACCCTCTCGGGGCGCGTCTATCTGCTGCGGCTCACGGACGGCACCTTCGCGGCGCTGCGCCTGCGGAACTTCATGGACGACGCCGCCGTCAAGGGCTACATGACCATCGACTACCTCTATCCCGTTCAATGATGAAGAAAACCATTACGACGCTGCTTCTCGCACTTCTCTTCGCACTGGCGCCGACGCTCCGCAGCGAGGCGCAGCACCGCCTGACGGGCCGCATCACGGCCTCCACGGGAGAGCCGCTTCCCGGAGCGACCGTCACCGTCGGGGAGCTCCCCGACGCAGGCGCGGTCGCCGACACGGAGGGACGCTACGAACTCACGCTGCCCGACGGGCAGAGCTACACGCTCCGGGCCTCGTTCGTCGGTTACGACGAGGCCTCGGCCCGCACTGATGCCGCACGCAACGGACAGCTGGACTTCCGGCTGACGGAGCGCCCGACACAGGTGGACCAGGTGGTGGTGACCGCCACCCGCACCCCCAAACTGCTGAAGGATGTCCCGATTGTCACCCGCGTCATCTCCGAACGGGAGATTCGCCAGGCGGACGCAACCCACATCGGCGACCTGCTCCAGTCGGAGCTCCCGGGAATCGAATTCTCCTACTCGATGAACCAGCAGGTCTCGCTCAACATGTCGGGATTCGGCGGCAACTCGGTACTCTTTCTCGTCGACGGCGAACGGCTGGCGGGCGAAACGCTCGACAACGTCGACTACAGCCGCCTGAACATGGACAACGTCGGACGCATCGAGATTGTCAAGGGGGCCGTCTCGTCGCTCTACGGTTCGAACGCCATAGGCGGTGTGGTGAACATCATCAGCCGCGAATCGCAGGAGCCCTGGTCAGTCCGCCTCGACGGACGCTACGGTGCCCACAACGAGCAGCGCTACGGCGGCTCGGTCGGCTTCAGCCAGGGGCGTTTCAACTCGACAACCAGCGTACGGTACACCTCGATTGACGCCATCGACCTCTCGAAGGGGACCGACAACCCGCAGGTCGGCGACTACAGCACCATCTACGGAGGCTCGACGCTCAACGTCAAGGAGCGGCTCACGTTCAAGGCGGCCGACGGTCTTAAATTCACCGCCCGGGCCGGGTTCTTCTCGCGCGAGCGCGAAGCCTCGGAGAGCATCCGCGACCGCTACCGCAGTTTTTCGGGCGGGCTGAAGGGGACCTACACCGTCGGACAGGCCGACCACCTGGAACTCTCCTACGCATTCGACCAGTACGACAAGAGCGACAATCTGGTCCCCAGCGACCGCGACGTGCGCGACTACAGCAACGTGCAGCACACCGTGCGCACGCTCTACAACCATACGTTCGCTGGGAAGCACATCCTTACGGTCGGCGGCGACTACATGCGCGACTACCTGATGTCCTATCAGTTTACGGACAACGGCAGCCACACGCAGCACACGGCCGACGCCTTCGCCCAGTTCGACTGGAATCCCCACCGGAGGTTCAACCTCATCGCCGGAGTGCGCTTCGACTACTTCTCGGAGGCGGCGCTCTCCCGCTTCTCGCCGAAGGTGGGCGTAATGTACAAGGCGGGCAACTGCTCGCTGCGCGGCTCCTATGCGGGCGGATTCCGCGCCCCGACGCTCAAGGAGATGTACATGGACTTCTACATGGGCAACATCTTCATGATTTACGGCAACCCGGAGCTGAAACCCGAGACGAGCCACAACTTCTCGCTCTCGGCCGAGTACCTCAAGGGGTGCCACAACCTCACGGTGACGGGCTTTTTCAACCTGGTCGACAACCGAATCACGACGGCCTGGAACCGCGAACTGGCCGGACAGGTCTACACCAACATGTCGCCGCTCAAGGTGGCCGGAGCCGAATTCAACGCATCGGGCCGCTACACCTGCGGCATCTCGTGGCGGCTCTCCTACGCCTACACGCGCGAGCTCATCGACAAGGGTGAACCGCTGCTCTCGACAACCCGGCCCCACACGGCCACCGCACGGCTCTCCTACGACCGGCAGTGGAAGCGTTACGGGCTGGGCGTTGCGCTTTCGGGCCGCTACCTTTCGCGGCTGACGACCGACGTCTACACCGAGGTGACCTCCTACGAGGAGACCGTCCGGCAGAGCTATCCGGGCTATACCATCTGGAAACTGAGCGTTGTCCAGCATCTGTGGTCGGGCATCGACCTCACGCTGGCCGTGGACAACCTCTTCAACTACCGGCCCGACTACTATTACAGCAATTCGCCCTCGACCACGGGCACGACCTGCTCGGTGGGGCTTTCGCTCAGCCTCGAACGGCTCTTCAAATGAAAACAGGGAAACAAATCCATACGATGACACGCAAAGGAACTATTCTGACGGGCATCGCCCTGCTCGTCGCTCTGGGATGCCTGGCGGCCTGGAACATCTGGTTCTCGGCCACACGCATCGCTTTTGTAAATTACCAGGCAACGACCCTCGGCCAGATTGCCCGGGCCAACGACCACGCGAGAATCCGCCTTGCCTCGGTCGAACCGTCGGAGTTCGACCGTTTGGGCCGCTACGACGTGGTGCTGATGAACGGCATGGGGCTCCGCATCACGGCCGACGAGCGGGCCGCACTGCAACGTGCCGCCGACCGGGGACTGGTCGTTGTCACGACCATGGCGACCAACCCCGCCAACGCAATCGTCTCGGCCGATTCGCTCACCGAGGCAAACGTCAAGGGCTACCTCGCCGGAGGCGGACGGAGCAACTACCGCAACATGCTCCTCTACCTGCGCCGCACGGTGGACGGCAAGCGGCTCGACAGCCGCGAACCGGACGCACCTGCCGTGCGCGAGGTGAAGCAGTTCTACCACGCTGACCCGGACCACCCGGCGGACGAGGAGCTCGACTTCGGCAGCGTCGCCGCCTACGAAGCCTTCCTCGCGCAGCACGGACTGCTGAAAGAGGGAGCTCCGCGGATTGTCGTGACGGGACAGATGGGCGAGCCGACCGAACTGATTGCGGCACTGGAGCAGAGCGGCAACGTGGTCTACCCCGTCCGCAACATGCAGGAGCTGCTGAACGGCGGGCAGGCCGACTCGATTCGCCCGGCGGCGGTCATCAACATGGCGCACGGCCGTCTGGGCGACGCCGCGGTCGACTACCTCACCCGGCAGAACATCCCGCTCTTCGCGCCGCTCAACGTCAACCGTCCGGTCGAGGAGTGGGAGGAGGACCGCATGGGCATGAGCGGCGGGTTTCTGTCGCAGAGCGTCGTGATGCCCGAAATCGACGGCGCCATCCGCCCCTGCGCGCTCTTCGGCCACCGGTTCGATGGCGAGGGGCTGCCGCAGGTCTGCGCCATCCCCGAGCGGCTGGAGCTCTTCGTGCGGACGGTGAACAACTACATCGGCCTGCAGCGCAAGCCGAACAGCGAAAAGCGCCTGGCCATCTACTACTACAAGGGTCCCGGGCAGAATGCGCTGACGGCTTCGGGCATGGAGGTCGCGCCATCGCTCTACAACCTGCTCGTGCGGCTCCGGAGCGAGGGCTACCGCGTGGAGAACCTTCCTGCGTCACCGGAAGGGCTTGCCGCCCTCATCCAGCGGCAAGGCGCCGTTTTCAACGGCTATGCCCACGGAGCCAAGGCAGATTTCCAGAAGAACGGCAATCCCGCACGCATCTCCGCCGACGACTACGCGGCCTGGACCGCCGAGGCGCTCCGCCCCGGGATGATGGCCGAAGCCGAGGCGCTCGACGGACCCTTCCCGGGCCGACAGATGGACGACGGCGAGAGCCGTCTGGCGCTGCCCCGCGTGGAATTGGGCAACATCGTGCTGCTGCCCCAACCGGCAGCCGGCGCGGGCGACGACGACTTCGCCATCGTCCACGGAACCGACGCCGCGCCCCCGCACCTCTACATCGCCTCGTACCTCTGGGCACGCTACGGGTTCCGCGCCGACGCAATCCTCCACTTCGGCACGCACGGAAGTCTGGAGTTCACCCCCCGCAAACAGGTGGCCCTGAGCGGAGGCGACTGGCCCGATGCGCTCATCGGCGCCACGCCCCATCTCTATGTCTACTCCATCGGCAACGTCGGCGAGGGCATCATCGCCAAGCGCCGCTCCTACGCCACCCTGCAATCCTGCCTCACGCCCCCGTTCATGCCCAGCGGCGTGAGGGATACCTACCGGCAGTTGAGCGACGCCATCGGCGCCTACAACGACCTGCTCGGCACCGACGGGCAGCCCGACACGAAGCAGGCGGCGCTGCGCGTCAAGCGACTGACCGTCGAACTGGGCATCCACCGCGAGCTGCGGCTCGACTCGCTGCTGACCGAGCCCTACGACGAGGCGGAAATCGCCCGCATCGAGAACTTCGCCGAGGAGCTCGCCAACGAAAAGGTGACCGGCGAACTCTACACGATGGGACGCCCCTACTCCGCGGAGCGCATCCGCAGCAGCGTCCGCGCGATGGCTACCGAGCCGATTGCCTATTCGTTGCTGGCACTCGACAAATTCCGCGGCAAGGCCGCGACCGACACGGAGAAGCACCACTCGCTCTTCACGCGCCGCTACCTCGAGCCGGCCCGTGCGCTGGTCGAGCGGCTGCTCGCCGGCACGCTCGAGCCCTCCGACGCGCTCGTCTGCTCGACGGCCGGAATCACCTCCGGGGAGCTTGCCCGCGCTCGGGAGATACAGCGTGCGCTCAACGCCCCACAGGACATGATGGCCCGCATGATGGCGATGATGTCGTCGGGCGCCCCGATGCAGCACCCCGCAGGCATTCCCAAATCGGGAGACGGCGGAGCGAAACACCCCTCGTGGATACCCAAAATCGGCAAGCGCCCGGCACACACCCGGCAGCAGGAGCAGTCCGCAGCCGGAAAGGCGGCGGACCAAAAGCCGACGGCCGGGGCCATGGCCGCCATGGGCCGCGAATATTCGAAAGAGGAGCGCGAACTGGCCCGCGTGGTGACGGAGCTCGAGCGGGCAATCCTCAACGTGGGCAACTACCGCCGGGCACTCGAGCAGAGCCCCGAGGCGGAGCTGGCCTCGCTCGTCAACGCCCTGAACGGCGGCTATACGCCTCCCTCGCCCGGCGGCGACCCCATCGCCAACCCCAACACCGTGCCGACGGGGCGCAACCTCTACGCCATCAACGCCGAGGCAACACCGAGCCAGACGGCCTGGGAACGCGGCTGCGAGCTGGCCGAGGAGACCCTCCGCATGTACCGCGAACGCCACCACGACTCGCTGCCCCGCAAGGTGAGCTACACGCTCTGGAGCGGCGAATTCATCGAAACCGAGGGTGCGACCGTCGCACAGGTGCTCTACATGCTGGGCGTCGAGCCCCTGCGCGATGTCTTCGGCCGCGTCACCGACCTCAGGCTTATCCCCTCCGAGCAGCTGGGACGTCCGCGCATCGACGTGGTCGTGCAGACCAGCGGCCAGCTGCGCGACCTGGCGGCTTCGCGGCTCTTCCTGATTTCGCGGGCTGTCGAGATGGCCGCCGCAGCGAAGGACGACCGCTATGAGAACTACGTGGCCCGGGGCGTCGTCGATGCCGAACAGCGGCTCATCGAAAAGGGTCTTTCGCCCCGGGAGGCCCGCGAGGTATCGACCTACCGCGTATTCGGAGGCGTCAACGGCAACTACGGAACAGGCATTACCGGCATGGTGCAGCGCGGCGACCGCTGGGAGAGCTCCGCGGAAATCGCCGACGTCTACCTGCAGAACATGGGAGCCTACTACGGCAGCGAGGAGCAGTGGGAACAGGTGCGGCAGTACGCCTTCGAGGCCGCGCTGACCAACACCGACGCCGTCGTCCAGCCCCGCCAGAGCAACACGTGGGGCGCACTGAGCCTCGACCACGTCTACGAATTCATGGGCGGCATGAATCTGGCCGTGCGCAACGTCACGGGCCGCGAGCCCGACGCCTACCTGAGCGACTACCGCAACCGCAACCGCGTGCGGATGCAGGAGCTCAAGGAGGCCATCGGCGTGGAGAGCCGCACCACCATCTTCAATCCGACCTACCTCGGCGAGAAGATGAAGGGCGGCGCAAGCTCCGCGGCGGAGTTCGCCCACACAATCCAGAACACCTACGGGTGGAACGTGATGAAGCCCGACGTGGTGGACAACGAGCTCTGGGACGAGGTCTATGCTGTTTACGTCGAGGACAAGTTCGGACTGGGGCTGCACGACTACTTCGAGCGGCAGAACCCCGCCGCACTGGAGGAAATCTCGGCCGTGATGCTCGAGACGGCCCGCAAGGGGATGTGGCGGGCCACGGAGCAGCAGCTGGCCAACCTCGCCGCACTCCACACGGAGCTGGTCAGCCAACATGGCCCCTCCTGTTCGGAGTTCGTCTGCGACAACGCCCTCCTGCGCGCATTCATCGCATCGAAGAGCACGCCCGAGCAGGCACGAAGCTACGAGGCGCAGATTCGCTGGGTCCGCGAGGCGTCGGCCGACGGACAGGAGGCCACGGTGCTCCGTCGCGACGAGCTTTCGCCCTCCGCCCGTACGACCGCTCTTGTCAGCAACACCGCGGTCGCCGCGGTGGTCATCGGCGCGGTGGTGCTTCTGATGTGGATGGTGCGCCGCCGGCGCAAAAAGATGGAGGCCTGATGGAGAGCGTCGTACTGGTCATGATGATTGTGGTCTGCTTCAACTACCTGTTGAAGCAGACATGGCGCAAGGCGGGCTACGTGGCCGCCTCGGCCGTGGTGTGCGCACTGTTTGTCGGGTTGATGTGGCCCTACGCCATCGAGCAGTCGAAGCACCGTATTTCGGGCTGGCTGGCCGACCCTGCGCTGATGCTCGACCTCGCGGTGCTCCTCACGGTGGAGGTGGCGCTGCAGATAGCCTTCTGCATCACGGCGGCCCGCATCCTTTCGTCGGGGAGCCTTCCCCAGCGCACCGTATGGTGCTACCGCATCCTGAGGTGGTTTCCCGGCTTGCTCGTCTTCCCGGTGCTATTCAGCGCGCTGGTGGCCGCCATCTTCGCCCTGCCCGGTGTCTCGTTCCCGCTGGTCGCATGGGGGCTTGCCGCCATCGTGCTCGCGGCGATTCCCCTCGGGCGGATGCTCCTCAAACGGCTGTTGCCCGAGAAGGAGATTCGGCTCGAGGTGCTCTTCCTGTCGAATGCGCTGCTTGCCGTGCTGGGCATCATCGCCACGGTCAACGGCCGGACGGCCGTAGCCGGAACGAGCCAGGTGGACTGGGGCGCGCTGGGCGGCGTAGCGGCCGTCGTGGCGGCGGGCCTGGCATGCGGGGCTGCCCTGTTCCGCATGAAAACAAACCGGAAAAACTCAAAAAACAGATAGAACAATGAACTACATTTCGGACATCCTCTACTGGATTTCGACCGGGCTGCTCGTTCCGGTCATCGTCTTGCTGATTTTCTTCTTCGGCCGTTCGCTGCTCCTCATCGGCAGCTTCTTCGGCCAGTATCTGGCCATCCGGCGCACGGCCGCGCTCGTCGGCCGCGAGCTGGAGACGCTCGACCGGCAGAACGTCGCCACGCTCGCCGAACGGCTGCCCCGCAGGAACCCCTCGCCGATGGTGACCTGCCTGAACCGGCTGCTCGAGGCGCGCGACAATGCACCGCAGCGGCAGCGTCTGCTCGCGGAGTTCGAGATTGAGGCCGACAAAGACCTCGCCATCTCCAAAACACTCAGCAAGATGGGCCCCATGCTCGGCCTGATGGGTACGCTCATCCCGATGGGCCCGGCGCTGGTGGGGCTTTCGACGGGCGACATCGCCTCGATGGCCTACAACATGCAGGTGGCCTTCGCCACGACGGTCGTGGGGCTCTTTGCCGCCGCCATCGGCTTCATCACGCAGCAGGTCAAGCAGCGCTGGTACCTGCAGGATTTGGCCCGTCTGGAGTTCATCGACGGATTGTTGAACGAAAACAGCACCTCTGCACGATGAGACGCAACCTCTTGAAACGCGACGAGGAGAACGACCCGATGAGCGTCGTCGGCAACCTGTTCGACGTGGCAATGGTCTTCGCCGTGGCGCTGATGGTGGCATTGGTAAGCCGCTACAACATGACCGAGATGTTCAGCCGCGAAGACTTCACGATGGTGAAGAACCCCGGCAAGGAGAACATGGAAATCATCACCAAGCAGGGCGAGACCATCAACCGCTACACCCCGTCGGAGAATCAGGACGGGCAGGACGGCAGGCGCGGCCGCAAGGTCGGCGTCGCCTACGAGCTGGAAAGCGGCGAAATCATCTATGTCCCCGAATAACCGCCGCGAAAGCCCCATGCGGCCGGCATCCGGGCCGGCCGACACACGGGAACGGACCGGCCGACACACGAAAACCGGGAGCCTGCTTCGGCAGACTCCCGGTTTTCGTCTTACGCGCCCCCGATTCAAAGGCGCTCCTCGTAGCAGTCGGTCGCGGGCGTATCCTCCACCGTGAAGCGCAGCTCGCCTCCGGCGAGCAAATCCTCGTGGCGGATGACCGGCCGCGTAAGACGCCGGCCGTTGAGCGTCACCTGACGGACATAGCAGCGTCCGGGGCCGAAATTCTCGCAGACGATGCGGAAATCACGGCCGTTGGGCAGATGGAGCACGACCTCGGGCAGACAGGGCACACCCAGCTGGTACTCCGGCGAGCCGGGACACATCGGATAGAAGCCCATGGCGCTGAAGAGGTACCAGGCGCTGAGCTGGCCGCAGTCGTCGTTGCCCGGCAGGCCGCTCGGCGAGGGCAGATAGTAGGTATTGACGATGTCGTAGACGCGGCGCTGCGTCTTCCACGGCATGCCGCAGAAGTTGTAGATGTAGGGAGCGTGCATCGAGAATTCGTCGCCCACGTAGTAGATTCCGTTGTCGAACAGGTCGTCGAGGAAAGCCTCCGCGGCCCGGTCTCCGCCCAGGAAGTCGACCACGCCCGGGATATCGTGCGGCGCAAAGAGCGTATAGTTCTTGCGGTAGTTGAGCACACCCTGCTCGTTGAATCCGCTCCAGACGCTGATGTCGTAATCCGACGGCGACGACCACTCTCCGTCGCTGCGGCGCGCCCGCACCAGACGCGTCTCGGGGTCGAGAACGTTGCGGTAGCGCAGGCTCCGTTCATCGTACTCGCGGCTGCGGAGCGTATCGCCCAACGCCTCGAAATAGCGGGCCAGGCACCAGTCGTCGTAGGCGAACTCCATCGTACGGGCGACCGACTCGCGGTAGTGGTCCACGGGGACGTAGCCCAGACGGTTGTAGTCCTCGATGCCGAGCCGCCCCCAGGCGATGTGGTTGCCCTTGACGTTGGCGTTCTTGAGCATCGCCTCGGCCGCCTTCTGCGTGTCGAAGCCGCGGACGCCCTTCACGTAGGCGTCGGCGATGACCGCGTCGCCGTGCGTGCCCATCATGCAGTTGGTATAGCCCGGATTGGGCCATTTGGGCATCCAGCCGCCCTCGTCGTAGGCGTTGAGCAGTCCCGTCACCAGACGCGACGAGAGTTCGGGCCGAAGGAGGGTCAGCAGCGGATGGAGCGCCCGGAAGGTATCCCAGAGCGAGTAGTCGGTAAAGCTCTCGCCCGGGTGGATTTCACCGTCGAAGGGGCTGCGGTAGCGGCCATCCTCGGAGAGCGAACGCGGAAGCAGGAAGGCGTGGTAGAGCGCCGTGTAGAAGACCGATTTCTGAACCTCGTCAGCCCCCGGAAGCTCGATGGTCGAGAGCAGTTCGTTCCACAGCTCCGACGTCGCGCCGGCCACCCGGTCGACGCCGTTCCGGCCGATTTCGCGCTCGAGGTTGGCCCGCGCCTGCTCCTCGCTGATGAACGAGGTGCCGACCCAGGCGCGGAGCGGCTCCCCGGCTTCGGTCTCGAAGCGGACATAGGCGCCGCACTTGGTCGAGCTCTCCAGACGGTCGTTGCCGCGCAGCAGCAGCCGGCGGGCCCGCTCGTCGGGGCGCACCCAGCTCAGCTTGACGCGCGAGCTCCACTCCTGCTGGTAGTACTCCACACGCAGGTCGTACATGCGTCCGGCTTCGAGCGTGACGGCCCGCTGAACGGGTGTCATGCTGTACCCGTGGGGACCCCAGTCGTCGATGAGCAGCTCGCCGTCGAGCCACAGGCGCGCACCGTCATCGGCCTGCAGCCCCAGCAGATATTCGCCCGACTCGGGCGCCAGGAGCTGCCCGCTCCAGGTCACCTGATAATCCTTCACGTCGATGTCGTCCGCCGGACGGTACCAGTCCCAGTCGAAGTCGATGACCGGGTCGATACGCTCCGAGCGGATGTCGCCCTGCCACGGGGAGCGGTGGGTATAGACGCCGCGCAGGCCGTTCACCATCTTGCCCTCCTGCTCGGTGAACAGGTAGCGGTTTTCGATGACCTCGGGGTAATCCATATTCTGATTGAAGGTGCCGTAATCGGCGAAATCGCGGTCGAAACGCACCACGAAATAGCCCGTTTCGCGATAGGCGCGCGCCGTCTGGGCGCTCTTGCCGCTGATTTCGCGGCGCTCGGGCGATACGGTGATGCTGGCCGGCGCCCCGGCGGTGAAGAGCGACGGCATGGCATCGACCACGACAAAGGCGCTGTCGCACTCCGGATAGGTGAATTCGAACGCCGCAGCGCTTTTCGAAGCCGCCATCCGCACGTCGATGCCGTAATCGTCGAGCGTCACCTCGTAGCTCGAGGGCGTGGCCCGTTCGGTCTGGTGGCGGAACGACGAGCTGCGCTCCTCGGGACGCACGCGCAGCGTTCCGCTCACCGGCATCAGCTCGACGGCTCCGTAGTCGAACATGACGGCCCCGCTCGGGTAATGGGTTCCGATGAAGCCCGTGATATATTCATGCGAGTACCAGTACGGCACACGGTGGTGCAGCGTTCCGGGCTCCTTCGACGCTTGGGTGTGGGGCGTCCATGCGGTCATGCCGAAGGGTTCGGTGACGGCGGGAAAGGTGTAGCCCGACGCCTCCTCATGTCCGGCGATGGCGATTCCTCCCTGCCAGACCTCGGTGCCCACCAGCGGGTCGACATACCGTTCGGGGCCGGACGCGGCACATCCCGCCAGCGGAAGAAGCAGAAGAATGAGTAACTTTTTCATGAGCTCGGCAGGTTTTATTGCTGTTCGAAATATCCGGCGGCACGCATGTAGAGGTAGGCCACGCAGCTCTCCATGCGCAGGTCGTATTCGGCGACCGGTTCGGAGAGGGGCTCGCTCCAGTACTCGGGATAGCGGCCGTTGGCATCCTTGAGCGATTCGTGGATGAACTCGATGGCCCGCAGCGCCTTCATCAGCGTAGCCTTGTCCCTGTTCATGTCGTAGAGGTCGAACCACGCATCGACAAGCGCGAAGGCGAAATAGCCCGGGTCGTTGAGCGCCCCGTTGAGCGAGTTGTACCACTGCTTCTCGGCCGCGGCGAGCGTGTTCCGGGCCTGGGTGAGGTAGCGCTCCTCGCCGGTGGCCTTGTAGAGGCGCAGCCAGCCGCGCACCATGAAGCCGGCGTTGTAGGACCACTTGCGGGTGTTCACCTCGCCGTCGTCGACCATCTTGGCATCCCACAGCAGGTTGTCGGCCGCGTCGAGCAGGTTCTCCGAGGTCCACTTTTCGATACGGCGGGCATGTTCGAGCCAGGACTCCTCGCCCGTCAGTTCGTAGAGCTGCATCGAGGCGAGAATCGCAACGGCCGAACAGATGGTGTTCTTCTGGGGCTCGTACTGCGTGAAGGTCTCCTGGAAGTAGATGCCGCCGCCGAGCACGTCGTCCTCGCCCGAGAGGGTGAAGCCGAGCGCCTCGCGCGCCTTGGCAAGGTAGGCCTCGCGTCCCGTCAGTTCGTAGGCACGGGCCAGGCCGATGGCCATCCACCCGTTCTCGTCGTAGTAGCGGTCGGGTGCACCCGACGAGAGGGGCGCCGTGCAGTAGCCGCCGATTCCCCGGTAGTCGGGCGACCAGTGGTTCTCCAGATTGAGGAAGCACCTCGAGAGCTCGCCTTCCCACTCGTCGGCGCGGAGCCCGGCACCCTCGGCATAGGTGTAGAGCAGGAAGATGTTGCCCCAGATGAAGGAGACCTGGTTGCGGTTCTGGTTCTCGTAATAGGAGTCGGTGCCCTCGATGCGCAGGTCGCGGTTGATGGCCGCGAGCGTCTCGCGCGACCACTCCATGTAATCGTTGTCGCCGAACTCCTCCTCGGGGTCATCGTCGATGAAGCGGTCGGGCATGACGGCATTGCATCCCGCGGCCGAGAGCACGAAGCAGAACATCGGCAGCAGATGGGCAAGCCTGATAAGCGTTTTTTTCATGTTGCGTTTCGTTTAGGGGAATTAAAGATTGTCGAGGTCGGCCCACTGGATGTTCACCAGCGTGGCCGGATAACGGCCCGTGAGGTCGGTGATGCTGTTGCCGCTCTTGACCGTCAGGGGCCAGTTGGCCACCAGCCCCTCCTCGTCGCCCGTGAGCAGCCGGCGGAAGTTGGCGGCAATCTCCTCGGCGCTCCGCGTCGTGTTCCAGATGCGGACGTCGTAGATTTTGCCGCGGAACTGACGGCCGCTGTAGAGCGCCAGGTCGCCGATGATGAACTTGCCGTTGGAATCGGGCGTATAGGGCGCGATTTTGATGGAGCCCTCCAGCTCGCCGTTGAGGTAGAGCAGCACGTTCTCCGAGTCGAACGTCGCGGCGATGTGAATCCACTGCTTGTGCGGCGCCGAATTCGCGGGCGAGAAGCAGCTCGACCAGGTGTTGTTGACCATGCAGAAGTCGATGGCATTCTCGACACCCTCGGCCAGACGGATGAGCAGACCGCCCAGGCCGCCGTTCTTGTCGGCACCCTCGGCACCGATAATCGCACCGCCGGTCGACTCGTTGATGTAGACCCACGCCTCGATGGTCATGTTGGCCGAGAGGAACTGTGCGGCCATTCCGCAGTCGATATGGCCCGTGCCGTCGAAGAGCGGGCAGGCGGGAGCCACCTTGCTCGACAGGAACACGTCGCGGGCGGTGGTGAGCTTGGTGCAGTAGTTGTCGAGCGCCGACTGGCGGTCGGTATTGTTGCGCACGTAGAGCGCCTCGTCGATGCTCGAACGGAAGATGGCCTTCGAGCCCTTGACGAACTCGCCCAGACCCTCGCCCTCTTCGGCCGAGTCGTGAAGTTGCGTGCACTCCTCGATGAGTGCGTCGATGGCCGCATAGTCGAGCGTGGCGGCCTTTTCGTCGGAGCATCCTGCGGTCCAGAGCAGACCGAGCAATGCGAAGAGACAGATTCGGAATTTCATGACGGTATTCGGGTTGGTTTTACATGCCTTCATATTCGGGGTGCTGCTTCAGGTTGGGGTTCATCGAGAGGGCCGAATAGGGAATCGGGAAGATGTTCACGCGCGGGTTGTCCGTATAGGCCTTGTCCCACATCGGCTCGATGAAGCGGCCGAAACGAACCATGTCCGTACGGCGGAGCGTCTCGTAGCACATCTCGCGGCCCTTTTCGTCATAGAGCTCGTCGAGCGTGAGCGTCGAAGCGGTATAGGTCGGCACCCCGGCACGCGTACGGATGGCATTGATGCCTTCGAGCGCCTCGGTATCGGGCGTACCTGACAGCCGGAGCGTGGCCTCGGCCAGGTTGAAGTAGACCTCGGCCAGACGGAAAATCACGTAGTCGTTGCCCAGCCCCTTCGCGCCGTTCTTGACCTTGTACTTCACGTTGCGCGCACCGGCGTTCTCCTTGTTGTTGACCATGTCGGGCAGGTCGAGCGTCAGGTTGAGCTGCTGGCCGGCGAATTCGTTGGTACCCAGAATCGGGTTGCCGCTCTGGTCGTACTGCGGGCCCCACATGAACTGGCCGTTGTAGCCGTTGCGGGGGTCGTACTTGCAGCGGCGGTCGTTGATGGTGTCGTAGGTCTCGATGAAGCTGCGCTCGGTGCAGATGGCGTTCCAGCCTCCGTTGGGATTCTGCCAGTCCCACTGCGTACCCTGCGACCAGTGGATGTTGCGGTAGAAGAGCGGACTCATCTCGGAGGCCGTCACCTCGTCGTTGGGGATGACGAAGATGTTCTCGCGGCTCGACTCGTTCTCCCAGACGAAGGGCGCATCCCACGTGGCATCGAGCGAGAAGCCCCGGCCGAGGAGCGTCCGCGACACGGTGACGCAGTCGTCGAGCCGCGATGTTCCGGTATAGACCTCGGCATTGAGGTAGAGGCGCGAGAGCAGCGCCAGGGCGGCCTCCTGGGTGAAGCGGCCGTAACTGCCGGCATCCGAGCGGCTGAGCAGCTGCTCCTTCACCTCGCCCAGTTCGCGCTCGACGAATTCGAACACCTCCTTGCGGCTGCGCGTCGAGGGATTCTCCTCCGTCAGGCTTTCGGTGATGGGCACGTTGCCGAACATGTCGCAGAGCATCCAGTAGAAATAGGCGCGCAGGGCGCGGGTCTCGGCGATGTAGAGCTGCTGCGTATCGGACGGCAGGATGGCGTTGTCGGCCGCACGCATGTCGGCGATAATCTGGTTGCAGAAACCGACGGCCTTGTAGAGTTCGAGCCATGCGCCCTCGATGATGGTCTCGCGCGTCGTCCACGTATGCCAGTGCAGGCGCTGGTAGATGCCGCCGTCGTAGCCGTCGCGCCCCTTCTGCGGCAGACAGGCCTCGTCGGTGGTCAGCTCCTGGAGGTAGTAGACGTTCCAGCACGACATGGCGCGGAGGAACTGGTACTGGTTCATGAAGGCGGCCTCGTATTCGGCGGCCGTGGTATAGAAATTATCCTTGTTCAGGTCGTTGTACATGTGCTCGGTCAGGTCCGTGCAACCGACGGAGGCGGCGAGCGACAACAGACAGATCAGCTTTCTCATAATTGTGTCAGAATTTGATGTTCACACCGAAAAGATAGGTCGTGGCGCGGGGATAGTAACCCGCATCGTCGAATCCGGGCGTAAGGCCGGTTCCCACCTCGGGGTCGACGCCCGTATACCCGGTAAGGGTCCAGACGTTGGTCGCCGTGGCGTAGATGCGGATGTGCTCCAGCCACGAGAGCTTCGGGAAGTGGAACGTGTAGCCCAGCGTGATGTTGTCCAGCTTGAGGTAGTTGCCCTTCTCGAGGTAGTAGTCCGAGAATACGGCCGAGTCGTTGAGCGGCGAGTCGATGGCCGACTCGAGCAGGTTGAAGGGCAGCGACACCGAGTTCTCGTAATAGACGCGCTTGGTGTTGAGCACCATGAAATCGGCGGCGCCCCGGAAGAGGAACGAGAAGTCGAGGTTCTTCCACGCAAACGTGCTCGACAGGCTGAAGTTCCACTTGGGCAGACCGCAGCCCAGATAGGTGTAGTCGTCCTCGGTGTAGGCTCCGTCGTCGTTGTAGTCCTCGAAGACCCACTTGCCGGCCGAGTTGAATCCCTTGTACTTGAGACCGTAGAAGGTTCCGATGGGATATCCCGCCTCGAAGATGTAGGTGGTCTGTCCGTTGGCCGGCGAGCTGAGCGTGTTGTAGGGGATGTGGTTGGCCTTGTAGGTGTCGTTCGAGAGCGATACCAGCTCGTTGACGTTGTAGGAGAAGCTGCCGTCGAGGTGCCACGAGAGATTGTCGCGGCGGATTGCATCCCACCCGAGCGCCACCTCGACACCCTGGTTGGTCAGCGTGCCCACGTTGGTGAAGATGGTGTCGTAGATGCTCGACGGAACCTGGGCGTCATACCAGTCCAGCAGGTCGGTGGTCTTGCGGTAGTAGTAGTCGACCGATGCCGTCAGACGGCTGTCCCACAGACCGATATCGAAACCGACGTTATACTCGGTGTTCTTCTCCCAGCGCAGGTCGGGATTGGGGTTGGTCGTCGGGCCGTAGACCTTCTGCCAGCTGCCGTTGATGTAGGCGTAGCCCAGGTCGTTGTACTTCGAGATGGAGGAGTAGAGCGGGATGTCCTGGTTACCCGTGATACCGAATCCGAAGCGCAGCTTGAGGTTGTCGACAGCCTTCACGCCCTGCATGAAGGGCTCCTCCGAGATGCGCCATGCGGCCGACACGGCGGGGAACCATCCCCACTTGTTGTTCTCGCCGAAGCGGGTCGAACCCTCGCGGCGCAGGCTGGCGTTGAAGAGATAGCGTCCCTTGTAGGAGTAGTTGACGCGGCCGAAGAAGGCGATGAGCTTCGATTCGTCCTCGCCGCGGCCCATCGAGGCGCGGCCGTCCTCGAGCCAGGTGCCGTTGCCGATGTTGTTCGGGCCCAGCGCGTCGGTCAGGAAGCCGGCGTTCATGGCATTGGACCACGTACGCTTGGTCTGGCTGTAGGAGTAACCGGCCATGACGCCCACGCTGTGGAGGTTGTTCGTCCAGCTGTAATCGGCGTAGGCCTCGAAGGTGTTGGTCTTGTAGAAGTAGTCGTTGATTTCCGCCGAACCGTCGTAGTTGCCCAGCTCGCTGTAGCGCGAATCGCGGCTGACATACTTGCTCGATTCGTAGTTCTCGTTGTTGGTCGAGGCCGAGGCGACGATTTTAAGCCCGTCGACCGGACGCAGCGTGGCCGAGATGTTGCCCGTATAGTTGAATCGCTCGCCGCGGTTGTCCACCTGCGAAAGCATGGCCACGGGGTTGTAGGGGCCCACGCCGTCGTACTCGAAGAACGACCCGTCGGCCTTGTAGACCGGAGCGGTCGGATGGTAGACCATCGCCTGCATGAAGGCGCCGTAGTCGGTATACTGCATCTTGGTGTCGGCGCCGCTGGCCGTACCCTCGATGGTCAGTATGCGGTTGAAGAAATCCTGACGGAAGTTGATGCGGCCGGTGAGCTGCTCATTGCCCGTGCGGAGCACCATACCCTCCGAATCGCGGTAGCTGACCGATGCGCGCAGCGACGAGTTCTTGCCGCTGGTCGAGAACGAGACGCCCTGATAGTAGCTGAAATTGCTCCGCAGCAGTTCATCGGTCCAGTCGGTCGAGAAGCCGTAGTCGTTGTTGGCCGTCGACTGGCCGTGACGCTCGAGATAGTCGAGATACTGGTCGGCCGACATCATGTCGAGTTTGCGGGCGACATGCTCGGTGTAGTAGTAGCTCGTGTATTCGATGTTCGCACGGCCCACTTCGGCGCTCTTGGTCTCGATGATGATGACGCCGTTGCTGCCCCGCGTACCGTAGATGGCCGCCGAGGAGGCATCCTTCAGGACGTTGAACGAGGCGATGTCCTGGGCGTTGAGCGCCTGCAGGTCGTTCATCGAGCTGTAGACGCCGTCGATGATGATGAGCGGCGTGCTGCCCGCGCGGATGGACCCGACGCCGCGCAGCTGGAGCTCGGGGGCGGCATTGGGGTCGGTACCCGCCGTGTTGCGGATGGTCAGGCCCGGGACCTTGCCGCTGATGAGGTTGACGGGACTGGTGGTGACGCCGCCGTTGAAGTCCGAGGCGTCGACACGGGTCACCGAGCTGGTCAGCTCCTCCTTGCGGATGGTACTGTAACCGATGGCGACCACCTCCTTGACGGCAATGGCGTCTTCCAGCAGCTTGACGTGCATCGGCTCGGCCGACGCGGCGGCCGTCCGGCTCTGCATGCCGACGAACGAGAAGGTGAGCTGCTCGCCGGGCGTGACACCCGGGAGTTCGAAGCGGCCGTCGACGTCGGTCGTCGTTCCGGCGGGGCCCTCCCCGACGATGACGGTGACACCGGCCAGCGGCGTTCCGTCGGTGGTGGTGACAATGCCTTTCACACCCGGACGGGGAGTTTCGGCCCGCAAATGGGAGGCGCACAACACTCCTGCAAGACAGAGCAGGAAGAACGCCGCGGTCCGGATACGGCCGGACAGGCCGGGATTCGTTCGGTCAATGTTCTTCATGGTAGTAGTTTTAAGTGTTTTGTTACATGGCACCCGAGAGGATGACGATTCCGGCGATGAGACACGCCAGGCCGGCAACCATCGGCGTGCGGGCATGACGCGTCGTGCCGCGCCACTCGCCCGCGCATATTCCGGCGACGTTGCCTGCGATGATGGCCACGGACTGCATGACGGCCCAGCCGACCGTAGCGCCCGCCTCGCCCATCTGGCTGCCGCCCATGCCGTAGAGCATGATGCTCAGGTACCAGACGATACCCGCGACGGCCGCCCATGCCAGCCCGCCCGCGCGACGTTGGCCGTAGTTGCGCCACGAGCCGTTGCGGCGGAAGAGGCGGAGGCATTCGGCCGCATTGACCAGGAATCCGGCCGTCAGCGCGATGCTCCACACGGCGTTGCCCGCGTAGACCGGGTCGGCGCCCAGCTCGACGGCACGCTGCTGGAGCGGTGCGCCGTAGACGAAGGCAAAGTTAATCATCGGCCCGAAGATACCGGCCAGCAGGCAGATGAGCAGCCCCGTACGGAAGCGCCTCCCTCCGGCCGACTGCCGTTGTGCCGACTCCTGAAGCTGAGCCTTGCGGCTTCCGGCGACGGCAAAGAGGACGATTCCGGCCAGCAGCACGGCGATGCCCGCCAGCATCCGGAGCCCCGAGGGGGCAAGCAGTTCGGCGGGGTCGCGCAGCAGGACGGGGGTCAGCGTGCCGACCGTATTGATGAGCCCCTGCATGATGGGCAGGCTGAGCGAGATGCCCAGCGCGTCGATTCCCTTGCCGAAGAGGATGGCGCCGACGCCCCACAGCAGTCCGAAGAGCGCAACCAGCGCCGTGCCGCCGGGGTTGCCCCCGTAGAGCGCCCCCAGGCCGGGGACCGTGAGCCAGGCGACGGCCCAGGGCATGACGAGCAGTGCGGCGAAGCTCCAGACGAACCAGTTGTTCTCCCACACCCATCCCCGATTGAACTTGAAGGGGACGGAGAAGACTCCCGAGCAGGTTCCGGCCAGCAGAATGAGCAGCAGACCGGTCAACGAGTTGGCATCCATGGCGTCAACGGTCCGATTGGGTTCGACATGCGATGACGCGGCGGCAAAGCTCCTCGCGCTCGGAGGGGGTCAGGTCGTAGAACTCGAAGTCGCCCAGGTGGGTGTTGGCATTCTCGACAATCAGCACCCGGCTCCCCGGCATCATGGCGATTTTGTGCCATACGCCGCAGCGGATGTTGTAGGCCGTTCCGGGCTGCATGTTCCGCAGGTCGTAGTCCACGACACCATCGGCATCGATGCGGGCCGCAATCAGGACAGCCTGGCCTTCGAGCAGCACGAAGAGTTCGTCGGTGAGATGGTGCACATCGAGTTTCTCGATGCGCTCGAGCGACTCCTCGGGGGCATAGTTCAATACGGCGGTCTGCCACGAGGGCCCGATGAGGAAGGGATTGTAGCCCGCCCCGAGCGGATTGTAAAGGTCGATGAGGTTCATGTTCTTTGGTATTTCGGAGGTTGGACAAAGGGGTCAGCTTTCGAGGATGCGGTCAACGACCAGTTGCCGGAATTCGGGCGATAGCATCGCAAAGTAGGCCGTGAAGCCCGTCACGCGCACCACCAGGTCGGGATACTTCGAGGGGTCCTTGTGGGCCTCCAGCACCTTCTGGCGGTCCATGATGTTCACGTTGATGAGCGTACCGCCCATCTCGAAATGGGCCTTGATAATCGACTCAATCAGCGCCACGTTCTCCTCGTGGGCGAACGACGGGTCGAGTTCCCACTGCATCGGGGCCGTGTTGCCATAACCGGGCTGGATGCGGGCGATGGCGGCAGCCAGCGAGAGCGAGGCCCCGTCGGCGGCAAAGCCCGGCGACGGATTGGCTCCGTGCGAGATGGGGGTCCCGGCGTGGCGGCCGTCGGGCGTGGCGCCAACATGCTGGCCGAAGCCGACCGTATTGGCCCACGAGAAGAAGCCCGGGATGAAGCAGCGGCGGAGCTCCGGTTCGGACTCGCGGCGCACGAGCGCCACATATTCGTCGCGTATGCGCAGCGCCCAGCGCTCTCCGGCCGAGCCCTCCGTCCCGTAGCGCTCGCTGCCGCGCAGCAGCCGGCGGATTTTCTCGCCCTCCATGCCGGCAAAGTCGCTCCGGAGCGCCCCGGTCACCTGCTCCCACGAGAGCCTGCCCTCGCGTTCGATGCGCTGCTCGAGGGCCGCAAACGAATCGGCGACGATGGCCAGTCCGGCGCCGTCGATGGCCAGGTTGTAGTACTGCGCGCCGCCGTCCGAGGCATCGGCGCCCTTTTCGAGCGGGCCGTGGCTCAGCAGGTTGAGCAGCAGTTCGGGCTCGTTGTACTTCTGATACTTCAGATGGTGGCGGATACCCTCGGCCGCCGTGTGGACGGCCACGGAGAGATGCCGCGCGAACGACTCCCAGAGACGACCTGTCGAGGCCTCGCCGGCCGCGACGGTCTCGTAATAGGCGATTTCGAACACCCGAGCCATGTTGACCTTCACCAGGTCGTTCATCGTGTACTCCAGTCCCGGCAGCGACATCCAGTTGCACCCCACCGCGATGCGGCAGCGCGCCAGCTCGGCGCTGAAGCCGTTGCGCATGAAGCCCTCGACCAGAGCCCTGTCGCCCGAGAAGCGGGGCCATCCGTTACGGTTCTTGACCAGATACTCCACCGACTTGCGGAACAGCTCCGGGTCGAGCCCCTCGTGGACACGGACCGTGAGGTTGAGCGAGGTGTTGATGCGGTCGGCCGCCTCGAGGATGAGGAACGAGATGTGCGAAGTCTGGTCGCGGCCCGTCTTGTCGGGACCGCCCAGCTGCCAGTAGACCGGGTCGTTGATGAGCAGGCAGGCCAGGTAGTAGACGGCCGTCTCGTCGTCGATGAGGCCGGCCTGCAGGTCGCGTTCGTAGTAGGGGCGCAGCAGCGAGTCGATTTGGCCGCCGGCACCGTCGCGGTTGTAGGTGCGCGATGCCAGGTGGTACCAGACAATCCACTGGCACGCTTCGCGGAGCGTCGACGGAGCCACCGAGACGATTCGTTCGTTGACGTCGGCCAGCTCTTCGAACCGGCTCCGGAGCTCGGGGTCGTCGCATTCGGCCGCACGGCGCCGTGCCTCCTCGACATGGCGCTGAATCCACCCCTGTACGGCGCGGATGGCCCGCAGATGGAGTTCGTAGAAGTGCTGCTGCTCGGGCGAGGTGTTGACCTTGCGCCAATGCTGGATGCGCTTGATGAGTCCGCCCCAGCCCAGCTGCAGGCCAAGCTCGTAGTCGGGGGCGAAGTGGGCGTCGTCGCCGATGCCGCAGATGATGTCGTACTTCTCGATGTCGCCCTTCAGATGGTCGTACGGATAGTCGGGATTCCACTTGTTGGGACGCATCTTCGACATGAAGTACATCCAGCGCCCGGCAAAGGCGTCGTCGGGGTCGATGTAGACCGGATGGACGGCCATCAGGCTGCAGAAGTTGTCGGTCCAGGCGTCATAGCCGTAGAACGACCCGTCGGGATGGTTCGGACGGATGTTCCACAGCCCCTCGGGCGGGACGATGCGCCCGTAGTCGTCCTCGTCGAGGGTCCCCTCGACCCGGATTTTTTCCTGGGTCTGTTCCAGTTTGCGCGCCCTGAGGCGTGCGATTCTCGCTGCGTAGTCTTTCATATGTAGATTGGCGGTTTCAAAGTTTTCGTCGTATTCCGAATCGCTCCGGGATTTGCTTCAAACGCTCGAAGCGCTCGCGGGCGAGCGCGGCCGCACCCGACATGGGGTTCTCCATGCCCAGGTTGTCGAATTTGCCGAAGCCGAGCGTATGGAATCCCAGCAGCTCGTAGGCGACCTTCCCCCCGAGCCCGGCAACGATGCGGCAGAGCTCCTCGACGGCCTGCTCCGTATCGTTCACACCCGGGACGACCGGCGTGCGGACAATGACCGGGCTCCCGGTGGCGGCCAGCCGGCGGAGGTTGTCGATGATGCGCTCGTTGCCCTGCCCGGTCCAGCGGCGGTGCATCTCCGAGTCGGCGATTTTCAAATCGCACATCCAGAGGCGTACCAGCGGCAGGAACCGCTCGACCACCGGCCAGGGTTCGGTCAGGTTCGATTCGACGGCCGTATGTACCCCCTCGTCGAGACAGCCCCTCAGCACCTCCTCCGCAAAGTCGGCCTGCAGCAGCGGCTCTCCGCCCGAGAGGGTCACGCCGCCACCCGAAGTCCGGAAGAAGGTGCGGTCGAGCAGCAACTCGCGAACCGCCTCGCCGGACTCAATCAGACGGCCGACACGCGTCATCGCGCCCGAAACGCAGGCCTCGACGCACCGGCCGCAGAGCGTGCAGATGCGGCGGTCGATGACAACCCGCCCGTCGGCGGCAGGACGAAGCGCACGCCGGTCGCACGCCCCGATGCAGCTTCCACAATAAATGCACTTGGCTGCGATGTACTGCAGCTGCGGATGCGGACTCCACGTTTCGGGGTTGTGGCACCATGCGCACCGGAGGTTGCACCCCTTCATGAACAGGGTGGACCGGATGCCCGGGCCGTCGTGAATCGACATGCGCTGAATCGTGGTGATTGTTCCCTTCATTGCTCGAACCTTTTATGCTATTGCAAAGGTACCCAAACGGAGCACACGCCCGCCGGAGAATATTTCCTGCATTGTGCACCTTTTTTACGCTATTCCGACATTTTACCTTTTTCGCCCGCCGACAGCCGCAACCTCGGACGGGCAGTTCGCCAAAGCCGGCATCCGCCAAAAAGGCCTCGCACACCGGCAAATCGGGGGTTCGAAAGCCCCCAAAACGGGCTCGGCAACGCTCCTCCGAAGGGTCTTGCACAAAAAGCGGAGCGGGCGTTGATTATGTCGTCACGATGTATTACCTTTGTGAAAAACGACACGACGGATGAGGGATTCGCGCTTCAAACTCTCCTACTTCCTCAATGCGAACGAGGCCTTCCACATCGCCCGGGTGAACATCACCTCGAGCCAGGACCTGTCGCTCCACACGCACGACTATGTCGAGATGCTCTGGATAGAAAAAGGTACGGGCATCCACCACATCAACGGGAAGCAGGTCAAGCTCTCGGCCGGCGACCTGGTGATGATACGCCCCGACGACCGACACACCTTCTCGGCCACCGAGCCCGGCATCACGCTGGTCAACATCGCCTTCCCGCTCGAGACGCTCGACTTCCTGCGGAGCCGCTATTTCGAGAACAGCAACCTCTACTTCTGGACCACGAGCCTGCTGCCGTTCCATATCCGCCTGTCGCAGGATTTGGTCAAGCGCCTCTCGTCGCGGGCCGAGGAGGCGATGAAGTACCGCCGCTCGCGCCTGCAGCTGGACAGCCTGCTGCTCTTCATTTTCCGACAGATTACCGCCAACCAGGAGTTCGAGAACAACCCCGAAATCCCCGTCTGGCTCTACAACGCCATCCAGAAATACAACTGCCCCGAGCAGTTCGCGCGGGGCGTCGAGGGGTTCGTCGAACTGTGCGACCGCAACGTGGACCATGTGAACCGGGTGGTCCGGATGCACTTCTACAAGACGCTGACCGAGCTGGTGAACGAATTCCGGATGCGCTACGCCGTCACGCAGCTCTCCATCACCGCCATGCCCATCAAAACCATCTGCAGCAACTGCGGATTCCGCAATCTGGGCCACTTCTACAAGATATTCCGGCAAATCTACCACCAGACGCCCCGCGAATACCGCAAAATCAACCAGATGATTGTCTGAGCGGGATACCCCGCACCCAGCCGCACCCTGCACCCTGCACCCTGCATCCCGCTTCCTGCTTCCCGCGGCAGAGCTACCAAGGAGGCCGGGAACGGCACAACGCAAACGGCCCGCCCCGGATGCTCCGGAACGGGCCGTTGAGCCGTATGGCCGCGACGCATGCGTCAGTCGAGCTTGACCAGCTCGTACTTCTGGCTGCCCATGCCGAGCGCCTCGGCGTGGTCGAGCGTATGCATGCCGTGGCGCGAATCGATGCGCTCGATGAGGTGAATCTTGCCGTGGTCCTCCGACGAGCGGACCAAATCGGTGCAGGCGCGGTCGAGCGCCACGGGGTCGAGCGAGGCGAGGATGCCGATGTCGCCCATGCGCGGGTCCTCGGGCGAGGCGTCGCAGTCGCAGTCCACCGAGAGGTTGTTGGCCACGCTGATGTAGAGAATGTTGTCGCCGCAATGGTCCGCCACGGCCTTGGCCGCCTCGGCCATCGACTCCAGGAAGTCGTCCTGCGCGGGCAGGTTCTTCCACGCTTCGGCCGGTACGCGCGTCTTGCCGGCCGAGTGAATCCACGCCTTGCCGCCGGCCGAGGCGATGCCGATGGACATGTTCTTGATGGCACCGCCGAAGCCGCCCATGGCGTGACCCTTGAAGTGCGAGAGGATGATGGTGAAGTCGTAGTCGAGGAAGTCCTTGCCCACGATGTCGAACGTCAGATGCTTGCCGCCCTTGACCGGAAGCTCCGCCTCACCCTCGGCATCCATGATGTCGACCGGTGCGATGGCCGTGAATCCGTGGTCGGCCGCCGCCTTCAGATGGCTCTCCGTATCGGCCCGGCCGCCGCCGTAGGCCGTGTTGCACTCGACAATCGTACCGTCGACCTTCTGCACCAGCGCCTTGATGAGCGACGGCTGCAGGAAGTTGTGGCCGCCCGGTTCGCCGGTCGAGAGTTTGACGGCTACCTTGCCCCGGGCCTCACGGCCGAGCGCCTCGTAAATTCGGACCAGATTGTCGGACGAAATCTCCTTGAAGAAATAGACCTTCGGAAGCGTCGCCTCGGTTGCCTCGGGCTCCGAAGCGGCCGAAGCCTTGCGTTGCTTCTGCGCATTGGCGCAGCCGGTCGCGGCGAGCAGCGTCGCCAGCAGGACCGCCATAATGTTCGTTTTCATTGTTTCGGGTATTTGAAGGTATTTGCTTTGCTTCAGAATTTGAGTTCGATGCCGCCCATCGCCGTAACCCGGGGCATGGGATATCCGGCATTGATTTCGTAGCGCTGCGCCAGCAGGTTCTCGCCGCGGGCCCAGAGCGAGAGCCAGCGCGTGGCGCGGAACGAGGCCCGGAGGTTCCACAGCACGAACTCCTCGGTCCGCACGGGGTCGGTCTGCGTGTAGAGCCCGGCGATGTACTGCACGCCCGTCGTCACGCTCCAGCGCCCCCGCTCGAAGGTGGCCCCCACGTAGAGCTTGTGCTCCGGAGCGGCCGGGATGGGCTGCTCCATGTGCAGGAAGCTGTAGTTGCCGTCGAGCGACCAGTGACGGTCGATGCGCCAGGCGGTCTGCAGCTCGACGCCCGCATTTTCAATCCGCCCCGAGTTCTGGTTGAGCATGCCGCTGCCGTTGGGGTTGGGGAGGGTCAGGATGAGGTTCTTGCCGTCGATGTAGAAGAGGTTCACGCCGTAGCTCAGCCGCCCCAGCCGGTGGCTGAAGGCCACCTCGTAGTTCCACATCGACTCGGGACGCAGGTCGGGGTTCCGGGGCGGGAACATGTGCATCTCGCGCAGCGTCGGATAGCGGAACCCCTTCGAGGCCGAGAGCTTCAGTTCGATGCCCGCACCGAGGTGGAAGGCGGCACCCGCCTGGGGCACCCATTCGGTCCCCGAGCGGGAGTGGTGGTCGACCCGCAGCCCGGCGTTGAGCGTGAGCCACGAACCGACATCCTGCCGCACGTCGACATATCCGGCCACCTCGTTCTCGTGCATGTCCACCAGCGGAGAGGTGCTCCCCGCCTGCTCGCCGCTCACATACTCGTTCCAGGCGCGGCCGCCGTAGCGGAACCAGTCGGCACCCAGCGTGATGCGGCTGCCGCGGAAGAGCTGCAGGCTCTGGTAGAGCGAAGCGCCCATCATGTCGTCGTACGAAAGGAAGCGGTCGTCGGGCGGCAGCTCGCCCTCCGACGGGGTGTAGCCGTCGTTTATCCGGTGGTCGCCCCAGTTGTAGAAGAGGCTCAGCCCTCCGGAGCTCTTCGCGTAGCGGTTCTCGACGGCCAGCGAGGCGGCGCCCCGCGTGATGCGCTGGTCACCGTCGAGCAGCCGTGCGCCGACCAGCCCGGGATAGGAGGCGTTGAAGTGCGTCACGTTCACGTCGCCGCGCAGACTCCAGTGTTCGCCCGCCTCGTAACCCAGCCGCACATTGCCGCCGTACTGTTCGAAGCCCATGTCGGCGCGGTGGCCGTCCGTACGGTTGTACGAACCGGAGAGCGTACTCGAGAAACGCCCGCGGCGGATGAGGTTCGTCAACTCGCTCTCCAACGTATTGTAGGAGCCGTAACCAGCCCTGAGGCGGGTCTCCACGCCGTCTTCGGCCAGATGGCGGGTGACGATGTTGACCACGCCGCCCATGGCGTTCGAGCCGTAGAGCACCGAAGCGGGTCCGCGCAGCACCTCGACCCGCTCGGCCAGGAACGATTGGCAGGCGTCGGAGACGGGGTGTCCGAAGATGCCGGCATACTGCGGATGGCCGTCGATGAGCACCATCATCCGCCCCGAGCTGCCGCTCAGTCCGCGCAGCGAGATGTTGCCCGCCGCGCCGTTCGAGACGCCGTAGCCCATCACTCCGCGCGAAGTGACGAAGAGTCCCGGCACCTGCTCGCTCAGCACGGGGAGCAGCGAGGGCTGCTGTGCGCGTTCAATCGTCGGCCGGCCAATGATGGAGACACTCTGCGAGAGGTGGCGCGGCTCGGTCACCGTGCGGGCACCGGTCACCACCACCTCACCGATTGCATAGCTCCGCGCCGGGCGGAGCGAATCCTGAGCGGGCGTGGCATCCGGCAGCGCATGGTCCGCCTCGCGGGCCTGAGCCGCGAGGCTGCATCCCGCGGCAAGGAGCAGCGTCAGAATCCGATTCGAAAGGTTCTTCATGATTCAAGTTTTCGGAGCGAGGCGCGCAGCGCCTTTGCCCATGATACAAAGATAGTTCAAATGAACGGTTCGGCTGCACGCCGGGGTCCGGAAATTCACCGGAAACCGGCCGGCGTCTTTTCGTCGGCACAGCATCGGCAGCCCGGGGAAGGCCCCGCGTGTCGGCACCCTCCTCCACGATGCAAAATTAAGCGGCAGCCGCCCGCAACCGCCTATCCCGATTACGGGATACCCTACCCGTTTTACGGATTGTCGCCCGGCGCACAACGGCAGCACCCTCCGTCCCGTTGCCGGGACGGAGGGTGCTGTCCGATTCGAATGCCGGAGGGCGGCGTCAATTCCGGCCGCTGACGGCAATCATGTCGCAGAGCGTCGTGTTGAAATCCTCGGCTTCGAGCAGCTGCTCGAGCGTCAGGTGCATGCGGTAGCGCCAGTAGTAGCGGGGAATGGCCGGGACGTTGATGCGCTCCTTTTCGGGGTCGGCCGCGCGCAGCCCCTCATCCATCGCAAGCCAGTCCTGCAGCGGCAGGATGGCGAACATGGCGGGCGACGCGAGGTGCATCCCGACGATGCGCCGGCAGAGCCACGGCTCGCACTCTTCGGGGACAGGTCCCTCGCCGTGAAGCACCTCGCGGTAGAAGCGCTCCGTCACGGTGCGCTCCTCGCGCCACCAGGCGCGCAGCGGCGTCATGTCGTGGGTCGAGGTCGAGCAGACGCACAGGTAGGGATAATCGGCCGTCGAGGCGAAGCTCGCACCCGCCGTCTTGGGCATGCGCTGGATTTCGAGCGAGAGAATCTGCAGCATGCGCATCGTCTCGGGCACGCAGTCGGGTATCATGCCGAGGACCTCACCGCAGGCGAGCATGTCGGTGGCCGTGAGCAGCACGGGCAGCTTGCGCAGTGCCGAATCGCGCCAGAAGAGGTCGTGACGGCGGTAGAAGAAGTCGTCGTGCAGCCGCGCGAAGGCCTCCTGCAGCCAGGCGGGCAGCCGCCGGTACGAGTGGGTCGAGCCGCCCGCAATACGCGGATGGTAATGCCCCCTGCGGTAGGGGTCCTCGACGAAGAGCACGTCGTCGAGCAGCGTCAACAACCCCTCGCGCATGCGACGGTCGTGCTCCCCGTCGCCCGGATAGCGGGCCGCCGCGCCGCGCTGCGTCGAGCACGAGGCGACGAGCCGGCCGCCGCGGATGCAGTCGCTCCGCACCTCGTCGGCCAGGTCGCCGAAAATCGCCCCGAGCGTCTGCTCGTCGAGCGGCGGAGTCGTATACCGGCCATCCGAGAGGTCAAACCCCATGCAGCGCAGCTCCCCGGCCTCATAGGGCATCGCCGGATTGAAGTGGCCCACGAGGCCGTGGAGCGCCCCGGCGGGAATCTCCCAGATGCGGAAGAAGCCGAGGATATGGTCGATGCGGTAGGCGTCGAAGTATTCGGACATCTTGTGCAGCCGCGAGCGCCACCAGGCGAAGTGGTCGCGCGCCATGCGCTCCCAGTCGTAGGTCGGGAAGCCCCAGTTCTGCCCCACTGCCGAGAAGGCGTCGGGCGGCGCTCCGGCCTGCGAATCGAGGTGGAACAGACGCGGCGACTGCCACGCGTCGGCACTCGTGCGGCCGATGCCGATGGGCAGGTCGCCCTTGAGGACGATGCCGCGGCTGTGGGCATAGCGGCTCACCTCCGAGAGCTGGAGGTGGAGATGGTACTGCACCCAGCAGTGGAAGCCCACCTCGCGGCCGTGGGCCATGCAGTAGGCCTCGACCTTGCGCCGCTCGTAGCGGGCATAGGGTCCCCACTGCGCGAAGTCGGCCGAGCCGTACTCGTCGCGCAGGCAGCGGTAGGCGGCATAGGGCAGCAGCCAGTGGCGGTTGGCCTCGACGAAGGCCTTGTAGTCGGCCCGGGCTGCCGTGCGCGCTCCGCAGCGGGCGAAGGCCGCACGCAGCAGCCGCTCCTTGGTACGGTTGACCCGCTCGTAGTCGACCTCCCCGAGCGCGTTCAGCTCGTCGCGCAGACGGCGGTATTCGTCATCCTCGGCAACGCCCGCCGCCGTCAGGCGGAGGAACTGGGGATGGAGCGCATAGATGGAGTTGGCGTTGTAGGGATAGGAGTCCTCCCACGTGCCGCTCATCGTGGTGTCGTTGACCGGCAGCAGCTGAATCACGCGCTGGCGTGTCGCCGCAGCCCAGTCGACAAGCAGCTTGAGGTCGAGGAACTCCCCGACGCCGAAGCTCTCGCGCGAGCGGAGCGAAAAGACCGGTATGGCCGTTCCGGCGCTCCGCCAGCGACGTTCCGGAAAGCGCGGCTGCAGCGAGGCATCGACAAGGAACCCGTCACCCGCCGGAGTGCTCCAGCGGCGGTTCTCACCCTCTTCCCACAACAGGGGACGCACCTCTCCGCGGCCGACGACCACCAGTTTGTAGGCCGCCCCCTCGGGAAGCGACAACGCGCAGCTCCATTCGGGAAAGGCCGCATCGTCGAACGGCAGCGCGCGCTGCCAGTTGTCGATGCACTCCGAGGCGAGGCCCAGCCGCTCGTCGGGACGGATGTCGGGCGCCACGACCCGCAGCAGCACACCCTGCTGCGGATGCAGCCCGCGGGCCGGCCGACCAGCCCGCGACGGCGCAGCCGTTCGGGCGAAGATGCCGCGCGTAAAGGCCGCCGAGCGGAAAGGGGCGTCGGCGGGAAGCTCCTGCCAGCAGTCCCTGATGCGGAGCCGGCGCAGCGGCGGCAGGTCGCCGAGACGCAGACGGTGCGGATACCACTCGGTGCGGATGCACGCGCCCGCGCATTCGACGGCATAGCGGTAGGAGGCCCCGTCGTCCGCACGGCGGCATTCGGCCGTCCCGCTCCAGATTCCGTTATCGGCATATTGCAGGGCGATGCGGCGCTTGCCGAGAAGCAGGACGAGCTCTTCGCCCCACCGGGTGCGGTATTCGATTTCGAAGGTGATTTTCATAAGTCGGGTCGTTTGATTCGGCCGTTTCCGGCCATACAAAAATAAAAAATTTGCCCGCATTACGGGCCCAGCCCCTCAAAAAAAATTGCAGCCGCCCAAGCGGCTAAGCCTCAGCGAGATGGGAGGTCCGGGATGGTCCCGCGCCGAAAAAATCGCGCCGCAACCGCTCCCGAAACGGAAAAAAAGCCTATCTTTGCGACCGATTGGTTCCGTAGAGACCCTTCCGGTCTCATGGATTAAAAGGGAATCGGGTGCAAGTCCCGAACAGTCCCGCTGCTGTGAAGCTCCACCAATTCTGACGAACATCATGACCACTGACACGACGTGTCGGGAAGGTTTCGCAGAAGGAGTCAGTCAGAAGACCTGCCATCGAATTTATACCGTTTGACCGGGCCCGAGGATAGGACGGTCGAATAGACAGAACGATGTTTTACAGATTTTACGGTTTTCTCAAACTGTTCATACCCGTATGTGCGGGTCTGAACCTGTGTCTACAGGCGCAAGCCCAAAGCCTCGACTCGCTCCAGCATGTCGAGGAGGTCGTCATCACGGGTCGTCTCGTGCGCCGCGAGGTGATACCCGTACAGGAGCTCTCGGGCAAGGCGCTCCACCGGCTGGGGGCACACAACGTGGCCGACGCGCTGCGTTACTTTTCGGGGGTGCAAATCAAGGACTACGGCGGCGTGGGCGGTCTGAAGACGGTCAACATCCGCTCGATGGGCACCAACCACGTGGGGGTCTTCTACGACGGCATCGAGCTGGGCAACGCCCAAAACGGCACGGTCGACCTGGGGCGCTTCTCGCTCGACAACATGGAGGCCATCACGCTCTACAACGGACAGAAGAGCGCCGTTTTCCAGCCGGCCAAGGACTTCGGCTCGTCGGGGTCGATTTACCTCCAGAGCCGCACGCCCCGTTTCGAGGAGGGGGAGCGCGACCACGTGAAGGCGACCTTCCGGAGCGGCTCGTTCGGCGTCATCAATCCCGCACTGCTCTGGGAGCACCGCATCACCGACCGCGTGAGCAGCTCGCTCAGCGCCGAATACCTCCGTTCGTCGGGCCGCTACCGCTTCACCTACCGGATGGAGGAGGGCTACGACACCACGGCCGTGCGCCGCAACGGCGACATCAACGCCCTGCGCGTCGAGGGCGGGACCTACGGCCGGCTCGAGCAGGGATACTGGCGTGCGAAGGCCTATTTCTACACTTCGGAGCGGGGATATCCCGGCGCCGTGGTGCGCAACAAGTTCTCGCACGAGGACCGTCAGTGGGACACCAACTTTTTCGTCCAGGGGGCGCTCAAGAAGGACTTCGAGCCGTGGTACAGCCTGCTCGTCAACGCCAAGTACGCCTACGACTACCTCCACTATCTGGCCGACCCCCGCAAGGACGAGTCCATCATGTACACCGACAACCGCTATTACCAGCAGGAGCTCTACCTCTCGGCGGCCAACCGCTTCACCATCTTCCCCTGGTGGGAGGCGAGCTTCTCGGCCGACTATCAGTTCAACCTGCTCAACTCCGACATGCGCGACTTCGCCTACCCGCGGCGCCATACGCTGCTGGCCTCCGTGGCCACGGTCCTGCGCTTCGGGCGCGTCGAGCTCCAGGCCAGCCTGCTCGGGACGCTCGTCCACGACCGCACGCAGGGCGAGGCGGCGCCCGACAAGCAGAAGCTCACCCCGGCCGTTTTCCTCTCCTGGAAGCCCTTCGCCCGGACCGACTTCAACCTGCGCGCCTTCTACAAGCGGATTTTCCGCATGCCGACGCTCAACGACCTCTACTATACGTTTGTGGGCAACGTCAACCTCGACCCCGAATTCACCACGCAGTACGACGTGGGCTTCACCTACGGATGGACGTTCGACCGCACCTGGCTGCGCCATCTGAGCATCCAGGCCGACGTCTACTACAACGAGGTGGAGAACAAAATCGTCGCCACCCCCACCTCGAACTTCTTCCGCTGGACGATGGTCAATCTGGGCAACGTCGAAATCCGCGGCGTCGACGCCGCACTCGAGAGCGGCTGGGCCATCGGCCGCGACTTCACGCTCACTGCGCGCCTCAACTACACCTACCAGCAGGCGCAGGACTTCACCGACCCGACGAGTGAGTTCTACGGCGGGCAGATTCCCTACATCCCGTGGCACAGCGGCTCGGCGGCGCTCAACCTCAACTGGCGGCGCTGGGAGGCGAGCTACAGCTTCATCTACACCGGCGAACGCTACTCCTCGCAGGCCAACATCGCCTACAACTACCAGCAGCCCTGGTATACGAGCGACCTCTCGCTGGGGCGCAGCTGGGAGCTGGGGCGCGGCGAGCTGCGCGCCACGCTCGAGGTGAACAACCTGCTCGACCAGCAGTACGAGGTGGTGGCCTGCTACCCAATGCCCGGCATCAACTTCAAAGTCATCGTGCAATATTCGTTCTGAGTACGCATCCCATGAAAAAAAGTCTCGCAAGATTCCTGTTCCGTCCCTGCGTGCTGCTCGCCGTGCTGCTTGCCGCCGGCGCCTGCCGCAAGGAGCTGCCGATGATTCGCTCCGAGGTGGATTACGTCGCACTGCCGACCACCCCCGAGCGCATCGAGGGCTTCTTCCTGCTCAACGAGGGCAACATGGGCAGCAACAAGTGCACCATCGACCACTTCGACGCCCGCAGCGGCGGCTACCGGCGCAACATCTACCCGGAGCGCAACCCCGGCGTGGTGAAGGAGCTGGGCGACGTGGGCAACGACCTGGCCATCCACGACCGGCGGCTCTATGCGGTGGTCAACTGCTCGAACCTCGTGGAGGTGATGGACGTCTACACGGCCGAGCACATCGGCAGCATCTCGATTCCCAACTGCCGCTACATCGTCTTCGAGGGCGACCGCGCCTACGTGAGCTCCTATGCCGGGCCGGTGCAGATTGACCCCGAGGCACGCCCGGGCAAGGTGGTCGAAATCGACACCCGCACGCTCGAAATCACCCGCGAGGTGACCGTCGGCTACCAGCCCGAGGAGATGGTCATCACGGGCGGACGGCTCTACGTGGCCAACTCGGGCGGATACCGCTTCCCCGACTACGACCGCACGGTCTCGGTCATCGACCTCGACTCGTTCGAGGTGGTCAACACCATCGACGTGGCCATCAACCTCCACCGCATGGAGCTCGACCGCTACGGCCGCATCTACGTCAGCTCGCGCGGCGACTACTACGGCACGGGCTCCGACATCTACGTCATCGACGCGGCCTCGGAGCGCGTCATCGGCAGCCTCGGCATCGCCGCCAGCGAGATGTGCATCGACGATGACCGGCTCTACATCATCAGCACCGAATGGAGCTACACCTCGCAGAGCAACGAGGTCTCCTACGCCGTCTACGACACGTCCGAGCAGCGCATCGTCTCGCGCAACTTCATCACCGACGGCACCGACCGGGAGATTGTGCTGCCCTACGGCGTGGCGGTCAACCCCGAGACCAAGGAGCTCTACGTCTGCGACGCCACCAACTACGTGACGCCGGGCTATCTCTACTGCTTCTCGCCCGAGGGCAAGTTCCGCTGGCGGGTACGCACGGGCGACATCCCGGCCCACATCGCCTTCTCGCCCGAGCCCTTCTACTGATGCGGCCCGCACGGCACAGCAATCCGACAAAAAACGACAAATATCCCATAAAAAAACATGAAACAGATTCTTCCGAACAACCGGTTCTGCCGCGTTTCGGCCGCCCTTGTGCTGGCCCTTGCGACACTCTCCTGCTCGTCGGACGAGGGAGGCGACACCCCCTCGACGGGCAAGGCCACGCCCTACGTCACGCGCGTCGTGGAGTTCCGCCCCGCCCCGGGGCAGTTCGTCAACCAGCTGCCCGAATACCGCGAGGGCGACACGCCCGAGGAGATGAACCGCAAGGCGCTCGAAGCCATCGGCAACAACCGGCGGGGCATGGTCTCGCTCGGCGGCTTCGGCGGCTACATCGTCGTCGGCTTCGACCACACCATCGAGAACAAACCCGGACTGTGCGACTTCCGCGTGCTGGGCAACGCCTTCTACGCCAGCGGCCAGAGCGAGTACGGCAGCAGCGAGCCGGGCGTCATCCAGGTGGCCTGGGACGCCAACTCGAACGGTCGTCCCGACGAGGACGAGTGGTACGAAATCGCGGGCAGTTCCTACCCCACCGCCGCCGAGTCGTGGCTCGACAAGGCGGACGAGGCGGGCAACGACATCCGCACCGTACGCGGCTACAGCATCACCTACTACCGTCCGGCACAGGAGCCAGGAGCACCCACCGAGGAGTACATCCGCTGGGAGGACAACCAGCAGCAGACGGGCTACATCGCCATGAATGCGTCGCACCTGCAGTCCTACTTCCCGCAATGGCTCGATGACAACGAGCTCATCTTCAAAGGGACGCGCCTGCCGCAAAACGGTATCGACCTGAGCGGCGCGGGGACCAACTACGCCCTCTACCGCTTCGCCTTCGGCTATGCCGACAACGACACCAACGAGAGCGACGCCTCGGCCATCGACATCGACTGGGCGGTCGACGCCTCGGGCGCGCCGGTCCACCTGCCCGGCGTGGATTTCATCCGCATCCACACGGGCGTCAACCAGGTGAACGGCTGGCTCGGCGAGTGCTCGACCGAAGTGATGGGTGTCACCGACCTCCATCTGACGGGCGAACAAATCGCAAGCGACGGCCTCGGACGGTAGCGACGACAGCCAAACGACAACGACAAAACGACAACAACACATCTTTTCCCCATTTTCAACATGAAGAACAGATTACTCTGGAAGACGCTGTTCGTCGCCGCAACCCTTGCGGCGGCAGCCTGCAGCAACGACGGTGAGGATGCCGTCACGAAATTCGAAGTGAACACGGGCGCCGAGGCAGGCGCTCCGGTATTCGTCGTCCCCGGCCGGGAGACGACCCTCTCCTTCACGGGCGAGCACATAACGACCGTCACGACCGAATCGCTCCCCGAAGGCTGGGAGGCCGAGGTCCGCCAGACGGAGGGGGTCATCGCCCTCCATGCGACCGACGACGCGCAGACCAGCGCCACGCTGCGCATCACGGCGGCAGGCAGCGGGGCGAACAAGGTTGTCTGCGAGGTCGCACTCCGCTGCCTCAACTCGTTCGACGACCCGGCCGGCACGTTCGTCCTCAACGAAGGCAACATGACCACCGAGAACGGCTCGCTGACCTACATCTCGCCCGAGGGCTACGTATTCGACGACGCCTACCGCACGGTCAACGGCTCGGAGCTGGGCAACGTGGCGCAGGACATGGCCTTCTGCGACGGTAAAATCTATGTCATCTCGCAGAACGGCAACCGGAACGCCAACGGCGCGGAGTTCGAGAACGACGGCATGCTTGTGGTCATGGATGCCCGCACGCTGCGCCGGACGGTCTCCTTCTCCAACGAAGAGCTGGCCGGACTCGACTGGCCGACGCACATCGCCGTACTCGACGAGCGCCACATTTACATCCGCGACAATGCCGGCGTCCACCGGCTCGACGGCGAAACCGGAACGCTGACCTTCGTCGAAGGTTCGGAGGATGCACCCAAGAGCCGCTTTGTCACGATGAACGGCAAGGTCTACACCTACCTGTCGGGATACATCAGCAAGATTTACGAGATTTCGCCCGAAAGCGACGCCGTCAACAGCATCCGGCTGCCGCTCACCGGCATCGAATGCGACATCAACGAGGTGCTGGGCATCCAGGCCGCGGACGACGGCCGGATGTGGATTATGACGTTCGGATTCGGCAAGACGGCCATGAACAAGTTCGACCTTTCGACCCAGGACATCGTACAGCGTCAAATCAACATCAAGCCCACGGCAGGAGCCTCGGGCGTGGCATTCGCCGCACACGACAACCTCGTCTACTATGCCGACGGAACGACCATCTACCGGCTCCCCTTCGACGAGAGCGCCGAACTCGACGCCGCTTCGGGACTCGACGCCGTCGAGCTGCTGACCGACGTGTCGGGGCTGGACCCCAATGCCGGACAACTCTACAACGGGCTGGGCGTACATCCCGCAACGGGCCACCTTTACATCAACTCCATCAAATCCTACGCCCAATTCACGCAAAACCAGATTTGGGCGTTCGACCCGGCCGGCGACTTCCTGTCTCCGCTGGCAAAATATGAGAACTATACCAACTTCCCGGCCGGATTCTTCTTTCCCGAAGCCCGATAACGATTAATGAAACACGAATTATCCATCATGAAACAAATCTGGTTATGGGGTGCGGTGCTCGGCGCATCGGCCCTGCTCAACGGCTGCACGTCCGACACGGACAACGACGGCGGCACTCCTCCTCCCGCTCACCAGGAGGGATATGCCGACCCCGACGGAGTCATTCTGCTCAATCAGGGTGCCCGCACGTCCGAAAACAGCACAATTTCCTACCTTGCACCTGACGGCACCATTGAGAAAGATGTCTACCGGACGGTCAACGGTTCGGCCTTCGGCAACGAGGCGCAGGACCTTTACATGCACAACGGGAAAATCTACATCATGAGCAACAACCTCTTCCAGCCGAACAGCGAAGCCGGCGACGGATGTCTGGTAGTGGTTGACGCCGAGACCTTCCGACGCGAAAAGGTCTTCACGGCCGACGACCTTGTCTTTCCCCGCCCCGAGGGTTCGCTCGACAAAGACGAGATGCTCCCGCTGTTGACCCCGCTGGAGAACATCGCCGTCATGGACGAGCACAATATCTTCTTCTCGGACAGCCAGGGTCTGTTCCGGCTCGACGGCACAACCGGCGAGTTGAACATCGTCAAGGGCTCCTATGCCTTCGGCAACCAGGGTGCCACCATCGAGACCGTCATCGACACGCGCGGCATGGCCGTCATCGGCGACAAGCTCTACTGCTGCGGAGGCGGATTCTGGATAACCCCCTGCCTGCTCGAGTTCAGCAAAGGCTCCAACGAGGTGTCGCGGACACTCGACCTGAGCCATGCGAGCGATTTTTCGAGCGGCATCTGCCAGACGGGAGAGCATGAAATCCTGGTGGCTACGTGCGGTCGTTCAGGCGACAAGAAGAGCGTGCTCTTCTTCATCGACACCCGAACGATGACCATCACCCGGGAGAAGCAGGTCAACGCCGACATTTCGCCCGAATTCATGAATACGCCGGGCATAGCACTCTGCGGCGACTACATCTATTATGCGGCCGGAACGCTCACCGTCAGCCGCATGTCGCTCAAGACCTGGCAGTCTGAGGAGTATATCCACGTCAAGGAGGATGCGCCCAATGCAAATTATCTGACCTGCAACGTGATTGCCGACGCAAAAAAGAACCTGCTCTATGTTTCGGTCTCGAACGAGCTGGGCGAATCGATTGTCTCCGACGGCAACGTACTGGTCTACGACTGCAGCAGCGACGAGCCCCGGCTGGTCAACAATCTGGTCAATCCGGGCAGCTACCCGGTCAACATCTATCCCGTGTCGCGCTTCTATTGACGGCACGCCGGATTCAGAACGGGAGCCCCCGGTCCGCACCTCGGACCGGGGGTTTCCGTTTCCGCATCGCACGCCGGGGCCCTGCAAACGGAACGCCCTGCGACCGCAGGGCCGCAGGGCGTTCTGTCCGGGAAAGGGAGACCGGCATCAGATGATGATTTCCCCGCCGATGGAACCCTGGTCCTCCCATCCTTCGATGGTAATGCTGCCGATTTCGATGGTCTGCTCCTTGACGGTGATTTCGACACGCAACTGCATGCCGCTCTTGAGCTCGCCGAGTCCAGGTTTGAGGCTGCCGACCGTAAAGCTCTTCGAGATGTCGCCCGCCGTCACGTCGAGCGTCACGTCGGAGGCCTGCTGAGGAACGACGAGGAAGGATACCTCGCCGCCCGTACGGGTAAAGTCGGCCGTCGTGGGGTCGGTCGTATCGAGCGAGCCGTCGAGCAGGTTCACCCCGCATTTCGACCGGGCCGTACAAACGGTACGGATGGTTTCGGCATCGACACGGGCATCGGCATCGACGGTGAAGACCACATTGAGGCGGTGCATCGCATGGCGGAACGTAAGGTTGACGGGCGTCTCGTCATCCACGGTCACGGCACGGGGAGCGGCCAGCAGCAGGTCCTGTTCGGATGCCGTGCCGAGGTCGAAGGTGAATTTGCCGTTGGCAAGTCGCTGCACCGGATAGCAGGCCGAGAAATTGACCTTCACGTCCTCGCCGGCCACAGTGACCTCTTTCCAAAGGAGCTGGGTCGTTCCGACCGTAAAGTCGAACAGGTCGTACTGTCGCTCGGCATTGGCCACCACAAGCGTAAAGGTGTCGCCCTGGGTGAAGTGCTCCTTGCCCGACTGAACCGCTTCGGAGCTCTCGAGCTCCTCGACCTTGGCAATCGATGCGTTCAACAGGATTCTCTTCTGCACGGGTCCGGCACTCTCTTCGGACGAACTGCAGCCGCACAGGGCAGCAACGGCTGCGACAACAAACAGACAATATATTCCTTTCATAATGATGTTTATTTTCATATTCCTTTATTTTTTACTGCTATAGTATTGTTCCCAGTATTCCTGCCCCAATTCAACCGTAAACAATCTGTTGATGGGTCTTGAATCATCGCCACTGCCAATATAACCGGTCTTATAATGGGTCATGGTTCCGCCTTCGGGCAGAGTGACATAGATGATTTCTTTCCTCATGCAACCCACATTATCGACTTCATAGTCATAACGGTCGTTATTGTCGGCGAAATAGATATAGGAGACGTTGCCCTCCTCGTCAAATTCCGCCCCCCCAAATGGTCATCACATGGCTGGAACGAACATTTCCCCGACTGAATCCTATGCCCTTTCTGTTCTTGAGCGCATCTTTCATCACTGTGTTGAAAACCTCTTTGCTCAATCCACCATAATTTTGCCCCAACTTAACACCTTCAGGAAAAACATCCTTGAAATATCCCGCCGGATTTTCCGGTTTGTCATATGCAGGATAGGAGGGCCGGATGCCATGGATAAACCAGTTGATTCCGGCGTCACCATAACCCGCATCATCGTCAAAAGAATCGATAAAACACTGGAAGATATCGCTTTCCTGCGGCTTGTCAAGCGGATAGGTATAATCAGGGCCCCGATAATCGTATTTTTCAACATACTCGACATTCTGGGCAATCCACCAATGCAACAGATTGGAGGCTGTCGCAGCCCAGCACATCATACCATCGGGGACACCGTTGTCATCAGACGTCGGATTCAGCTTGTCGCAGTCATACCATCCGCAGCCCGGATGCCAGAAAAGATAATAAGTGGAATATGTGTCGGGGTACAACTGCACCCATGCCCCCTCTTCGGGCTCCCTGATTCCATCGACCCACACCTTCCGGTTGGCCCACTCCTGCTCGGTGTTGCTCTTGAGCTGCAGCCGGACGGAGGTCTGTTTGCCCGGCTCGAAGGTCTCGAGCGGAGCACCGCTTTCAAGCTGTGCGGGGGCCATATAGTACGAAACCTTGCCGCCGGAGGTGATTTTCAGCAGCCCTTCGCCGCTGCGGTAAGGCTCGGCCGACTGAGGGAAGATGACCACCTCGAGGCTCCCGTCCGAACTCTTCGCGGGAGTTATCCACTGCATGTCGCTCCCGGTCGCAATCATTTCGCCCGTCAGCAGGTCGGCCGTACCGTCCCCCACGCTGCGCGCCGAATCGAGACATTCTCCGTCGACCCGCTGAGCTCAATCTTCAGCCGGTGCATGACATGGCCGAAGGTCATGACGGCGCGGTTCTGCCCCTCATCGAGCGTCGTCCGGGCGAAGAGCAGGTCCGACTGCGTCATGCCGTCGCCGCTCTGGTCGGCGGCAATTCGGAAATCGGCGTCGGTTGATGTTCCGTCGGTGAAGGCCGGATAGTGGGCTGAAAAATCGAGGCTTCCCGGACCGAAATCGGCACGGCGGAGCCGGGGCGTCCACTCGCCGCCGCGGTAGGTCAGTTCGCAGTAGCGGACACCGTCGCTGCCGTCGACGAACAGTCCGATGCGGTCGCCTTCGGTGAATTGCCCGCTGCCGTCGGGATTGAGGTCGGCCCGGGTCTCCGTTTTCGAGAAAAAGAGGTGGATATATCCGTCATCGGTCGCTCCACCCGGAACGTCCGGCTCGGACGAACAGCCCCAGAAAGCCAGCAAAAGGGTGGCGGAGAGCCAAAATCTCCAATTGGTTCTTCTTGCGTTTCCCATCAATCTACACTTAAATTAAGAAAAATCAACCTTGTAACTATCCCAATCATCCCTGCTCCGACGGAACGGCCCCATGTCCGAAACCGCCCCGCCCTCGAGAAGCAGGGGGACAAAGATACGAAATAAATCCGGACCCGAGGGTCGGCACAAAGCCCCACGGCCCCAAAACGGACCGGAAATAAGAACTGCTGCGACATTTCCGCCACAAAAATTTGGCAGAGCGAAAAGTTGTTCGTATATTTGCGAACAACAACGGAAAGAGATGAGCGAAAAGGGATATACGGAACGCGAAGAGCGCATGGCACGCTACGCCAAAGCGATGGGCCACCCGGCAAGGATGGCCATCCTGCACTTCCTGGCCTCGCAGCAAAGCTGCTTCTTCGGCGACCTGCACGAGGTGCTGCCCATCGCGAAAGCCACCGTCTCGCAGCACCTCAAGGAGCTGAAGGAGGCGGGGCTTATCCAGGGTGAAATCCAGCCGCCGAAGGTCCGATACTGCATCAACCGCGCCAACTGGGCCGAGGCTCGCGCGCTGTTCGGCGAGTTTTTCCGCGAAATCGCCTCCGACGAAGGCCCCTGCTGCCAGTGACACGCCGGCCATACGAAGCGACGACGCCCGTCGCTTTTTGGTTGCCGCAATTGTTCGTAATTCGACGAATTACATACACCAAATAAAAACACAGAAAAATGAAAATCGAAGTTCTCGGAACGGGGTGCGCCGGATGCAGGGCACTCTACGAAACGGTCCTCAAGGCGGTCGAGGAGATGGGAATCGACGCCGACGTAGTGAAGGAGGAGTCGCTCGAACGAATCATCGCCAGCGGCGTGATGACGCTGCCGGCGCTGGTCATCAACGGCAAGGTCGTATCGAAGGGGCGACGTCTGTCGCTCGATGAGGTAAAGCGTTTGTTGAATAACTAAAATCCTTCACCATGAAAAACAGAGTGTTTACGCTGCTGCTTCTGGCTCTGATGACCGCCTGCGGCGGCAGAGGAAGCAGCTCGGCCGCCTCGCCGCAGGAGCAGCCCGACGGAGTGGAGGTGCTGTCGTTCCACACCAAAAAAAGATGCCCCACCTGCCGGGCCATCGAGCAGCTGACGCGCGAGGTGGTCGAGCAGGAGTTTGCCGACGAGGTCGCCGACGGCACGCTGCGGCTGCACGTAGCCGAAATTACCGAGGAAGAGGAACTCGCCGCCCGCTACGAGGTCGCCTGGTCGTCGCTTCTGCTGAGCCATCGCCACAACGGCGAGGAGCAGGTCGTCGACCTCACCCGCTTCGCCTTTGCCCATGCACGCACCGACGCCGACCTCTTCCGCCGGGAGCTGAAGGCTCGAATCGAACAACTGCTCGCCCAATAACGCCATGGAGACATTGCAAAACCTGCTCGACAGTTCGACCGTACCGGCGCTGACGGCCCTGCTGCTCGGCCTGCTCACGGCCATAAGCCCCTGCCCGCTGGCCACCAACATCGCCGCCATGGGATACCTCGCACGCGAGGTGGGCAACCGCCGCCGAATCTTCGTCAACGGACTGCTCTACACCGCAGGACGCATCCTCGCCTACACGCTGCTCGGCGCGGCCTGCATCGCTCTGCTGCGAAGCGGAGGCAGCACCTTCGCCGTGCAGCGGTTCATCGGAGGCTGGACGGAGCTGCTCGTCGGCGCACTGCTGCTCCTGACGGGACTTTTCATGCTCTTCGGCGACCGGCTCCGCCTGCCGGGCTTCGGATTCACCCGCGGCGGCGAGCGGCTGAAAGGGCGCGGCGGCACGGGCGCACTGCTGCTGGGCGCGCTCTTCGCCCTGGCATTCTGCCCGACAAGCGGCGTACTCTACTTCGGGATGCTCATCCCGATGGCTGCGGCCGAGACGGGCGGCTACCTGCTTCCGGCACTCTTCTCCCTGGCGACGGGCATCCCCGTCGTGGCAGCCGCCTGGCTGCTGGCCTTCGGGGCCGCAGGCATCGGGCGCTTCTACAACCGGATGCAGAGCATCCGAAAATGGTTAAACCGAGCCGTGGCGCTGCTCTTCATCGCTACGGGCGTATACTACCTTGTTGTTTACTTCATATAAAAGTTGTAACAGGCAAACTATCAAACCATAATGATACAGGAATTCGCCGACCTGGTGGTCTACCGGCTGCTGGGTCTCGACCCCGCATCGCGACTTGCAGAATCGCTTAATTTCTTCATATACGACACGCTGAAAATCATCCTGTTGCTGCTTGTCGTAAGCATTGCCATGGGACTGCTCAACGCCTACTTCCCGACGGAGCGGCTGCGCCGTGCGCTCACCACCCGCCGCCTCTACGGGCTGCAGTACCTCCTTGCGTCGCTCTTCGGAGCCGTCACCCCCTTCTGCTCCTGCTCGTCGATTCCGCTCTTCATCGGTTTCGTCAAAGGGGGCATTCCACTGGGAGTCACCTTCGCCTTCCTCATCACCTCGCCGCTGGTCAACGAAATCGCCGTGGCGATGTTTCTCGGCTCGTTCGGGCTGAAGGCCACCGTCATCTATGTTGTGAGCGGCATCACGCTGGGAACACTCGGCGGATACATCCTGGGGCGCATGCGGCTGGAGCGCCACCTCTCGCCGTGGGTGCTCGCGCTGCAGGCCGGCGCGGACGAACAGAGCGCCGAATGGGACGAAACGCGGACGCCCTTTGCCGAACGGCTGCGCACGGTGGTCCGCGATGCCTGGGGCATCGTACGGGGCGTTCTGCTCTATGTCGTGGTAGGAATCGGCATCGGGGCGGCCATGCACGGATATGTGCCCGAAGGCTTCTTCGAGCGCTTCATGGGCCGCGACAATATCTTCGCCGTACCGATGGCGGTCATCTGCGCCGTGCCGATGTATGCCAACGCGGCAGGCATCGTCCCGGTCATCCAGGTCTTCGTGGCCAAAGGGGTGCCGCTCGGCACGGCCATCGCCTTCATGATGGGGGTTGTGGGGCTGTCGCTGCCCGAGGCGACGATGCTCAAGAAGGTGATGACGTGGCGGCTCATCGCCATCTTCTTCGCCACCGTGACGCTCTTCATCATCCTCTCGGGCTACCTCTTCAACCTGCTGCTGTAACCGCCGCCCGGGTCAGAAGAGGAGCTTGTACCCCACCCCGCGGGCGTTGACCAGCCTGATATCGGGGTCGGCCGCCAGACGGTGGCGCAGGCGCGTGACGAAGACATGGAGGCTGCGGGCATTGAAGAAGGAGTCGTCACCCCAGATGCGCTGCAGGATGAGCTGCGTGGAGACCACCTCGCCCCGCCGTTCGCAGAGCATGGCCAGCAGCGCCGCCTCGCGGGCCGAGAGCCGGCTCACCTTCTCCTCCAGCGTCAGCAGCTGCCGGTCGGCATCGAAGCGGAAACGCCCGACGGCAAGCGGTTCCCGACGGGCGGCCGACTCCGCAGCGGCACGTCGGCCCGCAAGCGCGCGCACGCGCACGACGAGTTCGCTCATGGCAAAGGGTTTGCGCAGGTAGTCGTTGCCGCCCGTCTCGAAGCCCTGCACCACATCTTCGGCGGCCGAGCGGGCCGACAGGAAGAGAATCGGCACCGAGGCATCCCTCCGTCTGAGCTGCCGGACAAACGACAGTCCGTCCATGCCGGGCATCATGATATCGGTCACCACCACCTGGGGCCGCTCGCTTTCGAAGGCGCGGAGCCCCTCGATGCCGTTGTAGGCCACCGTCACGGTGAAATCCTTCTCGGAGAGCGTATCGGCGATGATGTCGGCGAGCGTCTGCTCGTCCTCGACGAGCAGCACGCGAATCTTAGAATCGGGGGTCATGGTTCGGGATGCGGATGGTGAAACGGGTGCCGCGTCCCGGGGCGGAGTCGACGCGGATGGTGCCGCCATGGCGCAGGGCCACCAGGCGGACGTAGTAGAGTCCCAGGCCGAAGCCGCGGACCTCCTGCCGGTCGCCGGTCGGCACACGGTAGAACTTCTCGAAGATGTGCTCGCGCGCGCGACGGTCGATGCCGATGCCGTCGTCGTCGACCGTCAGCTGCAGCCAGCCCTGCACCAGGCGCACCTCGATGCGGATGTGCACCCGCTCGCCCGAATACTTGAGCGCATTGTCCACCAGGTTGCCCGCCAGATGGCGCATGTGGAAGCGGTCGAGGGGGAAGAGCAGCGGGTCAGGTTCGACGCGGAGTTCGATTCGGGCCTCCTTGCGGGCCTTGAGGCGGTACTCGTCGGCCACTTCGCGCAAAAGGGCACCGACGTCGGTCTCTTCGCGCACGAGGCCGAACTCGCCGCGCTCCTCGACACTCATCGTCAGGATGCGCTGCACCATGTCGCTCAGCGAGGCCAGCTGCTGGCGGATGACCGTCAGGTAGCGCCGGCGCCGCTGCACGTCGTCCGCCGCCCCGAAGTCGAGCAGGGCGTCGTTCGCGGCGTTGGCCACGGCGATGGGGGTCTTCAGTTCGTGGGTGATGTTGTGGGTCAGGTCGCGGCGCATCTCCTCGAGCGTCTTCTGTCGGAAAAGCGTCCGCAGCAGGTAGAGCAGCGCCCCGGCAACGGCCACGAGCATCAGCAGCGACGAAACGGCCACACCCGCCATCTCGCCCAGCAGCTGCCGGTCGGGATTCTCGATGCGCAGGCGGAAATAGAGCTCTTTGTCGGTCGTGAGCGATGTCGTGAAGGTCAGCGGGTCCCTGAGCCGCAGCGAATCGTTGAGCGGGGTAAGCACCACCTCCGGTTCCGTCAGTGGCTTCGTCGTAAAGAGCCGAGCCGACGACGTGCTGTCGGTGGGGCCGCGCACGACATCCACTTTGTGGGGCAGGTCGATGCCCGTCGCCGCGAGGTTGCAGGTGAGCAGCGAGTCGTAGCGCGCCATGTTGAGCCGCAGGACATAGACCGACGGGATGCGGATTTCCTGGCGGATGAGGCGGGTCATCCCGCCGTTCGAGACGCTGATGTCGTGGTGGATTGTATCGGATTTGGGGGTGAAGGTGATGCTTTTGCCCGCGCCGGAGAGGTTCTTCACCATAATCTCCTGAATCATGTCCACCTGAATCGAGTCGATGTTCCCCGACGAGGAGAAGGTGATATGGCTTTTCTGCCCGGAGGGCTTGTTGCCCAACAGCAGGTCGTCGTAGGCGGCGCGGGTCATGGCCTGCATGACCTGCCGCGAGAACTCCTCACGGCGTGCGTGGTACATGTTCACAAGGCTCCACACCTGCACGGCGACGAGCACCGCCAGCGAGGCGGAGACCAGAAGCGAGATACGGCCGAAGCGACGTTTGTTCATCCTGATGCGGCATTTTTACGAAACAAAGGTACATATAAAAAGGCCACGCCCGACGGCGTTAAGACTATTTAACATTCGTTAACGGGGCGTTAACCATCACCACCGGGATTTTGCGGCAACTTTGTGTCGGAAACCAAAACGCATCCGACCATGAAAAAGACCATTTTTCTTCTCCTTTCGCTCCTCACCGCATCCGGAGCGGTGCTTGCCCAACAGACCATCGTCACCTACACGCCCGACGGCGTCAAGACCTACGACACGGCCGAGCTACCCGGCAAGGTGCTCGACACAACGCGATTCGTCGTCAGCTACCGCATGCACTACCAGCAGCGGCCCGAAAACGAACACCCGATGGAGGACCTCCTGCTGCTCGAGGTGGGAAGCCGCCGGACGAAGTTCTACTCCTACAAGACCTGGCAGACCGATTCGCTCGTCCGCGTCACGCCGCCCGAGCAGATAATGGCCAACCTCGGGAGCTTCCACAGCGGCGTACGCGACGAACTCTTCCGCGACCAGACAACGGGCCGGCTGACCCACACCGACCAGATTGGCATGGACCACCTGCTCTACAGCGAGCCGCTGCCCGCAATCGACTGGGAGCTTGAGGAGGGCGAGCTGAGCATCCTCGGCTACGCCTGCCGTCGGGCACGCTGCACCTTCCGCGGCCGAAGCTACGAGGCGTGGTACGCACCCGAGATTGCCGTGAGCGCCGGGCCGTGGAAGTTCGGCGGGCTGCCGGGACTGATTCTCGCCATCCGCGACGACTCGGGGGTACTCGACCTCGAGGCCACAGGCGTCGAACAGCGCATCGAGCCCATCCGCATGACCGAGCGCAACTACATGAAGACCAACCGCAGGAAATATCTCGAACTCAAGCAGCGGGCGATGACCGACCCGGTCGGCTACCTCACGGGCAACTCCAACGTGCGGATGACCATCAAGTCGGAGGACGGCACCCCCATCGCACCGGGCGAGCTGGTGCGCGGCTACAACCCCATCGAACTCGAATAACATCCAGCGACGCATGAAGTGGGCAGCATATATCGTTGCGCTGTTCGGACTTACGGTCGCAGCCACAGCCCAGGAGCTGACCGGACGCGTTGTCGACGCCGCCGACGGACGGCCCCTTGCCGGGGCCATCCTGCTGGCGGCCGACAGCGCGGGCCGGCAGGCCGGCTACACGACCACGGCGGCCGACGGCGCCTTCCGACTCCGCCCGAGGCTGGGAATGCGGGCCGCCAGCGTCGAGGTCTCGATGATGGGCTACCGCCCGCAGCGCCACGCGGCCGCCCGGCTGCCGCGCGAGATTCGCCTCGAGGCGGAGGCCGTGAAGATTCGCGAGGTCGAAATCCGCGCACCGCGCCTCACGCTGCGGGGCGACACGGTGAGCTACAACGTGGCAAGCTTCACCGAGGCACAGGACCGCACCATCGCCGACGTACTGCGCAAGATGCCGGGCATCGAGGTCGAGAAGACGGGCGAAATCCGCTACAACGGCGAACCCATCAACAAGTTCTACATCGAGGGGATGGACCTGCTCGACGGCCGCTATTCGCTGGCGACAAACAACATCCGGCCGCAGGACGTGGCCAGCGTCGAGGTCATGGAAAACCACCAGCCCGTCAAGGCGCTGAGCGACATCGCCCTGAGCGACCGTGCGGCGCTGAACCTCCGCCTGAGCGAACATGCCCGCTCCCACTGGACGGGGTCGCTGCGCGGCGCCGGCGGCTGGTCGCCCGACGAGGCGCTCTGGCGCGGCGCGGCCTTTGCCATGCGCATGGCGGCCCGCAGCCAGTCGATGCTCAACATCAAGGGCGACAATACGGGGCAGGACCCCACGGCCGACCTCACGCAGCTGACAACCGACGAACTGCTCGGCAACGACTTCAACCGCTACCGGACCCCCGCGTGGTTTTCGACCGACCTCACCTCGGCCCCCCTGGCCCAGGAGCGCACGCGCTTCAACCGCTCGGTCATGGCGAGCGCCGACCACCTCTGGAAGCTCACCGACGACTACCAGCTGAGCAGCCACGTCGGCTACGGATACGACCGCCTGACCTCCGACTGGGCCGCGCGAACGCTCCGCTACCTGACCGACGGGACGCTCGAGGAGCTGGCGACGGAGCAGGCGCTGCTGCGCAACCGCCGAGCCTCGGGCCAGCTCCGCCTGCAGGCCAACACCGAGCGGTTCTACCTCCGCGAGCGCCTCTCGGCCGACCTTGCGTGGAGCGATTTCCGCTCCGAGGTCGGTGGCAGCTACCCCAACCAGCAGCACGCCTCGGCCCCCTCCTTCCGCGTGGAGAACGACCTGGACTGCATCCTCCGCAACGAGCGGCGCACGCTCACCCTCTCCTCCCATGTGCTCTGGCTCTCACAGCCGCAGTGGCTCACCGTCGAGCGCGCGGATGAGGGCCAGCGGCAGGAGCTCGACATCGACCTGGTGCGGATGAACCACAACGCCGCATGGGCCCTGCATGCCGGACGGCGCTGGACGTTCCAGTTCAAGGGCGGCATCGCCGCTCTGCTGCGCCGCATGGAGAGTTCGCTTGCGGGCGTCGAGGCGACCTCGACGGCTGTGCGGAGCAGCCTGGGCGAGATAGGCGGCTACTTCACTCCGTCGGCCATCTTCCGCACGCACAAGGTGCACCTCACGCTGGACCTTCCGCTCGAGGTGCGCCACTCGCGGCTCGGCGCGGAGCGCAGCACGGCTCTTCTGTGGGAGGGGCGCACGGCCCTTCGCTGGGAGCCCGCCGCCTGCTGGCGCCTGACGGCGTCCGCCACGCTGGGCGAGAGCGCCCCCGACGAGGCGCAGCTCTTCACCGCCACCCTGCTGCGCGACTACCGCACGCTGACACGGGGCATCACCTCGTTCGACCGCACGCTGCGCCGCTCGCTCTCGGCCGGCATCAACTACCGCAATCCGCTCAACGGCATCTTCACCCACGCATTCGTCATGCGCTCGTGGAGCGACCTGCCGTGGCTCTCCGAGCGGAGCTACGAGGGCGACTACATCGTCGACGGCTGGCTCCGCCGCACGAACCGCTCGGCATCGTGGTTCATCGCGGGCGGCGCGAGCATCAACATCGACGCCCTGCGCGGGCAGGCAGGGGTCGACGTGCAGTGGCAGACGACCCGGCTGGAGAGCATCCAGCAGGGCGAGCCGATGCCCTACCATCTGGCGACGCTCACCCTCTCGCCCAACTTCAACCTCCGCCTCGCCCGCTGGTTCAACACCGAATACCGCCTCAACTACCGCCGTTCGGTGCTGGGCATCGAGCATCAGGAGCGCTCCGTCCAGCACTCCTTCGACCAGCAGCTGCAGCTCAACTTCGCACCGACGCGGCAGCTCGTCATCCGCCTCACGGGCGAGCACTACTACACGCAGCTCTCCTCCACGCAGCGGAAGCACCTCGTGCTGGTCGACGCCTCGCTGGGCTGGAAGGTCGGCGAGCGGTGGGAGCTCACCCTCACGGCCACCAACCTGCTCGACCGCGACAGCTACACCTATACGCTCTTCGACGGACCGAGCCGGTCGTCGTACCGCTACGCCATCCGCCCGCGCAACCTGCTGCTGGGCGCCTCGTGGCGCTTTTGAGAAGAGGACGGCTCAGCCGCCGACAACCCCGCACGACACCCGACGGCCCTGCACGAAAAAAGAGTCCGGCACGCCCCGATGAGGCTGCCGGACTCTTTTCCCGTCTCTGCCGCTTCCGCGCGTCAGAGGTGAATCGCGGCGCCCATGGCCGCCTCGGCAGCCTCCATCACCCCTTCGCTCATCGTGGGGTGGGCATGGATGACGCGGGCCAGACGGTGGGCCGTGACGCCGAGCGCCTTGGCGTGCGTCGGCTCGGCCAGCATCTCGGTAACGCCGGCCCCCACCATGTGGGCGCCGATGAGGCGCTCCTCGCCGTCGAAGAGCAGCTTGACGAAGCCGTCGCGGTCGCCCGCCGCCGTCGCCTTGCCCGAAGCGGTGAAGGGGAAGCGCCCGACGCGCACGTCGATGCCCCGCTCGCGCGCCTGCTGTTCGGTCATGCCGACCGAGGCCACCTCGGGCGAGGTGAAGATGCACGAGGGGATGGTCGAATAGTCGACCGGCGTGGGATTGAGCCCGCAGATGGACTCGATGCAGCAGACGGCCTCGGCCGAGGCGACGTGGGCCAGCGCCGGACCGCCCACGATGTCGCCGATAGCGTAGACGCCCGGCACGTTGGTGCGGTAATATTCATCGACCACCACCTTGTCGCGCTCGACGGCGATGCCCAGCTCCTCGAGGCCGATGCCCTCGATGTTGGACTTGATGCCGACGGCCGAGAGCACCACCTCGGCGCTCAGCGACTCGACACCCTTGCGGCCCTCGACCTCGACGACGCACTGTCCGTCGGCGCCGACCACGACGCTGCGCACGGTGGTCGAGGTGAGCACCGTCGCCCGCAGCTTGCGGAAGACGCGCTCCATCGTCTTCGATACCTCCTCGTCCTCGAGCGGCATGATGCGCGGCAGGTACTCGACGAGCGTCACCTTGACGCCCAGCGTGGCGTAGAACCAGGCGAACTCGCTGCCGATGGCACCTGAACCGACCACCACCATCGACGCAGGCAGCCGCCGCAGCTCCAGCGCATGGCGCGACGAGAGGACATGCTCGCCGTCGATGGGCATGAAGGGCATCTCGCGCGGACGGGCACCCGTCGCCAGCACGATGTGGTCCGCCTCGTAGACGACGCCGTCGACGTCGAGCCGGCCCGGCGCCACGAGCCGTCCGAAGCCGGCGATGAGGTCGATGTTGTTCTTGCGGAGCAGGAAGGCAACCCCCTTGCTCATCGTCTCGGCCACACCGCGCGAGCGGTCGACGATGCGCTCCAGGTCGGGGCGCACCTCGCCCTCGAGCGTCAGGCCGTAGTGGTCGGCCGACTTGCACCAGGCATAGACCTGGGCGCTCTTGAGCAGCGCCTTGGTCGGAATGCAGCCCCAGTTGAGGCAGACGCCGCCCGCCTCGGCGCGCTCCACGAGCGCCACCCGGCGGCCGAGCTGCGCGGCACGGATGGCGGCGACATACCCGCCCGGACCCGAGCCGACTACAATGATGTCATATTTCATGGTATTCGTTTTAGGAAAGAGGGGACGACGCCTGCACCCCTGTGCGGTTGCGTCCTCCCCTCGAAGGTTCTCTCTCTTGACTTATTTGATTACGCGCAGCACCTCGCCGTTGTCGGCCGCCACAGCGCGCTTCCACTTCTCGTTGTAGCCCGGGAACTGAATCCGGTCGGGAATGTCGCGGCCGTTGCCGTTGTCGACGAAGTGGGCCGACGAGCCGTCACCGTCGAGGAACGACAGCACGTCGCCGTGCTCGCTCTTGACGTTGCCGTCCATGTACTTGACCAGCAGATAGCCGTTCAGCCGCTGCCAGCGGTCGAAGAGCTCCTGGGCCGTCGAGACGCTCAGCTCGGTCAGGTAGTTGCGGCGCGCCTCCGCCGACATCTTGCCGACACGGGCCGTAACGGCGGCCACATCGGCCAGACGGTCGTTCTCCCACTTGTCGGTCACCTTGCGGATGTCGGCCGAAATCATGTCGTAGCGCATGTAGGCGAAATTCGTCGTACGGTTGAAGAGCCAGAAGGCCGACGTGGGCGAATAGCGGAGCATCGAGCCGTTCTCCTCGCTGAAGCACTCGGGAACCTCCTGTGCCGAGCAGAAAATCGGCGTCAGGCACGAGGTGGCGGCATCGTCGACACCGAACCAGAGGATGCCCATGTCGCGTCCCGCATCGGGCCGCGCCTGTGCCACGAACCAGAAGCCGGTCTGCTGCGTGGCCGTTGCACGCTCGTTGAGGTAGGTGACACCGTCGACCTCGAACTCCATCGGACGCCAGCGGTAGGGACAGTTGTGGCCGCCGGCACCGAGGTCCTTCGTCATGTCCATCGGCGTACCCTCGTAGTGGTCGCGCATGCAGTCGAAGAGCGTCTTGGGCGACACCTTCTGACGGGGCTTCACCCACAGCGGCAGGCGGTTCTTGAGGTTGTAGCCCATGGCATAGTCCTCGTAGGCATCCATGCCGTCGGCCACCGTGCGGAAGAAGGCCCACACGCGGGCATCGCAGCCGCGCACCGTTCCGAAGTCGGCCGGGCAGTAGGCATCGGCGAAGCTGAACTCCTCGTCCGAACCCTCGAAGTAGCCCATTTCACGGGCAAACGAGATGACATCGGGCGCATAGAGGCAGTTCTCGGGGTCGTCGAGCGGGAAAGTGGTGATGCGCGCCTGGTTGGCATGGCCCGAGACATAGCCGTCGGGGATGCGGCGTGCCACCCAGACAATGCCGCGGCGGGCGTTGCCCCCCTTGCCGTCGTCCTTGTAGCCCTTGCCGATGAGCTCCATAATCCAGGCCTCTTCGGTGTCGGCGATGGAGAACGACTCGCCGCTCGATGCGTAGCCGTAGGTATTGGCCAGCTCGGCGATGACGGCGATAGCCTCGCGGGCCGTCTTCGCGCGCTGGAGGGTGATGTATATCAGCGAGCCGTAGTCGATGCCGCCGGTCGAGTCGGCCAGTTCGGCACGGCCGCCGTAGGTGGTCTCGCCGATGATGAGCGAGTGCTCGTTCATGTTGCCGATGGTCGACCAGGTCTGCGCCACCTGGGGAATGTCGCGCAGGTAACGGCCCGTATCCCACTCATGGACGGGCATCATCGTACCCGGAGCGTAGCGGCCCGCCGCCGTGTGGTAGAGCGCACCGTAGAGCGCATGCGAGTCGGCGGCATAGGTGACCATAATCGAACCGTCGGTCGAGGCTCCGCGCGTGACGATGAAGTTGGTGCAGGCCGACACCGCCCCATAGGCGAGGAGCGCCACGGCCGAGAGAAGCAATTGACGTTTTTTCATTTTTTCTGGTTACTGGGTTTTGGAACAAATATAGGAAACTCTCGGCAAACGGCAAAACGCCGGAGGGGGATGCCCGCCGAAAAAATCGGCCGGCGCTTCCCCGTTCCGCGATTTTTCGCTACATTTGTTCTCGCAAAAAAATCAGACGGAGATGTCGATATCAGAACAACTGGCCCGCGTACGGGCATCGCTGCCCGAGGGCGTACGGCTCGTCGCCGTATCGAAAACCCACCCGGCCGAGGCCATCCGCGAAGCCTACGAGGCCGGGCAGCGCCTCTTCGGCGAAAGCCGCCCGCAGGAGCTGCGGGCCAAATACGAAGAGCTGCCGAAGGATATCGAGTGGCACATGATTGGCCACCTGCAGACCAACAAGGTGAAGTACATCGCCCCCTTCGTGCAGATGGTCGAGTCGGTCGACAGCGCACGGCTGGCCGAGGCGCTGCAACGCGAGGCGGACAAATGCGGCCGCCAGCTCGACATCCTGCTCGAAATCCACGTCGCCGACGAGGAGACGAAGTCGGGCTGGGAGCCCGACGAGCTGAGGGAGTATCTCGCCTCGGAGCCCTTTGCCGCCATGCCGGCGCTCCGCGTCCGCGGGGTGATGGGCATCGCCACCAATACGGACGACGAGGAGGTCATCCGCCGCGACTTCCTCGCACTGAAGAGCCTCTTCGACGAGCTGCGCCCCCGCTTCGGCGCCGATTTCGACACGCTCTCGATGGGCATGTCGCACGACTACCCGCTGGCCGTGGCCTGCGGCTCGACGCTGGTGCGCGTCGGGTCGCTCATCTTCGGCGAGCGCGACTACTCGAAAACCGCCGCCCTATGAGACTCGGATTCATCGGTTTCGGCAACATGGCCCGCGCGCTGGCCGAGGGGCTGCTCCGCAAGGGAGCCCTCACTGCGGAGGAGATGGGCGCCTGCGCGCGCGACTTCGCGAAGCTGCAGCGCAACACGCAGCAGAGCGGCATCCGCGCCTTCGAACGGGCGGCCGACCTGGTCGCCTTCGCCGACACGGTCGTCGTCGCCGTGAAGCCCCACCAGGTCGAAGAGGCGCTCGCGCCGCTGCGTGACGCGCTGCACGGCAAGTGCGTCGTCTCGGTGGCGGCCGGATGGTGTTTCGACGACTACGAGCGGCTGCTCGCACCCGGCACCCACCACCTCTCGACGATTCCCAACACGCCGGTCTCGGTGGGCGAGGGTATTATCGTCTGCGAGCGGCGCCACTCGCTCAGCGATGCGGAGTGGCAGGCCGTACGCGAGCTCTTCGGCCGCATCGGGCTGGTCCCGACGGTCGACACGGCGCAGCTGAGCGCCGCGGGCACCATCTGCGGATGCGGCCCGGCATTCATCGCGCTCTCAATCGAGGCGCTGGCCGACGCCGCCGTCAAGCACGGCATCGCACGCGACGAGGCCTACCGCATGGTGAGCCAGATGGTGGTCGGAACGGGACGGCTTCAGCTGGAGAGCGGCGAGCACCCCGGCCGGCTCAAGGACCAGGTCTGCTCGCCGGGCGGTACGACCATACGCGGCGTGGCGGAGCTCGAGCGGCGCGGGCTGCGCGGTGCACTCATCGACGCCGTCGACGCCATCGAGGGGCGTTGACACGGCAGACAGGCGCGGCAGACAGGCGCAGCCGGTATAAGCGGCTGGCACAAACGGCCGGCACAAACGGCTGACACGAACGGCCGGCACAAACGGCTGACACGAACGGCCGGTACGAACGGCCGGTACGAACGGTTGCCGCCGGAACAAAAAAATCCGGGGCGGGAGTATGCAACTCCCGCCCCGAACGTTTTTTCTGCGAATCCTCGGCGCCGTTATTTGGCCTCGTTGATTTCGCTCAGCCGCGTGAAGAGCTTCTCATATTCGGCGACCATCTCCGTACGCAGAGCGGAATAGTGCTTGCGCACGAGCGAGCGGTTGTGCGGCTCGGCCGGATTGTTGGCCTTGATGAAGAGAGCGTTGCGCACGGCAACGGCATCCTGCATCACGTCGAAAATCTCCTTCTCCTTCGAGGGCTGGAAACAAATGGCCATATCGCAGTCGAAAACGACCTCCTCCAGACGATAGTCAATCTCCTTCTTCAGGTCTCTCAAATTTGCCATAATCGTAAACGGATTTTAATGAATTGTGAGCAAAGATAGTAAATCCCTTCGAATCTGCAAATATTTCTTCGGGCGGCGACATGCCGCAGAGGCCAAAAAATCCCCAACGGCTCCGCCACGCGGCACCCGTCGGTCTGCGGCGCAGGCCCCGGGGAGCAAGGCATCCCCGCGGAGCAACCCGACCGGAAGCGGGAAGGGCCGCGTGAAGAGGAGAAGAACCACACGAAAAGGGAAAGGGTGTGCAAAGCGGGAAGGACCGCGCGGAGCGGGATGGCCTGTGCAAAGCGGGAAGCTCTGTGCGGAACGGAACCCCCGCCCGGCGGGACAAAACGGAGGAGCGGTACCCGCACCCGGCGGGAACCGCTCCCCTGCAATGCCGCGACACACGGCCTCCGCCCCGCGAACCCGACGTCCGGCGAGGACTGCTCTCCGTGCGGCGGACGAGTCCGGATGGAGGATACCTCAACGCATCTTCTCCAGTTCGCGGGCGCTCCTGACGGCCGCCTTTTCGGCCTTTCGGGCAGCCTTGGCCTCCTTCCGGGCGATTCGCTTCGCGGCACGGGCCTGCTCCTTCCCGATTTTGTCGGCCACGCGGACGTCATGGCGCAGGTCGCGCACCTCGCCGCGCACTTCACGGCGAAGCTGACGACGCTCCTGCCCGGCATCCTCCCCGGGCATCTCGACGATGATGCCGGTGATGGAGCGGTCGATGACCTCGCACGGGCACTTACCCGCACAGGCGTTGGCCGCCGGCGCAGGCTCGGGCGCCGCTTTGGGCAGCATCGTACGCTGCACGACCACGTTGCCGTCGCGGTAAACGACCGTCATCGCAGCCCGGCGCATCGTCGAGAGGATGTTGTGCCGCAGATAGTTCCACGCGGCAGGCATCGCCTTGAGCTTCGCCTCGAGGGCGGCGTCAGACAGCTTGCTGTCCAGCAGGTCGAGCACCGCCTGACGGTCGGGCATCTGCGAGGCGGCCACCAGCGCGCGGCAGGCCGACCAGGGCTCGACGACCGAGTTGACCGTAACGACGCAGTGCTGCGAAAGGCCGTACTTCGCATCGGCATATCCCTTCAGGTCCTGGGCGCGTTGGAGGGCCAGTGTCCGGTTGAACTTCATCGGGCCGTCGGGCGACGCATAGCCCGTAATCACCACCGAGCGAAGCTGCCGGAGCGTGTCGTTCCGGATACCCGAAACGAAGGAGTCGAGTTCGGCAAGCTCCTGCGCGTTGTGGCCCAGCGTCGAGACGAGGCGCGCCGAGTCGATGCGGTAGAGCACCGAGAAGCTCGTGTCGTCGAGCCGCTGCACGACAAACCTGCGCACGAGGTAGTCGCCGTCGGTCGTCTCCGACAACATCACGGTATCGGGCGCAGGGGCCGCGGCCGTGCTCTTGCTCTGGGCCGTCGCACCGGCAGCCGCACACAATGCAAGAGTAAGCGAAAAGGTAGTAACGAATGTTTTCACGCTGAATGAGTGTTTGGTTGTTGCTGACTCCCCCACTCGCAAGATTCGTACCACGCCGGGCGCCCGGCCGCACACAAAAAATCTCCCGGAAGCCGACGGCTTCCGGGAGATGATATCGGGACACGGCGCCCCGCCGGCTACATGCGCTCGGGAACGTCGATTCCCAGCAACTTCATGCCGAGGCGGATGACACGCGCCACCTGCTGTGCCAGACGGAGCCGCATGCAGCGCACGTCGGCCTGCTCCTCACGCAGAATCGAGTGGTCGTGGTAGTATCCGTTGAACTGCTTGGCCAGCTCATATACATAGGCGGCGATGAGCGACGGGGCGAAGTTCTCGCCGGCGGCCTTCACCACCGAGGGATATTCGGTCAGCGTCTTGACCAGCTCCACCTCCTCGGGGAGGAACTCCGCACGCACCGGCTCCGAGTAGTCGATGCCGGCCTCGGCCGCCTTGCGCAGCACCGAGCAGATGCGGGCATGGGTGTACTGGATGAAGGGGCCCGTATTGCCGTTGAAGTCAATCGACTCGCGCGGGTCGAAGAGCATCGTCTTCTTGGGGTCGACCTTCAGGATGAAGTATTTGAGCGCACCGAGACCGACCATCGTCGAGACGGCGTCGGCCTCCGCCTCCGTGCAGCCGTCGAGCTTGCCCAGCTCGGCCGACATCTCGCGGGCCGTGCGCACCATGTCGGCAATCAGGTCGTCGGCGTCGACCACCGTACCCTCGCGCGACTTCATCTTGCCCTCGGGCAGCTCGACCATGCCGTACGAAAGGTGGGTGATGTGGTCGCTCCACTCGGCGTAGCCCAGCTTCTTGAGCACCAGCTTGAGCACCTGGAAGTGGTAGTTCTGCTCGTTGCCCACCACGTAAATCATATCGTCGAGGCGGTTGTCCTCGAAGCGGCGGTAGGCCGTACCGAGGTCCTGCGTCATGTAGACCGACGTGCCGTCGCCGCGCAGCAGCAGCTTCTCGTCCAGGCCGTCGCCCGTCAGGTCAATCCACACCGAGTTGTCGGGGCGACGGTAGAATACACCCTTGCGCAGCCCCTCCTCGACGAGCGACTTGCCCAGCAGGTAGGTCTGCGACTCGTAGTAGACCTTGTCGAAGTCGACGCCCAGCGCCCGGTAGGTCACGTCGAAACCTTCGTAGACCCAGCCGTTCATCGTCTCCCACAGGGCGTAGACCTCGGGGTCCTTGGCCTCCCACTTGCGCAGCATCTCCTGCGCCTCGCGCATGATGGGGGCGTTCTTCTTGGCCTCCTCCTCGCTCTGACCCTCGGCCATGAGCTCCTTGACCTGGGCCTTGTAGTGCTTGTCGAACTCGACGTAGTACTTGCCCACCAGGTGGTCGCCCTTCATGCCCGTCGAGGCGGGCGTCTCGCCGTCGCCGTAGAGCTTCCAGGCCAGCATCGACTTGCAGATGTGGATGCCGCGGTCGTTGACCAGGTTGGCCTTGATGACGCGGTGGCCGTTGGCCTGGAGAATCTGCGCCACGGAGTATCCCAGGAGGTTGTTGCGGATGTGGCCCAGGTGAAGCGGCTTGTTGGTGTTGGGCGACGAGTATTCAATCATCACGGTGCAGCCGGTCGACGCGGCACGGCCGTATTCGGCGTCGGCCGACAGCTCGTCGAAGCGGTCGGCCCAGAACGAACCGTCGAGCACCAGGTTCAGGAAGCCCTTGATGACGTTGAAGGAGCGGATTTCGGCGTTGTGGGCCGTCATGTACTCGCCCAGTTCGGTCGCCGTCGCCTCGGGCGACTTGCGGCTGCGGCGCAGCAGCGGGAAGGTCACCAGCGTATAGTCACCCTCGAATTCGCGACGGGTCTTCTGGAGCTGCAGCTGCTCGCCCTCCAGCGGACCGTAAAGAGCCTCGGCGGCACGACGGGCCGCCTCCGTAACAAAGTTCTCGATATTCATAACCGTAATCACTGTTTTCTTTTCGCAATCAGGCTGCAAATTTAAGGCTTTTTCCCCGGAAAATCAACCGATGCGGCAAGATTCCCGCAGTGAAAGCGCCGTGCGATTTTCCGCTCTCGGAAACATTGCGTATCTTTGCACGAAAACGCTGGACATCCCGCTCTATGGAACTAATCGTCATTCTGGTGCTGATTCTGCTCAACGGGCTCTTCGCCATGTCGGAAATAGCACTCATCTCGGCCCGCCGCTCGAAACTCGAAATCCAGGCCCGGCAGGGCAACGCCGGCGCACGCCGTGCGCAGCGGCTCATCGAAAACCCCGACCGCTTCCTCTCGACCATCCAAATCGGCATCACGCTCATCGGCATCCTCACGGGTATCTACTCGGGCGATGCGCTCGCGGAGCGTTTCGGGCACGAACTCGCCTCGCTGGGCATTCCGCCGCGCGTGGCCGCAGCCGCCGCCCAGGTCATCATCGTCATCGTCGTGACCTACCTCACGCTCATCTTCGGCGAGCTGGTCCCCAAGCGCATCGGCATGAATGCCGCCGAGAAGACCGCCTGCGCCGTCTCGCGCCCGATGCACCTGCTCTCGCTCGTCGCCTCGCCCTTCGTCTGGCTGCTCGCCAAGAGCACGGCGGGCATCACACGGCTGCTGGGCATCGAGAAGGCCGAAAGCCACATCACCGAGGAGGAAATCCGCTCCATCATCCGCGAAGGGGCCGAGGAGGGCGAGGTGCAGGAGGTCGAGCAGAAAATCGTGGGCCGCGTCTTTTCGCTGGGCGACCGCCGGGTCGAATCCATCATGACGCCCCGCAGCGAGCTGACGTGGCTCGAGGTCGGGATGACGACCGACGAAATCCGCGCCGTCGTGAACGAACACCCCCACAACCGCTACCCGGTGGGTCGGGGCAGTCTCGACGACCTGGTCGGCGTGGTCTACCTCAAGGAGCTCTTCCAGCACCTCCACGAGCCGGGATTTTCGCTCGAGCAACACCTCGAACCGGTGAAGTTCTTCCACGAGGGGCTCGAGGTCTACGGCGCGCTCGAACAGCTGCGCCACGAGCAGTGCGGCTACGGCGTGGTCTTCGACGAGTTCGGTCTCACGCGGGGCATCATCACACTGAAGGATATCTTCGAGGCACTCGTGGGCGAGATTCCCGACGGCGAGGAGGAGCCCGACATCGTCGAGCGCGAGGACGGCAGCTGCCTCATTGACGGACAGTGCCCCTTCTTCGACCTGCTGACCCACTTCGGCATGGACGGCACGCCGCTCGACAACGCCTACAACACCGTCAGCGGCCTCTTCCTCGACCTGACGGGCCATATTCCGCAGACGGGCGAGCACCTCGACTGGAAGGGGCTGCGCCTCGAAATCGTCGATATGGACGGCGTCCGCATCGACAAGATTCTCGTCAAACGCATCACAACACCCGAAGCATGAAAATAGCCGACATCGAACTCGGGGAAAAGCCGCTGCTGCTCGCCCCCATGGAGGACGTCACGGACCCCTCGTTCCGCTACATGTGCAAGCGCTTCGGCGCCGACGTGGTCTACACGGAGTTCATCTCCTCGGACGGGCTTATCCGCGACGCGGCCAAGTCGCTCAAGAAACTCGAAATCGACGACGCGGAGCGTCCCGTGGGCATCCAAATCTACGGCCACCTCATCGAGCCGATGGTCGAGGCGGCCCGCATGGCCGAGGCGGCCAACCCCGACATCATCGACATCAACTTCGGCTGCCCGGTCAAGAAGATTGCCGGGCGCGGCGCCGGCTCGGGCATGATGCGCGACGTGCCGCTGATGGTCGAGATGACGCGCCAGATTGTCCGCGCCGTACGGAAGCCCGTGACGGTCAAGACGCGGCTGGGATGGGACGACGAGTCGAAGAACATCGAGGAGATTGCCCTGCGGCTGCAGGACGTGGGCATCGCGGCGCTCACCATCCACGGCCGCACGCGGGCCCAGATGTACCGCGGCGAGGCCGACTGGACGCTCATCGGGCGGGTGAAGAACAACCCCGCCATCCACATCCCCATCATCGGCAACGGCGACGTCGACTCGGGCCCCCGCGCCGCCGAGATGTTCGACCGCTACGGCGTCGACGGCGTGATGATTGGCCGTGCGACCTACGGCCGGCCCTGGATTTTCCGCGAGGTGAAGCACTATCTGGCTACGGGCGAGGTGCTGCCGCAGCCCTCGGTTGTGGAGCGCGTGGCCATCGCCCGCGAGCATCTTGCCAAGTCGCTCGAGGTGAAGGGCGGCCATGTCGGCATCCTCGAGATGCGGCGCCACCTGACCAACTACTTCAAGGGGCTGCCCAACTTCAAGGAGACGCGGCTGAAGCTGGTCACGACGCTCGACATCGACGAGCTCTTCGCGACGCTCGACCTCATCGCCGAGCGGTGGGGCGACTACGACCTCTCGGGGGCCGTTCCCGCCCCGCTGTCGCACGACCTCTGACCTCCGCCGGGCCGCGGAGGAAGGCGGGCAGCAGAGCCGGGGGAAGGAGCGGAAAACCGGGCGGCGGAACCGGGGCGGGCGGCGAAAACCGGGTGACCGCAGCCGGGTGACCGATGCGGTTGCCGACACGGGCGCCCCGCAGCGTCCGGTCCATCTGCACCGAAGCCGACCGAAAAAAGCCGACCGAAAAAAGCGGTCCGGCGGGATACGATTCGGCACTTCGGAACCGTTTAAGAGGGGTAACCAACCCGCTGAACCATGGACCGAAACCCGCTCCGCCAGACGCTGCTCCTTGCGGCCCTGCTCCTTCCGCTGCTCCTTGCGGCAGCTCCCGACGCTCCCGACCCCACCGGTCTTCCCGAGGCACCCGAGGCCACCGAAGCTCCCGAAGCTCCCGGCGCTTACAACTCGTCCGACACCCCCGACGTCCCCGACTCTCTCAACACCTCCGACCGGCCACAGCCGGCGATACGGGCCGCACAGCTCACCGGCAAGGAGCTGGACAGCATCATGCAGGCCGGCCGGAGCTTCGAGGTGCGCGTTCCCGACCGATGCTACGCCATCCTCGACGTCAACATGCCCCGCTCGCTGGTCGGCGGAGAGCGCCGTCTTTTCCGCGCCAGCAGCCATCCGGGGCTCGATTCGCTCTTTACGGAGGCCGAAATGCGGCAAATCCGTGCCGAGATTGACGCCCGCTGCGATTCGCTGGGCAAGGATTCGCTGCTCACCTCGGAGCTCTTCTGGGCGATGCGCCCCTACCTGGACCGCCTCCACTACGAAGACCCCCACTACCGGATTCTGATACCGACCATCGCCGACCCCGAGGTCTACACCCGCCGCGACCTGCGGCGCTTCGAGCGGACGCTGCCCACCCCGGGGTTCAGCCTGCTGCAAATCAACGACACGCTCATCGTCGACCGCTCGCTCGACCCGGCCTTCCGGCGCGGCGACCAGGTGACGGCCATCAACGGCGTACCGGCGGCCGAATACCTCAAGTACGGCTACGACGACCGCTACACGTATCCCATTACGCTCATGGGGCGCTACTTCTACAGCCATGTCGTCGACCGCTTCCGCATCAAGCTCCTGCGCGACGGCCGGCCGATGGTCATCGAAACCCCCGGCATGCCGAACGCCCGAACGCTGTTCCTCCTCACGCGCGCCGAGGAGCTGGACCGCAGCATCCGCACCTGGCCCGAGGCGGGCTGCGGCTACATCGCCATCCCCGAATTCTTCCCCAACAACAACCGGTTGATTCGCATCCTCCACCGGACGCTCCGCGACTTCCGCCGGCAGGGGCTGACGGACGTGATTCTCGACCTGAGGCGCAACACCGGCGGCAACGGCCACAACTTCGACCGGCTCCTGTCCATCTTCATCGACAAGCCCGTTGTGGAGTACTGCACCGGGCAGTGGGTCAAGACATCGGAGAGGTCGATGCCCTACTACGACTTTCTGACCGAGGAGATGCTCGGTCAGACCGTGCCGCTGCCCGAGGGGGAGTTCGTCCGCTCGTTCCCGACCATCCCCGCGATGCATGTCGACGGGCTCCGGTTCTACGTGCTCGTCGGACGCGACACGGGCTCGATTGCCGCCTCGTTCGTCAACATGCTCCAGTACCACGGCGCCGCCCTGCTGGCCGGCGAGCCGCTGCGGCACAACGCCCTCAAGTACGGCGAGGTGGTCAACGGAGGTATTCTCCTTCCGACGAATCTCTACCAGGGGGCCGTCTCGACGGTGCGCATCGACGAGCGGACGCGCGCCGTCGACGGGGTCGTGCAACCCGACATCCCCATCCCGTGCATCGCCGCGGAGTACCTCTCGGGGCGCGACGGCCAGCTCGACCGCCTGCTGGCCATCATCCGCGAGCGCAACGGCCGCTGAGCGGCAGGCGGCCGCAGCCCCATACGCAAAGAAGGCCGTACCGGTGTCCGGTACGGCCTTCTCTATGGCCTCTTGCCTCGCGCAATGACGCGTTGCGGGATGCGGGATGCGGGATGCGGAATGCGCCGGGCGCTCCTCCCCGCTACTTCAGCACCCGCTCCACATATTCGCGGTAGTCCTTCACCACGGGGCGGTAGTCGTCGTCCTCGAACAGGGGCGACGAAATGAGGAAGTCGGCCGACGAGCGGTTGATGGCCGTCGGCACGTTGTAGAGCGTCGCCAGACGCAGCAGCGCCTTGACATCGACATCGTGCGGCTGGGCCGACATCGGGTCCCAGAAGAAAATCAGCGCGTTGATTTTCCCGTCGGCAATGAGCGAACCCAGCTGCTGGTCGCCGCCCAGCGGGCCCGACTTGAGCAGCGTGATGTGGAGCCGCGTCCGCTCGGTCTCGTCGCCGTGCTCCCACTGATGGTCCAAAAGGGTCCGTTCCACCATCTTGCCCGTTGTTCCGGTGCAGACAAGGTGATGCTCGCTCAACTTCCCGGAGTTCCAGTCCACCCACTCCGCCAGGTCACGTTTCATGTTGTCGTGCGCAACCAGCGCCAATACCTTTTTCTTCTTCTCCATAGGACTCTTGCTCTTGTTGTGCGGAGCCGTCGGGCCCGCACGTAATTCACTTCGTTCGGTCCGCACTACCCTGCCGACAGGCGTCAAGTATCCCCCGTACAGCTGCGAACCGGATACAAAGATAAACGATAAAGGGGTTGCATGGTGCGCCGCGGCACAAAATTCATGCAATCTTATTCGCGCACCGTCTCCGGGGGCTACCATCGCATGGAACAAAAAGGCCCCGCAGGAACACCTGCGGGACCATTCCATGCCGGAAGCCTCCGGGCCTTACTCCTGCTGAGCCTGCTCCTGTTCGGGAAGTTTGAACTCCGTAAAGCCGGCACCGAGCAGGATGTTGTACCACGAAACGCATTTCTTGATGTCGGAGACATGCACCCGCTCGCGGTCGTACTCGGGAAGCACCTCGGCAAAGAAGGCCTTGAGTGCCTCGGGCGATTCGCGATGGCTGATGGCCTCCTTGCCGCCCGTGTGGGCATAGATGCGGGTGAAGACCTCAGCCAGCGGAATGTCGTCGCCTTCGGTAAACATCGAAATCTCGGTCAGGGCGCTGACACGCGACGTTGCCGAAGCGTTCGAACGCTTGCCGTCGAGCAGCGACTCGACAATCACACCGCGCGTGGACTGCGCCACATATTTGTAAAGTCCGGGCTGGCCCGAGATGGCCAGAATATCCTTCAATTCCATAATTGATTGAAAAGTTGAGTGTTTAGAAGTTTCTTCAGAAAAAAGCTACTCGATAGGCTCTTCGGGTTCGACACCGCCACTGCCACCGTTGGACTCGACCGTCACCGTATACTCCTGCGGATAGCTCGCCGACACCACGGCAAAGGGGCTGATGGTCCAGATATAGAACGATACCTTCGAGCCAACCGGCTGTGCGGGGATTTCGCCCTGATAGATGGCATAGGTCAACAAACGGTCGTGCTCGTATTCATACTCCGAGGCTATCTTCTCGGCCCCGGGGACATAGTCCTCGCTGGGAGTCTCCACCTCGCTCTGGTCGACCGTATAGCGAATCATCGCCAGGTAGAGCCGATAGGGATTCTCGAGCGTGGCATTCACCACCACGGGCTGGTCGGCGGCGATGGGTGACGACGGATTCTTGCCCTTCGACCAGAATACGATACCATCGATGGTAGTCGGGGTCTTGTACTCCGGGCCCTCCTTATGCTCTTCATTGCATGCCGTCATCGAGGCGGCTGCCATGGCGACAAGCGCCAGGAACAGAAGTTTTCTCATTGTCGAATCGTTTTGATTGAATTAACCGGAAGTTTTATCCTACCTTGCTTTATTCCTGCTTTACGTGCACATCCATCTGCGGGAAGGGGAAGTTGATGCCGCGGGCTGGCAGTTCCTTGTAGAAACGCTCGTTGTTCTCGAAGAAGACGTCCCAGTAGTCGGCATTGAGCGTCCAGGCCCGCACCGAAAGATTCACCGAGCTGTCGGCCAGCGCAGCCACCCACACCACGGCGGCGGGCTCCTTCAGCACGCGCGCATCGGCATTGAGGATGTCGAGAATCGCTGCCCGAGCCACATCGACATCGTCGCCGTAGGAGATACCGACGGTCCATTCGACACGGCGCTGTTCGGCCGTCGAGTAGTTGTCGATGATGGCCGTGGCGATGGAGTTGTTGGGGATGTAGATGGTCTGGTTGTCGGTGGTGGTGATGACCGTCGAGAAGAGCTTGATTTCGCGCACCGTACCCGACTGTCCCTGGGCCGAGATGTAGTCGCCCACGCGGTAGGGCTTCATCAGCAGAATCATCACGCCGCCCGCAAAGTTCTGGGCCGTTCCGCTCAGCGCCATACCGATGGCCAGCGTGGCGGCCGAGAAGAGGGCGATGAGCGAGGTGACGTTGACACCGAGTGTCTGGACCACAATCATCAGCAGGATAAGCGAGAAGACGATGCGCACCGTCTTGCGGAGGAACATCCTCAGCGAGGTGTCGACCTTGCGCCGCTCGAATGCGGCGTCGAGCAACTTCACCAGACGGTGCACAATCCAGCGGCCGATGAAGTAGATAGCCAGCGCAATGACGATTTTGATGGCCACCCAGAGCAACTCCGAAGCCATGTTGCGCAGGAACTCGTTGAAGTCGAAATCGGCCAGTTTGCGGACCGTCTCCGCAAACTTGGCCTTCTGCACGCTGTCGGGCAGGATGAGCGGTGCGGGCGTTTCAGCCGCAACCGCCGAGAATATGCTGTAAAAAGGCCACATGAGTCGTATGCTTCCCTCTAAAAGTTTGTGCCGGCAAAAATAGCCAAAAAACAGATATTTTACTAACTTTGTTACGAATTTACGGAAAAAGTCCTTTCAGACGATGAAAAACAACGTGGAAATCATCCAGATAAACATCTCCGGCGAAGACAAGCCGGGCATGACCTCCTCGCTCACCGAAATCCTCGCCCGCTACGACGCCTTCATCCTCGACATCGGACAGGCCAACATCCACCAGTCGCTCACGCTGGGCATCCTCTTCATGACCACCTCCGACAAGTCGGGAAACATCATGAAGGAGCTGCTCTTCAAGAGTTCGGAGCTCGGCGTCATGATTCGCTTCACCCCCATCTCCGAGGAGAACTACAACGACTGGGTGGGCCGTCAGGGCAAGAACCGCTACATCATCACGCTGCTGGGCCGCACCGTCACCGCTCGCCACATCGCCGAGGTGACCCGCGTCGTGGCCGAGCAGGGGCTCAACATCGACGCCATCAAGCGTCTGACGGGACGCATGCCGCTCGAACGCGACGACCGCGCCGCCAAATCGTGCATCGAACTCTCGGTCCGCGGCTCGCTCACCGACGAGCAGAAGAGCACCATGCAGGAGCGCTTCATGAACCTCTCGGAAATCGGGCTCGACGTCTCGTTCCAGAAGGACGACATCTACCGCCGCAGCCGCCGTCTGATATGCTTCGACATGGACTCGACGCTCATCGAGACGGAGGTCATCGACGAACTGGCCGACCGTGCCGGCGTAGGCGACAAGGTTCGTGCCATAACCGAAAGCGCCATGAGGGGCGAAATCGATTTCCGCGAAAGTTTCACCCAGCGCGTCGCCCTGCTCCGGGGGCTCGACGTCTCGGTCATGCAGGACATTGCCGAGCATCTGCCCATCACCGAGGGGCTCGAGCGCATGATGACCATCCTCAAGCGCGTGGGTTACAAGACGGCCATCCTCTCGGGCGGTTTCACCTACTTCGGCAACTACCTCCGCCAGAAATACGGCTTCGACTACGTCTATGCCAACGAACTGGAGATTGCCGACGGCAAGCTCACGGGCCGCTACGCCGGCGAAATCGTCGACGGACGCCGCAAGGCAGAGCTGCTGCGGCTGCTCTGCCAGTTCGAGAAAATCAACATCGCGCAGTCGGTTGCCGTGGGTGACGGCGCCAACGACCTGCCGATGCTCAACCTCGCGGGTCTGGGCATCGCCTTCCATGCCAAACCCAAGGTGAAGGCCACGGCCCGCCAATCCATCTCGACCATCGGACTGGACGGCATCCTCTACTTCCTTGGGCTGAAGGATTCCCGAATCGAAGAATAGCCATGTTCCGACGGCTGCTCCCCGCACTCCTGCTCTCGGTACTTCCACTGGCAAACGGGTGCTACGACTCGCACTTCGGTCAGACGGGCGAAGCTCCGGGCGAAGGGTCGCCCAACGCCTCGCTGGCCGACATCCGCGCACGCTTTACGGGCCAGCCCGTCGTCGTCGAAGGCGACATCCGCGTGGCTGGCCGCGTGACGACGAGCGACCGGGCCGGCAACTTCTACCGCACGCTCTGCATCGAGGATGCAGGTGCGGCGCTTGAGGTGATGGTCGGGCTGGACCACCTCCACAACGACTATCCGCCCGGAAGCCTGCTGCTGGTCCGTCTCCGCGGGTTGACCCTCGGGGAGCAGTTCGGAGTGCTCCAGGCGGGAGGCCCGGCCGAGCCCGGCAGCGGATATGCCACCGGATTCCTCGGCTCGAAAGCGGCCGCCGATGCGGCAGTCGTACGGCTCGGCGGAGGCGTGCCGCCCGAAGCGGCGGCAACGACCATTCCCGAACTCGCCCCGTCGATGTGCGGCACGCTCGTCCGCATCCCCGACGTGGAGCTGTTCGGAGAGGAGGCGCCGGTGACATGGGCCGGATACCATCGCTTCGCCGACACGCAGGGCAACCTCATCCGAACCTACGTACGCACCTATGCCGACTTCGCCGGAGCATCGATACCCGAAGGGCGGGGCTCGCTGACCGGCATTTTGCAGCAGGACGGCACGGCCGCCGACCGATACATACTCAAACTGAGGGATGAAACGGATTTTTGGCTGGCTGAGTAGCTTCCTCATTGCGGGAGCCTGCGACACCTCGACCGTGCCGACCTACGAGCCTCAGCCCGACGAGGCCGTCACGAGCATCGCCCACCTGAAAACACGCTGCACCGGCCACTCGCTGACGCTCACGCAGGATATCCGCCTGCACTGTGTCGTCACGGCCAACGACCACTACGGGGAGTTCGACCACGAGCTTGTCGTCGCCGACCCGAGCGGAGGCATCGAAATCGAGGTCGACGCCACGGAGCTCTACCGCATCTGCCCGCTCGACACCGAATTCACGCTCTACTGCAACGGCCTGGCTCTGGGCAACTACGGCGGGAAAATCCTGCTGGGAGTACCTTCCGGCGGAACCTACGTCGTGGACCGCATTCCCGAATCGGAACTGGGCCGTTATCTGCGCCGCGACGATGCCGGAGAGCTGCGGCGCGAATACACGCTGCACACCTTCTCCGAAATCTCCATGCGCGACGTCGACACCTACGTCCGCTTCGACAACGTGCGCTTCACCGCAGCCGGCAACTGGTGCGACGTGGACTCCCTGACGGGAAAGCCCGTCACCACCGAACGGCTCATCGCCGACCCCGAGGGCGCAACCTTCAGCGTCCGCACGCTCGGCTCGGCCCACTATGCAAACGAGCCCCTGCCCGTAGGCAGAGGCTCGCTGTGCGGAATCATCGACTATTTCAACGGGAAGTTCTCATTGCGCGTCACCAACCGCGAATTCGTCGGCTTCGGCGACACCCGACTCAACGGTGGAGCGCCTCCCAGAGCATGTCCTTCAGACGCTGAATGTTCAGCCCCGTCACCGACGAGATGAAGACCGAAGGAATGCCTTCGGGCAGGTGGGGCTGCATCTGTCCGAGCAGCTCCTCGTCGAGCATGTCGCACTTGGTGACGGCCAGCAGCCGCTCCTTGTCAAGCAGCTCGGGGTTGTACTGCGTCAGCTCGCCGAGCAGAATCTCGTAATCGCGGCGGATGTCGTCGCTGTCGGCCGGAATCATGAAGAGCAGCACCGAATTGCGCTCGATATGGCGCAGGAAACGCGAACCGAGGCCGCGGCCTTCATGCGCCCCCTCGATAATACCCGGGATGTCGGCCATGACGAACGACTTGCCGTCGCGCACCTCGACGATACCCAGGTTGGGTTCGAGCGTCGTGAAGGCGTAGTTGGCGATTTTGGGCTTGGCGGCCGAAACGACCGAGAGCAGGGTCGACTTGCCGGCGTTGGGGAATCCCACCAGGCCCACGTCGGCCAGCACCTTCAGCTCAAGGATGAAGGCCCCCTCGGCACCCTCCTCGCCCGGCTGCGCATAGCGGGGCGCCTGGTTGGTCGCCGTCTTGAAGTGCCAGTTGCCCAGACCGCCGCGGCCACCCTTGAGCAGCACGAGCCGCTCGCCGTCGGCCGTCACCTCGCCGACGAGTTCACCCGTCTCGGCGTTGCGCGCTACGGTGCCCAGCGGCACGGGAATGACGATATCCTTGGCATCCTTGCCCGTCGAGCGGGCCCCCGAGCCGTTGCCGCCGTCCTCGGCGAACTGGTGGCGCTGGTACTTGAGGTGGATGAGCGTCCAGTACTGGCTGTCGCCCTGCAGCACGATGCTGCCTCCGCGGCCGCCGTCGCCGCCGTCCGGCCCGCCGAATGCAACGAACTTCTCGCGCCGGAAATGGGCCGAACCCGCACCGCCGTGACCCGAGCGGGCGAAGATTTTCACGTAGTCTACAAAATTGGAGCCTGCCATAAATTTCCGATTTTCGGCCTCAAAGATACGAAAATTTCAGAAAACCCCGCATCGGGGGCCGCCGCCGACACGCACGCATCAGTTGAAGGCCCAGACAAAGGCGTTGAGGTAGGTTGCAAAGAGGAGCCAGAGCAGATAGGGGATGAAGAGCCACGCCGAAGGTCTGCATCCGCGCCAGGCGACGACCGTATAGGCGAGAACCAGCAGGTCGAGCAGGACGATGTCGACGAGTCCCGCCGCAGGATTGCGCATGCGGAAAAACAGAAGGCACCACAGGAAGTTGGCCGCCAGCTGCACGACCCACAGCGCAACGAGCGCCGCCCGTCCGGGCACGGCCCTGCGGCGTGCGAGCACCACTCCGAGCGAGATGCCCATGCAGATGTAGAGAATGCCCCAGGCAACGGGGAATGCCAGCGCCGGAGGCGTGAGGGGCGATTTGACAAGAGTCGGATACCATTCGGCGAGCGCCTCGGTCTGAAGCCATCCGGCCGAGGCTCCGATACCGAGACACACCAGCACCGGTATCAGATAACAAAGAAAGCGCTTCATCGTATCGTAGATTTCTGAACTCTTCGTTCCCGTTCAAACATCGTTCCGTTCGGCGGGCTGCGGCCGGATACTCCGCGGCATCATGCCCCACGGCGCCGAAATGCCGCACTCAGTCCGCAACACCCCGTCCGCAGCGCCTCATCCGCGACAGCCGTTGCACCGCACCCGAGCTGCAGTGTCCCGCCACTTCCGCTTCGGCTGTTCCGCTGCTCCCGTTCTGCTGCGCCTCGCCCATCCCGCGCCGTTTGCTGCGCCCGCTCCGTCCCCCGCCCCGCCGGTTACGACAACGCCCCGCCACAGGAGGAGGGGCGCCCGCCCCAAGGGGAGGTTTGCGGATACAAGATAAGGATTTTCATGCAAAATGCCTATTTTTGCACCCTATAACTTACCGACATGCCGACGAATTCCCTATCGAAACAGACGCGCCGCGGAGGATTCCTGGCCCTCACGCCGCTCCTGGTCTTTCTGGCCAGCTACCTGCTGGTCTCGCTGCTGACGGGCGACTTCTACCGGATGCCCCTCCCGGTGGCCTTCCTCGCCGCCTCGGTCTACGCCGTGGCCATCACGCGCGGCATCCCCTTCGCCACCCGCATCGAGCACTTCTCGGCCGGTGCCGCAAACAGCAACGTGATGCTGATGATATGGATTTTCGTGCTGGCGGGGGCCTTCGCCGAGTCGGCCCGCAGCATGGGGGCCGTCGACGCCACGGTCAGCCTGACGCTGCGGCTGCTGCCCGACGGGCTGCTTCCGGCGGGACTCTTTCTGGCGGCCTGCTTCGTATCGCTCTCCATCGGCACGTCGGTGGGCACGATTGTCGCGCTGGCACCCGTCGCCGGAGGCCTGGCCGAAGAGACGGGGCTCGGCACGGCATGGCTGACGGCCATCGTCGTGGGCGGCGCCTTCTTCGGCGACAACCTTTCGTTCATCTCCGACACCACCATCGCCTCCACACGTACCCAGGAGTGCGACCTGCGCGACAAGTTCCGCGTCAACATCCGCATCGTGGCCCCGGCGGCCGTCACCACACTGGTGCTCTACATCCTCACGGGCGAGGCGGCCGGCGCGGCATCGAGCCCCGAACGTGTCGAATGGGTGCGGGTGCTCCCCTACCTGCTGGTGCTCGTCACGGCACTTTGCGGCATGAACGTGATGAAGGTGCTCCTGCTGGGCATTCTCGCATCGGGAGCCATCGGCATGGCCACCGGCAGCTTCTCGGCACTCGACTGGTGCGGCGACATGGGGCGCGGCATCACCGGCATGGGTGAGCTCATCATCATCACGATGATGGCCGGAGGGCTTCTCGAAATGCTCCGCTTCAACGGCGGCATCGACTACCTCATCGGCTGCATGACCCGCCGCATCCGCGGCCGGCGCGGCGCCGAGGCCTCCATCGCGGGACTGGTCTGCATGGCCAACATCTGCACGGCCAACAACACCATCGCCATCCTCACCGTGGGCCCCATCGCCCGCAAAATCGCCGACCGTTTCGGCGTCGACCGCCGCCGCAGCGCCAGTCTGCTCGACACCTTCTCGTGCTTCACCCAGGGGCTGCTCCCCTATGGTGCCCAGCTGCTGATGGCGGCCGGGCTGACCGGGCTCTCGCCGCTGGGTATCATCCGCTACCTCTACTACCCCTTCATCATGGGCTTCTGCGCACTGCTGGCCATCGTACTGCGCTATCCCCGCTCCGTAACCCGACAGCGATGAACACCGTCTGGATTGTACTGCCGATTCTGCTGGTGCTGATGTTCCAGCTCGGCCTCGAACTCGACCGCAAGGCCTTCGCCGGCGTCGTGCGCCATCCCCGAGGGGTGGCGGCCGGCGCATTGGGACAACTTGTCGTGCTGCCGCTCGTCGCCTTCGGCGTGGCGCTGCTCTTCCGCCTCGATGCGCTCTTCTTCATGGGGCTGATGCTCGTCGCCTGCTCGCCCGGAGGCAGCTCGTCGAACGTCTTTTCGATGCTGGCCCGGGGCGACGTGGCACTCTCGGTGACGCTCACGGCGCTCAGCAGCCTGGTCACGCTGGTCACCATCCCGCTCATCATGGAGGCGGTCGCCCGCTTCGTCGCGCTCCGCTCGGATGCGGCCATCGAACTGCCCGTCGGGCGGCTGCTCGTTCAGAACATCGTCCTGCTGCTGCTCCCGATGGCCTGCGGCGCACTCTTCCGCCGCCGCTTTCCCGCGCGGGCGCAAAGGCTCCACGCCCTGCTGGGACGGATTGCCTTCCCGGCGCTGATGCTGCTGGCCGCCCTCTTCTTCATCCAGTATGCCGACACGATTCTGGAGAACCTCCCGACGCTGGGGGCAGCCTCGCTGCTGCTGATTCTGGCGGCCATGGCTGCCGGACGCCTGCTTGCGCGGGCCTTCGGCCTCGACCGGGCGGGAAGCCGCACCGTCGTCATCGAGGTCGGCATGCAGAATGCCGCCCAGGCCATTGCCGTCGCCTCGTCGCCGCTGATTTTCAACAACGAGACGATGGCCGTGCCGGCCATCGTCTATGCGCTGGTGATGAACGTCGTGCTGCTGCTCTATCTGAAGGTCGTGCAGCGCCGCGACGCCCGCCGTGCGGTGCAATAGCGCGGCAGGACCGCCTCCGTCCGCCCGACCGGGCGGCGCGTGAGCCCGCCGCGGCGGATTATGCCCGGGAGTCGCGGGCGCAGGCCGAGGATGGGATATCGGAGCCTCCGTCGATGTAGCGGCACTTGAAGATATGGAGGCAGAAGAGGAAGAGCGAGAGCATGAGCGGGCCGAAGATGATGCCCATGAAGCCGAAGAGGGCCAGCCCGACGAAGACGCCGAAGACGGTGACCAGCGGATGGATGTCGGCCATGCGTCGCTGCAGCACCAGGCGCGTGAGGTTGTCGACGTGGGTTACCACGAGCGTCCCGTAGGCGGCCAGCCCGATGGCTGCGGCCCAGTTGCCCGCCAGCGCCAGGTAGGCGGCCAGCGGTAGCCAGAGCAGCGCCGTGCCGACAATCGGGATGACCGTCGCGAAGCAGGTCAGCACGCCCCAGAAGAGCGGATTCGGAACGCCGAAAAGCAGATACCCCGCCAGCGCCACGCTGCCCTGGACAACGGCGAGCAGCGGGATGCCGATGGCATTCGAGCGCACAATCAGATGCATTTCATGTACGAAGCCGTCGCGTTGCGCCCCCTCGAAGGGGAGCAGGTCGCGGACATAGGCCTCCATCGCACGGCCGCCCGTCAGCATGAAGTAGAGCACGAAGAGCAGCACGACGATGTTGACGGCGAAATCGACGATTCCACCCACCACGTATTGCCCCACTCTGGGGAGCATGGCGATGAGCGACGAAAGGTTGCGTTCCTGCCACAGGTCGTAGCCCGTACGCTCGTAGAGCAGTTCGGAGAGGCTCTTCACGGCATGGACCAACGGCTGTGGGTCGGCCGCAAGGTGCTGTATGCGGGCCACGAGCATCCACCCCAGGAGCGATATGGGAACCAGGAAACAGAGCACGGCCTCGGCAAGCAGCAGGGCGGCCGCCGAACCGCGGCGCCATCGGCGGCGTTCGGTCAGGAAGAACATCTGGCCGCGCAACAGCACGTAGATGGTCGCCGCACCCATCAGTCCGCCCAGGAAGGGGGTCAGTTCGATGAAAATCGCAGCGCCCAATCCGAAAATCAGCGCAAAGAGCGCATAGTGCCCGTATCGTTCCCGAAAATTCCGCATACGCCGCCCGAAGGGCAAGGAGCGTGCCGAACCGGACACACGGGACAAGGCAAACGGAGGCTTGCGGCAGAGAACCGGACACACGGGACAAGGCAAACGGAGGCTTGCATCAGAGAAGCGGGTGCATGGAGGGGGCAAGAGCCGGATGCCAAAGGCGGCGCCTTACACCCCGCTGCTGTCACACCCGCGTCGAAGGCCCGGCTTCGCGTCAGCCGAGCAGCCGCTCGGCGAGCAGACGGCACGAGCCTTCGGCGTCCTTCGGGTCGAAGCGCTGCGTATGGATGCCGAAGGCGGACGCCGCCTCGAGGTTGATGCCGCGGTCGTCGATGAAGAGCGTCTCGGCGGGGTCGAGGTCGAAACGCCGGAGCAGAAGTTCGTAAATCTGCGGTTCGGGCTTCACGCACCCCTCCTCGCAGGAGACCACCTCGCCGTCGAAGAGCCCGTAGACGGGGAAGGTGCGCAGGCGGGCGATGAATTCGCGCGACATGTTCGAGAGGATGTAGAGGCGGTAGCCCGCCTGCTTCAGCTGACGAATCAGCGCCTCGGTCGGCCGCACGGGCTCCTGCAGGTCGATGGAGTACTGCAGGTAGGAGGCGCACTTTTCCAGCGTGCAGCCGTTCATCCGCGCAAGCGTTTCGGTCACCTCGCCGAAGGTCGAGGTGCCGCGGTCGTACTCCTCCCAGAAGCGGGGCATCCGCTCCGAGCGGACGAAGGCGAAGAAATCGACGAACTCCTGCGTGCAGCGGCTTATGTTGCGGGCGAAGACCACGCCGCCCAAATCGAATACGATGTTTTTCATGAAGGCAAAGATACGATTTTTCCGCGAGATGCGGAAGCGTGCGCCGTAGCGGAAGAGGCTTCGGCCGCAGCGCATCAAACGAGCGGAAGCGCAGGAGGGATGCTCCCGCGCTTCCGCCGAAGGTGCCGGACGCCTGCCGCCCGTCACGCGTTAAAAGAGGTGCCAGGCCACCGTAAGGCCCGCCATGACGATGGCCACCATCGACATGAGCTTGACCAGAATGTTGAGCGACGGGCCCGAGGTATCCTTGAAGGGGTCGCCCACCGTGTCGCCCACGACCGTCGCCTTGTGGCAGTCGGAGCCCTTGCCGCCGAAGTGGCCCTCCTCAATCATCTTCTTGGCGTTGTCCCACGCTCCGCCGGCATTGGCCATGAAGACCGCCAGCACGAAGCCCGAACTCAGGCCGCCGACAAGCAGGCCCATGACGCCCGCCACGCCGAAGACCAGACCCACAACCACCGGCACGGCGATGGCCAGCAGACTCGGGAAGAGCATCTCGCGCTGGGCGCTCCGCGTCGAGATGGCGACGCAGCGCGCATAGTCGGGCGTGCCCTCGCCCGTGAGGATGCCCTTGATTTCACGGAACTGGCGGCGCACCTCGGTCACCATGCTCTCGGCCGCGCGGCCCACGGCGTTCATCGTCAGGCCGCAGAAGAGGAACGACATCATCGCTCCGATGAAGAGTCCGATGAGCACCGTGGGATTCATCAGCGAGATGTGGTAATAATCCATGAAGTCGAGCATCGTTGCACTTTCGACCTGCACCGTCGCGCCGTTCGACAGCTCCATGAGCGTCTGCCCGTTGTGGAGCATGCCGATGCGGATTTCCTCGACGTAGGAGGCCAGCAGCGCCAGCGCCGTGAGGGCTGCCGAACCGATGGCGAAGCCCTTGCCCGTGGCGGCCGTCGTGTTGCCCAGTGCGTCGAGCGCATCGGTGCGCTTGCGCACCTCGGGGCCCAGGCCGCTCATCTCGGCGTTGCCGCCGGCGTTGTCGGCAATCGGCCCGTAGGCGTCGGTGGCCAGCGTGATGCCGAGCGTCGAGAGCATGCCCACCGCCGCGATGCCGATGCCGTAGAGGCCCAGCGAGAGGTTCTGCGGTTCGAGCATGTGGTGGATGTCGAATCCGATGGCGCAGAGGTAGGCCACGATGATGGCCACGCCGATGGTCACCACGGGGATGGCCGTCGAAATCATGCCGGCGCCCACGCCCGCGATAATCACCGTTGCGGGACCCGTCTGCGCGCTGCCGGCAATCTTCTGCGTCGGCTTGTAGGAGTGCGAGGTGTAGTATTCGGTCGCCTGGCCGATGACGATGCCCGCCACCAGGCCCGTGATGACCGAGAACGACAACCCTACCCAGTTCTCGACACCCAGCAGATAGAGAATGCCGAAGGTGGCTGCGGCAATCAGCAGCGAGCTGAAGTTGACGCCCACGCCGAGCGAATGCAGCAGCTGACGCATCGTGGCGCCCTCCTTCGTGCGGACAAGGAAGATGCCGACAATCGAGAGCACGATGCCCACGGCGGCAATCAGCATCGGGGCCAGCACGGCCTTGAGCTGCATCGCCTCGCCGCCCGATGAGGCGAAAGCCGCGGCTCCGAGGGCCGCCGTCGCCAGAATCGAGCCACAGTAGCTCTCGTAGAGGTCGGCGCCCATGCCGGCCACGTCGCCCACGTTGTCACCCACGTTGTCGGCGATGGTCGCCGGGTTGCGCGGGTCGTCCTCCGGGATGCCGGCCTCGACCTTGCCCACCAGGTCGGCGCCCACGTCGGCCGCCTTGGTATAGATGCCGCCGCCGACACGCGCGAAGAGCGCCTGCGTCGAGGCTCCCATGCCGAAGGTGAGCATCGTAGTGGTGATGACCACCAGCTTCTGGGGACCCGCCACGTCGACGAACGATTCGAGCACCACGTACCAGAACGAGATGTCGAGCAGGCCGAGCCCCACCACGACGAGGCCCATGACGGCGCCGCTGCGGAAGGCCACCTTCAGACCGCGGTCGAGCGACTGCCGTGCGGCGTGGGCCGTACGGGCCGAGGCGTAGGTCGCGGTCTTCATGCCGAAAAATCCGGCCAGGCCCGAGAAAAAGCCGCCCGTGAGGAAGGCGAAGGGCACCCAGCCGTTCTGCACGCCGGTGCCGTAGGCCAGATAGGCGAAGAAGAGCGCCAGCACGACGAATACGATGCCGACGACCTTGTATTGTTGACGCAGATAGGCCATCGCACCCTTGCGGACGTGCGCCGCGATTTCACGCATGCGCTCCGTACCCTCCTCCTCGCGCTTCATGGCGCGGTAGAAGGCCCATGCCACACCCAGCGCGACGACCGAGGCGGCGGGTACGGCCCAGAAAATCGAAGGAATGTTCATAATGGTATATAAATTTATGGATTGGTCGAATACAAATTTAAGAAAAAAATCGGGAGGTTCATCCCCGCTCGCCTATTTTTGTTCCGAAAAACAACCCTTCGAATATCGTTTCGAAAGCCCTATACTGCCGAAAACCGGCACAAACGAGGCCGCTACAGACGATTCAGCTCTTCGAGGTCTCGAACATCGCTGCGTCCGCGCCCCACAGGGGCGCCGAACCGATAGGTGAGGTTGAACTTCACCTGACGAGACTCCCATTTGCCCCAGTTGCGGAGGTAGAAGCCCTCGTAACGGCTCGTACTGTCCCAGTTCGAAGTCCAAAACAGGTCGCTCATGCCGAGACTCGCCTCGATGCGGTCGCCGAGAAACTTGCGGCTCAGCGCCACATCGACGCTGCCGGTCGGTTCGCACACCTCGATGGCCTCACCCAAACGCCGTGTCGTAAAGCTGCCGCCGAGCTCGAGCCGCAGACGACCCGGCAGGCGGAAGGTATTTCGCAGCGAGAATATGGCAGCCACTCGCTTCAGGTCGAAGCGCCGCATGCGGTCGTAGGCGATGTCGTTGTTGAGCCAGTAGCAGGTGGCGCCAGCCACGGCGTCCCACCAGCGGGCGACGCGCACCTGCTGGAAAAGCTCGAGCGAGAGGCGGTGCTGCCGCCCGAGGTTGCGGGGCGTCATCACCAGACGCTTCACGTCGAGCGTGTCGCTGATTTGCGTCCGGTAGTCGGTCAGACAGGTATACGATGCGGTGACGGCTGTTTTGCGCCAGTTCCACGAGAGTGCCACGCGGTGGCTCCGCTGTGGTTCAAGGAAGGGGTTGCCCTGCCAGCAGGTAAGCTCGTCGAGCATGTACTCGAAGGGATTGAGGTCCTGGTAAGCCGGACGGTCGATACGACTGCCGTAAGAGAGTGCAAAAGTACTGTGCTCACCCGCTTTCCAGTTGAGTGCAAACGAGGGAAAGAGGTCGACATAGCGGCGGCGGTTGTGCTCGCGCGGAGAGCCGTCCGAGCGGCGCAAATCGCCGTCCGAACGGGTATATTCACCGCGCAGGCCCACCTCGAGCGTCGCACGTCGTCCCAGCGGACGGTTGTACTGAAGGTAGGCAGCCAATAGCTGCTCCTGGTAGAGGAAGCGGCTCGACTGCGACAGGTCGAGCTGCTCGCCTGCCAGGCCGACCGTCGAGAACCGATAGTCGTTGTCGGCCCGCACCCACGAATACTTCACCCCCGAGTGCAGAGTGCCGCCCCACAGACGGTGCTGCTGCGCATAACTGAAGGCCAGGATGTCGATGGTCCGGCTGTTCACCGAACGGTAGAGGTCGTCGGAAAGGACAACGCCCGTCGGGTCTTCGTAACGGTTGGGCTGCAGGCAGCCGGCACCTCCGTCGAAGAAGGCGTAGTCGACGTCGAGCGCATAGCGTTCACCCTCGCGCGGCGCATAGGCATAGAAGAGGGTTCCGCCGTAGCGGTTGCCCTTCTGGCGGTAGTAGTCGTTCGAGGCGTGAAGCACCGATTCGACGTCGAGCGTCGCGGCGTCACGCACCGTAGTGGTCGTGCGGGTCCGACCGGGTCCGAAGAGCGTATTGACATCGACCCGCACACCGAGCGTATGGTGCTCCGAGGGGCGGTACTCCACCCCGACGTTGCCCGTGACGGTGCGCCGGCGGTCCTGGTCATCGGTCGGACTCAGGTAATCGGTCCCGTTCTGGATGCGATGCATGCCGTAGTAGAGCCCCGTACGCCCGAGCGCATGACTGTAGTTTGCGTATAGATTCACTTTGCCGGTATTGCAGTTGAACGCGAGTTCGGTGTTCTGCCGCCAGTTGTCCCAGACCGAAAAACCGTTATTGAACGAGAGGGAGAGGCCGTCGGCACTTCGACCGCGCTCGACGTTGATGTTGATGATGCCGGCCGACCCTTCGGCGTCGTACTGCGCCGAAGGGTTGCTCATCACCTCCACGGACGAAACCGACGAGGCCGGCATCGAGCGCAGCATGGCGGCAAGCTCCTCACGCTGCATGTAGGTCTGCTTGCCGTTGAGCATCACAAGCACTCCGGTGCTGCCTCCGAGCGAGATTTCGTTCTCGCCGCTGACCATCACGCCGGGCGTCTGTTTCAGCGCGTCGAGTGCCGTACCGCCCGCCAGCGAGGCGCTGTTGCGGGGCGTATAGACCATGCGGCCCTGCTCGACGCGCAGCGTGGCGTTGGGATTCTCGGCCACGACCACCACATCCTCAATCCCGACGGCCGACCCTTCGAGGCGCAACTCCCCGATGTCGGTCGCACACTCCACGTCGAACGGTTCGCCGACATAGGGGGCAAAACCCAGACAACTTACGAAAAGGCGGATGCGCCCCGAGGCCGCCAGCATGAAACGCCCCTCGCCGTCGGTCACGGCGTGCTGCAGCATCGCCTCCGAGTCGGGAGCAAGGGTTGCGACCACGGCCGTCGGCACGGGCCGGAGCAGAGAGTCGACCACACGGCCGGTCAGCGGGAAAGAGTTCTGCGCCACGGCAGGAGACAGGCATACAACAGCTGTAATCCAAAGAAGCAATCGGGCGGATTTCATCGTCATCGGCAGAATTTGAGTCATTGCACGACGCAAATATAGAAATTTTGCGGGGGGGGGAATTTTTTGTCCGTTTTTTTGAAAAAAAAGTTGCAGAAACCCTCCTCAGTCTGCCGACGGCAAATGGGAGAGGCCCGTCCACAAAAAAGGGACGGCCATCCGGTCGAAACCGGATAGCCGTCTTCCTTTCGCTTGACCCGTTGCCGGGTCTGTCGGAACGTCCGCTACGAACCGAAATTGTCGTAGAGGATGTTTTCGGGCGGTACGCCGAGCGAGTCGAGCATCTTCACCACCGACGAAATCATCATCGGGGGTCCGCACATGAGGTAGATGCAGTCCTCGGGCGCCTGATGGTGCTTCAGGTAGTTTTCGTAGAGCACGTTGTGGACGAATCCCGGCGTGTACTTCACCCCTGCGGCATCGGCCTCCGGGTCGGGACGGTCGAGCGCCAGGTTGAACTTGAAGTTGGGGAACTCCTCCTCGATTTCGTGGAACTCGTGCAGGTAGGGAGCCTCCTTCATGGCGCGGGCACCATACCAGAACGATACCGGACGCTTCGTCTTCTCGGTCTTGAACAGGTGCATGATGTGGCTGCGCATGGGCGCCATACCGGCACCGCCGCCGATGAAGATGAGCTCCTGCGTGTCGGGCAGGTTGTCCGGCAGGAAGAACTCGCCGTAGGGGCCCGAGATGGTCACCTTGTCGCCCGGTTTGCGCGAGAAGATGTACGAGGAGCAGATACCGGGGTTCACCTTCATGAACGAACCCGTCGCACGGTCGAACGGAGGCGTGGCGATACGGATGTTGAGCATGATGATGTTGCCCTCGGCCGGGTGGTTGGCCATCGAGTAGGCGCGGAAGGTCGGCTCGGGGTTGGTCGTCACCAGGTCCCACATCTTCATGCGGTCCCAGTCGGCGCGGAACTTCTCGTCGACATCCATGTCCGAGAACTTGATGGCATCGTACTTCGGGATGTCAATCTGGATGTAGCCGCCGCTGCGGAACTTGAGGTTCTCACCCTCGGGCAGCTTCACCACGAACTCCTTGAGGAAGGTCGAGATGTTGCGGTTCGACACCACGGTGCACTCCCACTTCTTCACGCCCAGAACGGCTTCGGGAACCTTGATTTTGAGGTCGTTCTTCACCTTCACCTGACAGCCCAGACGCCAGTGGTCCTTGGCCATCTTGCGCGTGATGAAGCCCGTTTCGGTCGGCAGAATGTCGCCGCCGCCCTCCAGAACCTGGCACTTGCACATGCCGCACGAACCGCCGCCGCCGCAGGCCGAAGGCAGGAACACCTTGTTGTTGGCCAGCGTCGAAAGCAGCGAGTTGCCGCTCTCGGCCTTGATGACCTTCTCGCCGTCGTTGATGTCAATCGTCACTTCGCCCGACGACGTCAGCTTCGCCTTCGCTACGAGCAGGATTGCCACCAGCACGAGCGTGATGACAAGGAAGGCCACGATTGCTATGATGATTGTCAATTCCATTTTCTAAATCACTTTTTACAGGTTAGAACTGGATGCCCGAGAATATCATGAAGGCGATACCCATCAGGCCGGTGATGATGAACGCGATACCGGGGCCCTTCAGCGCTGCGGGAATGTGCGAATAGGTCGTCTTCTCGCGGATGGCGGCCATCATGACGATTGCCAGCCACCAGCCCAGACCCGAACCCAGTCCGTAGGCGAAGGTCTGCACGAACGAGGTGAGCTCGCCGCCGTCGACCTTCTGCTGCATGAAGAGCGAACCGCCCAGGATGGCGCAGTTCACGGCAATCAGCGGCAGGAAGATACCCAGCTGGTTGTAGAGCGTCGGCGAGAACTTCTCGACAATCATCTCGACCAGCTGCGTGAACGAGGCCACGGTGGCGATGAAGACGATGAAGGAGAGGAAGCTCAAATCGACACCCTCGACCAGTGCGTTGGCCTTGAGTACGTATTCATAGAGCAGATAGTTCAGCGGAACGGTCATCACCATCACGAAGGTAACGGCGGCACCGAGACCCAGTGCGGTCTTGACGCTCTTCGACACGGCGATGTAGGAACACATGCCGAAGAAGAAGGCGAAGACCATGTTGTCGATAAAAATCGACCGGATAAAGATATTCAGTGTTTCCATACGTTATCTTCCTATTTTTCCTGTAAATCCTTGTTGCGCGAACGGTGTACCCAGATGATGCAGCCCACGATAATCAGCGCCATGGGCGGGAAGAGCATCAGACCGCAGTTCGAGTACCAGCCGCCGTTGGCCGCATACCAGCTCTCGGGGATGATGCGGTAGCCCAGCAGGCTGCCCGAACCGAGCAGTTCGCGGAAGAAGGCCACGATGACCAGAATCATACCGTAACCCAGACCGTTGCCGATACCGTCGAGGAACGAAGGCCACGGCTTGTTGGCCAGCGCGAAGGCCTCGACACGGCCCATGACGATACAGTTGGTGATAATCAGACCCACGTAGACCGACAGCTGCTTGGAGACGTCGTAGACGAAGGCCTTGAGCACCTGGTCCACCAGAATCACCAGCGCGGCGATGACCACCAGCTGGACGATGATGCGGATACGGGCCGGAACGCCGTTGCGCAGCAGCGACATCACCAGGTTCGAGAAGGCGGTCACCACCGTCACCGACAGTGCCATGACGATGGCCGGCTTGAGCTGCACGGTAACGGCCAGAGCCGAGCAGATACCGAGAATCTGCACGATGACGGGGTTGTTCGCCGAGAAGGGACCCGTCAGGTATTTCATGTTCTTAGCCGAAAACAAAGGCTCTTTTTCGTTCTTACTCATTGTTTTCTACATTTTCATCGTTAGACACTTCCTCTGCGGCGGCCGGCTGCGCGGCGGCAGCCTTCTTGGCCTCGAGCAGCGGCAGATAGTACGAGAAGCTGTCGAAGAGCATGTTGGTCACACCGTCCGAAGTCTTCGTACCGCCCGAGATGGCATCCACCTCGTGGGCGGGGTTCTGGGCGCCGCCCTTGCGGAGTTTCACCGAAACGAGCTGGTCACCTTCGAAAATCGTCTTGCCGACATACTGGGCCCAGTGCTTCGGCGTGGCGATTTCGGCACCCAGACCCGGCGTCTCGCCCGAATGCGAGATGACGACGCCGGCAATCGTATTCATGTCCTTCTGGAGTGCCACATAGCCCCAAATCGGGCCCCACAGACCGACACCGTAGACGGGCAGTACCACGCGGCCGTCCTTGGCCTCGAAGACCGGATACTTGCCGGCGGCAAAGGCGCCCTTCAGGTCGTTGAGCAGCGCGAAGACATCCTCGCCTTCGATGCGGTTGCCCTCGGCGTCGATGACATATGCGTCGATGAACTCGTCGTAGTTCTGGTCCTGAGCCGACAGCGACATGAGAATCGACTGCTTTTTCTCGCCCAGCACGTTCTCGTACTGGCGCTGCTGCAGCGACAGCGCTGCGACGGCCAGCAGGATGGCCACAACGACGACCATCACGGTCGAATACATGATGATATAGGCGTTGCTGTTCGTATCGCTGAACAGTCCCTTCTTCTTCAGAAGAGTGAATTCCGACGCGGGAACGCCGCAGACGGGGCACTTTTCGGGAGCGGCCGCACCTTCATGGATATAGCCGCAAACATTGCATTTGAATTTTTTCGTTGCCATTCTACTCCCTATTTTGCCAGTTTAACACGTTTGTTTCTGCGCGAGATGTTCGCCTCGACCACGAAGTAGTCCACCAGCGGAGCCAGCGCGTTCATGAAGAGAATCGAAAGCATCATGCCCTCGGGGTATGCCGGGTTGACCACGCGGATGAGCACGGCCAGGGCACCCGTCAGGAAGCCGACGATGTACTTGCCCTTGTTGGTCTGGGCCGAGGTCACGGGGTCGGTGGCCATGAAGACCGCACCGAATGCGAAACCGCCGACAATCAGGTGCCACCATGCGGGATACTCCGTCACGCCGATGGCCTGGAAGAGGTAGCCCATAGCCAGACCGCCGACAAATACCGAGAGCATCGTACGCCACGAAGCGATGCCCGTCAGGAGCAGAATCGCGCCGCCGATGAGAATGGCCAGCGTCGAGGTCTCTCCGAACGAACCGGGGATGAAGCCCAGGAAGGCATCGAGCGGCGAGTAGGCCATCGTACCGGTGGAACCGAGCTGCTCGAGCGCCGTGGCACCCGTGATGCCGTCGACCTGAGCGCCCATCATCGTCCAGTCGGAATACCAGACCGTCTCGCCCGACATCGAGGGCGTATAGGCGAAGAATGCGAAGGCGCGGGCCAGCAGGGCGGGGTTGAAGACGTTCATACCCGTACCGCCGAAGACCTCCTTGCCGAAGATCACGGCGAAGGCCGTCGAGAGGGCCACCATCCACAGCGGGGTCGAAACGGGGAAGACCATCGGGATCAGAAGGCCCGTCACGAGGAAGCCCTCGTTGACCTCATGCCCGCGCACCTGTGCGAAATAGAATTCGATGGCCAGACCCACGATGTACGACACGCACACCATCGGAAGCACCCGGACCAGTCCGTAGAAGAAGGCCCGGAAACCCTCCAGACCCACCTGCGAGCCCGTCCACCAGCACCCGAACAGGAATGCCGGCATCAGCGCCAGCACAACCATGATCATCGTGCGTTTCATGTCGTTGCAGTCGCGGATGTGCGCACCCTTCACGGTCGTCGTGTTCGGAACGAAGAGGAACGTCTCGAACGCATCGAACGTCGACTCCAGGAAGCCCAGTTTCCCGCCTTTCGAGAACGTGGGCTTGATTTTATCCATCAGTTTGCGAAGTCCCATTTTTAAGCCTCCTTGATCATTAAGTTAATACCGTCGCGGATGATCTGCTGGATCTCGATCTTCGAGGGATCCACGAACTCGCACAGCGCGAGATCCTCCTCCGTCACCTCGTAGATGCCCAGGTTCTCCATCTTCTCGATGTCGCCCGCCAGGCACGCCTTCAACAGGTACATCGGGTAGATGTCCATCGGCAGATACTGCTCGT
>DGYMI06202__coassemble_931_pt1 | contig 98440 bp, 101 predicted proteins | sample DGYMI06202__metabat2_low_PE_006 | metagenome-assembled genome bin DGYMI06202 | reverse complement strand
CTTTTCCTAAATTTAGCTGACGGCTTAGAATTTTACATTTTTTCCAGCGAATAAATCGGATTCGTCACACTTTTTCCAGCGAATGAGACTCCATTTATACACTTTTCCATTAAAATTGAGGCTTAAAATCTACACTTTTCCCATCAAATCATCAACTGTACTTTATCCCCGTATTCATATATACGTTCATTAAAGTAAAGTCAAAATGAGGGAAGAAAAGAAATGGCTGCGCCATGAAAATGGACTCAGCCATTTTTCTCTTTTGTCTGCAAATCTTGTAAGCAATCTGGTTGTAAAGGTCAGTCCCCAACGGCCACTTCAATCAAGCACCAAATACCTCACTTGGAATCCGAAAATATCCGTGAATCCATCCTCAATTTTACAGCCCATTTTGGCGAAATAAACCCCGACATGCCCTATCTTTGCAGACGAGGTCAGTCAGGGCTCAAAAGGGAGTTTTTTGCCTTTTTTCCCTCTGTTCGGAGAGGGACGATGAAAAAAAACGTTAAATCTTCGATTTTTCGCAAAAAAACAAGTAAATTTTTGAGTAGTCTACCTTTTAAGGCATAAACTATTGATAATCAACGAGAACATAATGATGCATCGGAAAGTAATCCACAGAAGATTCAAATTGCATTTTCACATTTTTTTTAGGGATTGGGGGAAACGTACCCGGTAATGAATAGAGGACCACGGATATAAAGAACCTCAACATCGAAGTCTTAACAGTTGTAAATGCCGTTGATAAACAACTCTTTTATCTTCGAATGTCGTTAATCCGTTGGCAAAGCTCTCACATCCCACATTGGACGGCAGACCCCGTCATTGTTCATTTGTTTTCCAAACGTACATAAACGATGCCGTTCGTGCAAGCAGCGAAGAAATATTCGATAAGGACTTCCCGGACAACAGACCAAACAAACCAAGAGGCTTCCGCCCAGGCCCCACCTGCACAAAGCGGATGAAAGCATCTCACATGCGACCGAAACGCAGCCTGTCAGCCGACCAACGGCCATGCTCGCATCGTAAAACCGGGAGCAGAGAGCAACCCGTAGCGCCGAGAAGGCGGACTGCACCGCCCGCGGCACAATACGGTCGCCGCACGACTCAGCATAAATAAAAATATAATTACCAAGATTTTACGACGCGTAAAATATGTTGCAATGAACAAATTTTATCTATATTCAATAGTTCTCGTTACAATATACAACTCATCACTCTTATTGTCTTCCGTAATCCGAATCTGTTTTTTTACCCAATTCCCTTTTTTATCATATTCATATTCTATTTTAGCAGTTTGATTACCAAGACTCAACATATTACTATCACCTAAGCCTCTTGAGAATAAATATACATTGGTAAGTTTGATTGGGAGTCCACTCTTCTCTCGTATTATTTCTGTTATCTTACCATTTTGAGCAATGCTTTTAACAAGAAGATCCCTATTGTCGAACTCTTGAATCTCCTTTCCTATTTCTTTGCCCTCTGCGTCATAAGAAATGCTTTCGAATACATTCCCCTTTTTATCGTATTTGACATACCGCACAAGTTTATCATCTTGAAAAAAGTCATATTCAACAATATATTCGCCATTGTTTCTACACTCATAGCTGACATTTTGATTTCGGGATTTATACGACGTTGTCGCAACAAACTTTCCATCAAATGTTTGCTGTAGTCTAGAGCGCTCTTCTCCATCATAACCATATTCGATAGAAGATATCAACTGCCCTTTCTCGTTGTAGCAGTTTTTTTTCAACATGTCGATATCGCCCCGCTCATCATATGTCGTTTCCTTAACGATATTATTATTTTTGTCAAGTTCAATCTTGATAACATATTCCAATTCATCAGCCTGCACTTCTCCGAATTTTTCAATTGCCTTATATACTGAAACTGCAGTCGATGCAATATTCTCCTGATAATCTGGATTGTACGCTTTATGGCTTGTATAACTTGTACAGCGTGGGCAAAAGATTATAGCACATAAGAATAATACAGAGGATATTTTTTTCATAGTTGAAAATGTTTATGAATTTTTGATAATTGCTTTTTGTCGTTTGCACAGAACCTGATGACAAGTTATCAAAAAAACTTTGAATCTACAAGGAATATAATTTACCGAAGAGGCAAAATGCACTTACCCTCTTTCCGATGGAAAATTAAGATTGGAATATATTCGGGAATAACCCAAAAGCCCAAAGTGTGAGGACCTCCTACATCAAAGCCTCCACAACTGCAACCCAGAAGAACGGCAAGAAGCGACCCTTCTACACCTCATTTCCCTAGAGAAAAGAGTCCATCTCTACATTACAGATCCTTCTCTTCTGTGGATATCGCAACACTCTACGCTTGGGCAAATTCGATGCAGGCATCACTTGAAATTGGTCCACCGCTTACAGCCAAGAATCTCTCGGCAGCCAAGCAGATGGCCGACATCATCGACGCGAAACGCGAGCAACAGATTCTCGACTGCATCCAAATTCTGGGAACAAAAAAGAGGCCATAATATACTAAAAATTCGAACTTCTTAGTATATTCGCATATCACTAATCCTACTAGCCATGTATAAATCTTGCCTTATTATCGCTACTCTCATCCTAACATTAACTACCTACGGGCAGAATTCCGACACCTCAGCAAAGGTAAAGAATCCATTAACATCGTATCAACGTGACAGCCTGATAATGAGTATTCAATATGGCACATCTAAAATTGTGGAAAAGGTTACGGGTCCAGAAAGTGCCATAGGGCGATATAAAGTTTATAGGACAACCAACATATATAACTCTCTCAAATTAGACACCGCAACAAGAAAGGTAACAGCACTTCAGATTGGCATAAATGACGATAAAAGTCGCTTTGAGTACCTCGTTTGCGATAAGGTAGAAATCTATTCGGACTTGCAAATCATCGGCAGATATGAATTATATCCAACAGGGAATAATTATAATTTCATTCTTCTTGATACACTATTTGGATGGGCCTATCAGGTTCAATGGAGTACAGAAAATAATCAATGTGGAATATGGCGAATTTGGTAAAACATACGATTCTTTCACGATTGTTCTGTAATCATAAGCAGAGTCCCTCACGGGGCTCTACTTTCGTGTTTGCAAAACGCCTAAACGATGGCAAAAGATTCAGTATCTACGCTTAAGAAGGTTGACCTTCACAGATATAACCCTCTTGATCATAGGCTTTCCGCTCGCGATGGATTAAATCTATCAAGTGCTGCAATTCTGGCACTTCGGATTTGATACTCTTAAAACGGTTATACTGTTCATCGTATCTCTTCCTGGAGCCCGATTTCAGGCGCGATTCCACATCGTCGGGGATTAAATATGAAGAGCGTTCTTCGCCCAGATACTGTTGAAAATCGACAAGGAAAATATTTATCCCGGCCAGATCAAAATCGCCAAAATGCAGATAATGATTCGGGATGGTGCATAGCCACCTCCTTAGATCCGTGGATTGCGGATATCGGGAAACAAAGAGCACCCGAGTTGAGAGGTCATGCACCTGAAGATATTGTTCAAAGAATACTCTTTGCCGACGAATCATCCGGAAGTTCTCCATATTCTCGACACCGATCACTACCACGTCCTCCGGGATTGTAAAACGCTCCCAATCGGCAACAAAAAGGAAGCTTCTCTCCTGCGGGTTTACCACGAAAGGCTTCCCGTCAAGAAGACACGCAATCGGTTCATAACTGTTCACCGGGAACCCCGGGCAGGAACGAACCATAACGAGTTTGGAGTTTCCGGTTTCCGCGGCCATTGAGGCACGGGAATTCGGTTGATCCACTTCGAGGATTCGATAGCTTTCGTCCCTGTCTATGAGAAATCGTTTAAGAGCCTCCGGGTCACGAGCCCGATACGATTTTCTTGAGCCGCGAGACAGGACCAATAGCAGACCTTCCGCCAGCAGCTCGTCAAGCAGCCGGCTGTTTAGCTTCGAACCTGCGACTTGTTCACCAGCCAACAATGCCTGTATAGATGCATTGATTGCCATATCATCCGACTAATTGATTCGTTGCAATAATTTCTCAACCCTCGTCTTCACGCCTTGTTTACTGAGGAGGTATGTATAGCGATAGTCGTAAGGATTGTACGACGTAGGCGAGCTATTGATAAGATAGATATTGCGTGAGTTGGCGAACTGCAGAATCCCCTTTATATTGTTGGGATGCAGACGCCCGATCTCATCCATCATGCAGTGGACGATGAAATCACCACTCTTTTTGGCTGCCTTTTTCTTAAAGACATTGATGAGCATGATATTGACCATCGCCTTCACAAGAATATCCGTACCATCCGATCCGACGTTATTGATACGTTCCACCCAGCCCGTGTCGTTGTCATTCTCTTTGACACGGAACTGCAGCCGGAAAGCATCTCCCAAGGATACCGTCGCACGATTGGGCTCATTCTGTAACTGATGCGACAGACTCTTCAGATAATCGACGACCTTACGGTTCACTTCATCCTGGTTATTGTCCGAGAAAAGATTCAGTTCGCCGATGGTGTGCGCATTCTCCATCGTATAATCGTGAATAGAAATCAGCAACTGCATGAGCTTGTCGCTCGATGCATCGGCTCGGAGTTCAATGCTCTTGATGACTCCGGCAAAATTCTTCTCGACGAAATCCCGGTTTATATCCTGTATCACACCATCCACATCCGACCTTCGTTTCATGAGGGACCCGATTTCGGCCGAAATACGCCCCATGATGTCTTTGTAATGCTCGCTGGTCCGTCGGCGGAACTCCTCGATTTTGTTATTGTCCATGAAGTCCTGCAAATCAACCGCAATTTGCATGTAGTCAGCATCCGTCACCGGCATTGTGTTGAAGTGGAAAGCATTCTGAGGCTTGAAGTTCCGATTGAAGCTGACAACGACGGATTTCAATTTCTCGATTGATTCCCGTTTTTGATTGACAACTCCCCGCAATTGGCTCAAGAGCTGCTGACAATCCTGCTGCGTCTTCATCGTCCTGTCATCCGTGAGATAAGTATCCGGCACCAGATGTTCATTATCGAGCATCTGGTGATAACGCTCCAGCCCCTCACGCCTATGCTCCAGCTCCTTTAGGAGTTTTTTCTGGCTCTCGTCCAGCTCCGCGCACCGTCTCAAAATACGCTCCCGTTTGTCATCATAGTGCTGCCGGATCGAGGAGAGTTGCCTTTCAATAGCTTTCATGCTCTCTTTGATTTCCGGTTCCACGGCAAAGAGATTTTTTTCGGCATCACGATATCTGATAACAATCGGTCGTTCTTTATCAATTCTTTTTAACAGTCCCTGCAAATCTTCCAGCTCCTTACGATATTGCTCAAGCAGATGCGTGTCAACGCCTTTCCCGGCAAGCTCTTCGTTCTGCTGTTTGTCAAGTTGCTTCTTCTGATCGGCAAACTCCTGATTGCGCGCGGCGGCCTCCTCGTTTTGTGACGCCTTGAAGGCACGTAACTCCGCATCAAGAGCTTTGGAAGCCTTGTCGAATGCCGAATCAAGGTCCTTCAACTCTTTCTTGTTCTTCAGTTCATTCTTCTCACGGGCCTCTTTCTCCGATTGCACCTTCAAAACTGCGTCATTGCAAGCACGTTGACGGACTTCGGCCTCTCGATTAATCTCTTCCTGTTCCTCCATCTCCAGCTTATGCCGCTGGATTTGCAATTCCTGACGTTTGCCGGGAATTTGTTCCTCTTCCACCTTCAATAAGGTTGCACTTTGACGAAGAGGATTAATCAGCGCGGCATATTTTTTACGGAGCTTCGCCATTTCATCCTCATGATTGGCAAGCAATTGTGCCAACTGACGCTCCAACTGCTGCACCTGTTCTTCCAACCGCTTCTTCTCCGCCCTGTACTCGTCGGGAGTACGATGGACCGAGTCGATATTATCCAGATTTAACTGGATGCCGAACAACCCATCGCTGGCACCGGACAGCCGAGGCTCAAGCCCCTCAGCGTATAAAACCCGCTCCTCATCAACGACCTTACCAATCGTATTCTCCCAGCCTTCCGTATTTTCACAAAGCCACTTGTAAAGTGAGCCGTCCAGGTGAGCAAGCAAGCTATCAATCCTTGCGACTTGTTCTCGGATTTTGGAACGAGCCGCCTCAAGATGTTCCTGCTCACGTTGAAAGGTCCGCTTTACGTCCGCTTCTTGCATCTTGTACTCGGCGGCGAGCTGTTCAATCTGACTTTTCACAGCACTCTGCTGGGCAGAATTTTCGTTCTCGTTCAGATTCAATTGCAGGAGTTGTTCATCCACCTGCTTGATTGCATCGGCCATGGGATGCCATTGACGAAGCTCTCGCAGCGCAGCTTCTGCCCGATTCTGGTCCACCAGCAACATTTGCCACCGTTCGTCCGAGTCATGCCTCCAGCTGTTGAAAACCTCCATGACCCGATTCCGTTTTTGGGTGCGGTCCTCATCCAGCTTAACGCGCTGCTGCTGAAGTTCGGCCTGCTTGTTATAATATGCCTCTTTCTGGGAGTTCTCAAATGCTTGTCGGGCATTCTCCAGATTTCCCTTTAATACCTTGTATTTCTCCTCTATCGAAGCATGAGTTCTCAATAAACTATCCAACAGCGTCTGTTTATCCGTCGTCTCCTGTCGAATAGCGGTCTCCCGGTCGGCAAGAGCGAGAATCGGGCCAATACCCAGTGCATCAAACTCTTTTCTCGCCTTCGCTATATCCGCCAATTTACCCTTTTTGGCACCAAGATCCTGATTGAGCTGGGCTTTCTCCTTGTCGTAGTCTGCCGTCAATTCCCGCTCCCGGGTCCGTTCTTTCTCAATGCTGCTCTTTACCTCCTTTGCTTTTTCTTCCAGAAGCGGAATCTGTTGTTCACTAAATGCGACCGCTTCATTCAGCATATGCCACACGTCCAGCAATTGCTGATCGAGCGCGATAATCTTGCGCCCCTGGTCTGCAATTTTCATCGCCTGCTGACGCACGGGAAAACTACCATCACGAGACTGGCGGAACCAGCAGTCAATCTCATCATACTCCCGTTCAAAATCCGTAACAAGTCTTCTGTAGGTCTGCAAGTCAATCGGCAAATCCTCCTCTGTCATGGATTGTATCAAGGTGTTCTTCACAAAGTCGGCATCCAGCTTCGTATTCAGAAAAACATTCTGGATGCTTCGTGGAATATTCTGATAATGCGAACTCTGCACCAGGGCATAACGCGCGTATTTGGAATCGCGGGTGTTGCCGAAGATAATATCCTTGAACATGGCACCGGATTCGATTCTTGCGGAGACAGCCACATTCTTGTCGATGCGTTCCCGAATCCGAATCCAGTCACTCAACACCTGCTTGTCCTCGGTAATCAGCCATTCCCGCTTATACGGTGCATCAATAAACCGCCACGAAGCTCGCCCCTGGTAGCGACCGACAAGGATCGTATATGCGCCATTCTCACGCATCACTTCATAAAGTATATACGAGTTTGACTGGCGGAAATAGAATTCATCAAACGATTTCTGTCCCTGCTGAATGCCCAAACGATGCTTGTCGGCATTGTAGAAAAACAAGAGCGCTCTCAACACGGTGCTTTTACCCACACCCTGCGTTCCCGTAAAATGCACATTCCCGTCTACAGCGATCTCTGCATAGGGGATATTCGCGCTATTTATAAAAATGACTTTATTCAGGTACTTCATCTTCGTTTGCAATTTGAATGATGTCCACCAACTCCTCTACATAGCGGAATGCCGAAGTGACCTTATAGGTCTCGTCAAGCTCATTGACACACTCCGCAAAGCCCATATTCTGCATCTCCTGAAGCAGCTTGTTCACAATCTCGACAAGAGACCCCGCACCATATTTCTTGAAAAGATGGTTCGCCTTCTCCTTCATCTCGATATCCAGGCTGATCTGCTCCATCAAATGACTCTTACGAAACTGATATCCGGCCGTAAAGGATTGGTTATAGCACTTCAGAAAGTCCAGATAGTCCAGCCATTTGGAGAAGCTGTCCAACTTCTGCTCAATGGACTGTTTACTCTCTCCTATTCGGGAAAAATAGAAGTAACCATTCCCTGCTTCGAGTTGCAGCCCAATCTCCCGAAAATAATCCGTGTAATCCTCCAGGTTCTCCTCTATATCCTCATACAGATGGCGGGTAGAGGCGTCGATGCTGTCGACCGAGAGGAATTCGCCCCGGCTTAAACGCTCGTATATTCTTTGGGTATTATTTCGCATAAATAATCGGATATTCAATATTTTGGTAGATGGCATATTCTCCGGTCATTCGGCATTCATCAGGATGCAGGATAACCAATTGACAGAAGATTGCAGCATACTCCTCAATATTATGTTTTACCTTATAGTCGTACCTCAAAATGAAATCGAACAGATTATAGCTTGATGCCAGGAATGCATTCCATATTTCGGCAAGATTCACCTCTTTCAACAATTGGATATGGTCCTGCAAATCATCATCCGTCAAAGGCTCGGCTGCCGTTCTTGCCGTTTTCTGGATTCCATTGCGCCCGGCGACGCGCTTCAGCAGTTTGATGATCTGATCGTTCCCCCGCAACATCTCAAGTGAGAGGCGGATCCGGCTGTATTGACGGGACTCCATCCAAACCGGATTCCGCTCTTCCAACACCTTCGAGAGGTTCGTTTCACTCTTGATAAGCAGCTGATCTTGCAAATATTTCAGCTTCCGGATTTTTCTGTAGAGTTCATTTTGCTGGTCTATCTGATTGATATAAGAGATAATCTGCCGGTCAATCTCCATCAGCGCATGGTAGGCCTCAACAAAATCATGCTTCACATCGCTACAGGTCTTGGCCATATGCGGGTCATTGGCCATGATGAAAAAGGCATGCTCATTATCCATCAGCTTTTCACACTCGCGTATCATGGCACGAATGCTATGACTCTTCTCGTCCAGATTCTGCAGTTTCTTCTTTTTGATGACATAATTCGGCTCCTGCTTATATGCATGGTCCATATTACGCTTCAAATCCACTACATTTTTCAAGGTTCTGAAGCCGGTCTTCTTGAGAAGCTGCCGGACATTATCCTGATACCCCGCTTTACGGCCGGGATTGGTCTCCTGCAGAAAATAGCCGATATTCTCCTTCAACGTATTGATACACTCCTGTACACTCAGCACGCTGATTTCCTCGTTGACATTCAGGACCTCCTCGAAAAAGTTCAGGTAGTCACTCTCAATCTCTACCATGTTGCCAGCTTCCACCAGCACGCCATAGTCAATCAACTTCCGCAGCCTGGCTTCATTTCCTCCGACAAGGTCAATAGCAAGCGCGACCGGAAACCTCACGAGTTTCCGTTTCTCAAACATCTCACTGAGCAGTCCTTGCTCACGTGAGAGCGTTTTGGTCAACTCCTCTATGCTCCTAAAATGCGTCAGAACATCCATACATTTACCACTCTGAGATTGACTCTATATTTACTTTCACTATTGCGTGTTTGACCGGCAAGTAGACTCCCGAAGAATCTGAAACTCAAGTAACCATCCCAATGATTGCCTTATCGCCCAAGGAGAGACTTCAATCTCACAAAGCCACATTTCACATTGTTGCTCTAATGCAATTTACTATTTTTTATTCGAACAACAATCCATATTGCGCAAAATATATCATTTAGAAGCTCCCAACAGAATAAAAAAGTCGAACCCCGATTTTCGGACCTCAACTGCCCTATCCACAGGGAGTGACGATTACTTTTTCTTGCGATACCCGCACTTCGGACATACACCCTCCTCGTTGAGTGCAACGCCGCACAGCGGGCAGCGATCGATGTCGTGCTTGGGTACGAACTCAACCAAGGCAGTTCATTCTTCAAAAACGGCAAACGAAAAAAAACGCACCCGCCGGCACTGGCATTCACACAAAAACACTACCTTCGCATGGTGTCACGCCCTCCGGCGACCCGCTCCAGTGAGGGAAAAGAAGCGTCCGAAATCGGACTCCGAACCCGCACTTTACATTTTTCGAGAAAATCGGGTCCTGAAAAAGAGCGTCAAAAAACGTTTTACAGCTTCTTTGCAGCCTGGCTTTTGCGACATTAAACAGCTCTACAGCAAAAAAATTAACATATTACGATGTTTCACTGCGTCGAAAAGAGTCCATCTCTACATTACAGATACTTCTCTTCAGTGGATATCGCAACACTCTACACTTGGGCAAATTCGATGCAGGCATCACTTGAAATTAGTCCACCGCTTACGGCCAAGAATCTCTCGGCAGCCAAGCAGATGGCCGACATCACCGACACAAACGCGAGCAGCAGATTCTCGACAGCATCGTGACCTTGACAACTACACTGCGTCCTGCTGTCCAGCGATACCCAAAGCCAACATAATCGCCTCGGGACGAACGAACTTCGCGCAAAAATGCTATCTTTGCAGCGGAAAAAACCTCAAACATAATGAACGCTATCACTCGCACCGATTTCACCTTCGAAGGACAGAAAAGCAAGTATACGGGTAAAGTCCGCGACGTCTACGACATCGACGACAAGTACCTGGTCATGGTGGTCACCGACCGCATCTCGGCCTTCGACGTCGTCCTGCCCGAGGGTATCCCCTACAAGGGTCAGGTTCTGAACCAGATTGCCGCCAAGTTCCTCGACGCCACCGCCGACATCCTTCCGAACTGGAAGCTGGCCGTGCCCGACCCGATGGTCACCGTCGGCCGCAAGTGCGAACCGTTCAAGGTGGAGATGGTCATCCGCGGCTACCTCTCGGGCCACGCCTGGCGCGAGTACAAGGCCGGACGACGGACCATCTGCGGTGTGGAGATGCCCGAGGGCATGGTCGAAAACCAGAAGTTCCCCGAGCCCATCATCACCCCGACCTCGAAGGCTGCCGAGGGCCACGACGAGGATATCTCGAAGGAGGAAATCATCGCTTCGGGCCTCGTAAGCCGCGAGGATTACGAGCAGCTGGAGCGTTACACGCGCGCCATCTACCGCCGCGGTTCCGAGATTGCCGCCCGGATGGGGCTTATTCTCGTCGACACGAAGTATGAGTTCGGCAAGAAGGACGGCGTCATCTACCTCATGGACGAAATCCACACGCCCGACTCGTCGCGCTACTTCTATGCCGAGGGCTACGAGGAGCGTCTTGCCCGCGGCGAGCGCCAGCGGCAGCTGTCGAAGGAGTTTGTCCGCGAGTGGCTCATGGCCAACGGCTTCCAGGGGCAGCAGGGGCAGCAGGTTCCCGAGATGACACCGGAGATTGTGGCGGGCATCACCGACCGCTACGTGGAGCTCTACGAGAACATCACCGGCGAGAAGTTCGTCAAGGCGGCCGACGAGGCCGATACGCAGAGCATCCTGCAGCGCATCGAGAAGAACGTCTCGGAGTGTCTGAAGAGCCTCCGATAACAGCTACGGTCCGAGAGGCCGAACAACCAAAAGCGCAGAGCGGCAATCCCTCAGGATTGCCGCTCTGCGCTTTTCGGCCCGATAAAGAGACGACACGTTCCGATTCTGCGAAGGCAGCCGGACAACAGAGTTCCGGTCCGCCCCCGGCATCCCGCCCCGGTCCGGTCAGGAGGTCCGCCGGACAGTCGCCCCGTCCACAGACCGCCCAACGGTTCCGGCCGCTCAACGGACAAGATTGACGAGCCGGCTGTCGGGGTTGAGCGGAGTCTGGTCCAGAAGCTCCAGCGACCTGACCATGTGGAGCGTCCCCTGCTTGTAGAGGCGGAAGTGTTCCGAAGCGATATGCCGCTCATAGGCCGCACGGCTCGCATAGCTTTCGAGGATGGTGATTCGGCAGGGATTCTCCTGCTCGGCAACGGCATACATGGTCAGCACTCCCGGCTCGGTCAGCAGCGAGATTCGCCCCACCTCGACGGCAAAGGCCACATAGGCGTCGAGGTATTCGGGAAAGACCTCAATCTTCGAGAGGCGCACGATTCCGTCGGCCGCCATCGGCTCCTTGGCGCACATGCGCGGAGAGGCGTCGGCGGATGCTTCCGGCAAGAGGCACTCCACCTCGCCGGCCTCCGGCGCGCTGCCGGAGGGAGGTGCCGGCCTCCCCGCCCGACGGCTCTGCACCGACAGCTCTTCCGGCACCACACAAGCACACCACAGAACGGCCGACAGCACGACGGCCCCGACTACGCCCGCCGCCATCACTGTCCGATTCGACGTATGACCTTTGCCGGCACGCCGCCCACGATTGTCGCAGGCTCCACATCCTTCGTCACGACCGCCCCGGCCGCGATGACGGCATTGTCACCGATGGTCACCCCCTGCAGGATGGTCGCATTGGAACCCACCCATACGTTGCGGCCGAGGACGATGGGTGCCGGATAGGTATTCTGCCGGTCCTCGGGCGAAAGGCCATGGTTGAGCGTGGCGAAGACCACGTTGTGGCCAATCTGGCACCCGTCGCCGATGGTCACCCCGCCGTGGTCCTGGAAATGGCTGCAGGCATTGATGAAGACATCGCGGCCGACCGTGATGTTGCGCCCGAAATCGGTATAGAAGGGCGGGAAAACACGCAGCGACTCCGGCACCCGGTAGCCGAAAAGTTCGGAAAGCAGGCCGCGCACCTCGTCCGGGGTGTGGTAGGCCGTATTGAGGCGGAAGGTAATGCGGCGCGCCTCGTCGCTCATCCGGTTCATGAACCGGTGAATCTCCTCGGAGGAGAGGGCCTCTCCCCGCTTCACGTATTCCTTGAATTCTTCGATTTCCATATTCGTATCGTTTGTCTGTCGTTTTCCGCATACGCCGCCCGCAGCTTCGCAGCAAAACGGAGCGGAACCGAGGACAAAGATATCGGTTCGCGCGCAAACGCACGAACCGATATGAAGGTTTTTCCTACCGTTATTACCGATTCCCCGCAATCGCACGGGGAGAGGCCGACGCAGGCATCCCGCAACGGGAGCCGTGGGAAAATCAGCTCTGAAGCTTGTACTGCGAGGGCGAGAGTCCCGCATGGCGTTTGAAATAACAGCCGAAGAAGGACTGGTTGGGAAAATTCAGGTAATAGGCAATCTCCTGTATGCTCATGTTGGAGGACTTGAGCAGCGTCTTGGCCTCGAGAATCACGTAATCGTCAATCCAGTCGGAGACCGACTTGCCGCTCACCCGCTTGATGAGCGTGGTGAGGTACTTGGGCGTGATGCAGAGCTTCTGCGCATAGAAGGAGACGCTGCGCTCCGATTTGTAATTCTCGCCCAGCAGGCGCATGAACTCCTTGAAATAGAATTCACTGCGGCTGCGTATGGGAGCCTCGAGGACCGGCTGTGCCGACTGGTGGCGGTAGAGGATGTCGCACACCTTGTAGATGGTCGCCGAGACCAGTCCGCTGACGACGTCGGCGCCGAAGAGGGTCTTGGGCCGCTCGAGCTCATGCCCCACCTGCTCGATGAAGCCGCGCAGCATCCGGCTCTCCTCCTCCGCAAGTTCGATGCAGGGCTGATTGGCATAGCGGAGAAAGAGCGGCATCATGCGCTTGATGTCGACGTTGATACGCTGCATGAATTCGGGGGTGATGGCTATCATGTGAGTCTTGAACTCATCGTCTGAATGGGTCTGGATGATGTTCTTGGGCGTATAGACAAACATGCTGTTCTTTGTAAGCCGGAACGTATTAAGGTTGAACGTAATTTCGGTCTCACCCTCCGTACATACCCCGATGAAGAGGGCATCGATGCGACAGGGATAGCGGAAAATGCGCCGCTGCGAATTGCTGATGGCGACCAGGCAGCCTCTCGAAAGTTCCAGCTCGGGCGACGCGCCGTGCATGGCGATGAGATGCTCAAGGGTAAAACATGGGATTTCGTCCGTGCGATTATTCGTCTGTTCCATTTTATATTCATTTACACATTCAATATAACGTAGAAAAGTCGGCTTAGTATCCGGAACGTCCCTTTTTCAAACCTTTGAAACAATTATGCATCCGTTTCACGGAACGACGCGAAAACAAAACGGGTATCCGGAGATATTCCGGACACCCGTCGTGTCTTGACGACGCGCAGCGGCATCAGTTGGCGGCAGCTTCGGCAGCAGGCTCGTCCTTGATGCCCAGCTCGGTCTTCACCTGCGGGGCAAGGTCCGTGAGCGTAGCCTCGTCGAAATAGGCGATGGCGCCCGTCGAGATGTCGAACACGGCCGTGAAACCGTTGGCCTTGGCCACCTTGTCGATGGCGGCACGGGCCTTCTCGATAATCGGGGCGAGCAGTTCGTTCTGACGCTTCTGATAATCCTGCTGAGCCACCTGGCTGTACTCCTCGCGGCGCTGCTGGAGTTCGCTGAGCTCCTTCTCCTTGAGCTGACGGACCGACTCCGAAAGCGTGTTGTAGTTCTTCTGATACTCCTGCAGTTTGTTGTTGAACTCGACGTTGATGCTCTCGACCTGGTCCTGGAGCTCCTTGGCGAAGGTCTCAAGATTGGTCTGCATCTCCTTGGTTTCAGGCATGCCCATGATGATTTCCTGGGTGTTGATACGTCCGAACTTCTGTGCGAAGAGCGAAGTGGCACTCATCATGAGTGCAACCGCAAGGGTCAGTTTGATGGCTCTTTTCATGGTAAATCAGTTGTTTTTGTTGTCTTGTTATTATTTGTTTGTTGTTTTCAATCGTTCGATGAGTTGCTGCGTATGGTCGGCCCTGGGGCTGTTGAAGAGCAGCGTCGGGTTGTTGGCCGAGTCGATGACCACGTCGGCCCCCACCTCGGCGGCATAGGCCTCGATGGCGGCGAATACCTGCTTCTGGATGGGCTGAATCAGCTCCACGCGCTGCTTCATGAGCGTACCCTCGTTGCCGAAGATGCTCTCCTGGTACTGCTGGGCCTCCTTCTCCTTGGTCAGGATGGCGTTTTCGCGGCTCTGCTGCGTCGAAGACGAGAGCGACCGCTTCTGGAGCATATAGGCATTGTAAAGCTCCTCGACCTCGGCGAAGCGGGCGTCCACCTCCTTCTGGTAGGCCGATGCGAGCGAATCGAGCTTCTCGAGCGCCGCGTTGTAGGCGTCGAGCGACTTGAAGAGCTTCTCACTGTTGACGGTGATGCAGTTCTGGGCGGCAAGCGTTCCGGCTGCGAACACAAACGCCGCAAGCAAAATCAGACGTTTCATAATACCGTTTTTTATCGTTGTCCATTGCCTCCGCCACGGCCGTAGCCGCACATACGGATGCATAAAGATAACTCTTTTCTTTCAAATTTATTGCCAATCGCCCCCATTTCATGCCGCCGGGCACCGCCGTGGCGGCTCCCCGGCCGGGCGCACGGTCATCAGAACTGCTGTCCGAGCACGAAGTGGAACTGGCTGCCGCTCTTCGAAGTGGAGCCCGTCGGAGCGTCGAAACCGTAACCCCAGTCGATGCCGAGCATACCCACCACGGGCAGGTAGAGCCGGACGCCGAAGCCGGCGGCGCGCTTGATTTTGAAGGGCGAGAAGCTCTTCCACGAGTCGAAACCGTTACCGCCCTCGAGGAAGCCCAGCACGTAAATCTGCGACGAGGGCTTGAGAATCACCGGGTAGCGCAGCTCGACCGTATACTTGTTGTAGGCACACGAGTAGTTGCCCTGAGGGTCGAGCGCTCCGTCCTCGTAACCGCGCATCGAGATGATGTCGATACCGTACATGTTGTATCCCGACATGCCGTCGCCACCCACCTCAAACCGCTCGAAGGGCGAAACCTTGTATTTGTTGTAGCTGCCGAGGAATCCCATCTCGGCCTTGGCCATCAGCACGAGGTTCGAGTTGTTCGTCAGCGCCTGGAACCACTGCGCCTTGAACTGCCACTTGTGGAACTCGACCCAGCGGTAGCGCGTCTGGTTGGCCTGGTCACGCACCGAACTGCTCAGGCTCGAATCTTCGGCCGTCTGGGCAAGACGCCGGTAGTTGCGGCCGTCCCAGAGCGAATAGGGAGGCGTGAACTGCACCGAAGCGGTGAACTCCGAACCGCGGCGCGGATAGATGGGCTGGTCGACCGAGTTGCGCGAGAGAACCAGCTTGAGCGACACCATGTTGGCCGAGCCGTTGGTCATGATGAACGACGACCAGTTCTTGAGCGAATAGCGCTCGTAGGCCGCCTCGGCGTAGAAGGTGAAGTAGGGGTCGGGCCACGTCAGGCGCTTGCCCAGACCGGCCGCCACGCCATAGGTGCGGAAGTACTGCGTACTGGTCTGCCATACGTAGTAGGCGTCGTTCTGGTCCGAATAGTGGGCCGACAGGGTGAACGAGTTGGGCTTGTGGCCGCCCAGCCAGGGGTCGGTGAAGCTGAAGGCGAAGGCCTTGTAGTAGGTACCGTTGGTCTGGGCCGAAATCGAGAGACGCTGGTTCTGTCCCATCGGGTAGGGCCGCCAGGCCCCCTTCTTGAAGAAGTTCTTCATCGAGAGGTTGTTCAGCGTGATGCCGACCGAACCCACGAAGGTACCCGAACCCCAGCCGCCGGCGATGTTGAACTGGTCGGAGGCCTGCTCCTCGAGCGGCCAGTTGATGTTCACCAGCTCGTTCGAGACGGGTTTCACGTCGGGCATGATGGCCTCGGGGTTGAAGTGTCCCATCGAGCTGAGCGTACGCATGGTCTGCATGAGCAGCGAGCGGTTGTAGAGTTCGCCCGGGCGGACATAGAGCTCGCGGCGGATGACCTCGTCGTCGACGCGCTGGTTGCCCGTGATGCCCACCTCGTTGATGGTGAACTGCTTACCCTCGAACACCTTGACCTCGAGGTCGATGGAGTCGGGCGCGATGATGATTTCGGCCGGCTCAATCTGCGACATCAGGTAGCCGTTGTTCTGGTAGAGCGACGAGACGGACATGGCGTCGGGGTCGGTCTCCTTGCCGATACCGAGCCGCTTGTGCATCGACTTCTTGTCGTAGGTGTCGCCCTTCGAAACGCCGAACATGTTCTGCAGGAAGTCGGTCTCGTAGACCGAGTTGCCCACCCACGTCACGTTGCGGATGTAGTACTTGTTGCCCTCCGACACCTCGATGTCGATGCCCAGCCGCTTGTTGTTGATGAAGTAAATCGAGTCGCGGACAATCGTGGCGTTGCGGTAGCCGCGCGAGTTGTAGAAGTCGATGAGCAGCTCCTTGTCGGCCTCATAGTCCTCCTCGTTGAGTTTCGAGCTGCGGAAGATGTTGATGCTCTTCTGGTGGGTCTTCTTGAGCGTCCGGCGCAGCCGCTTGTCGGAGAACTGCTCGTTGTTCATGAAGTTGATGCGGCCGATTTTGACCTTGTCCTTGCGGTCGATGATGAAGGTGACGTTGACGCCCTGGGGACGGACCGTATCGTTTTCGATGCGCACGTCGACCTCGGCGTTGCGGTAGCCCTTTTCGGCCCAGTAGGCCTTGATGAGCTTCTTATTCTTGTCGAGCACGTAGTCCGAAAGCTCGCTGCCGCGGCGGAGCTTGAGCTTGTCGAGCAGGTCGCGTTTCTTACCCTTCGTGACACCCTCGAAGCCCCAGTTGTAGACGCGGGGGCGCTCCTTGAGGAAGACCTCCAGGTCGAGGCTGTCGCCCTCGATGGTGGCGCCGATTTTCACGTCCGAGAAGAAGCGCTGGCTCCACAGGCGCGAGATGGCGTTCGAGATGAAGTTGCTCGGCAGATAGACCGAATCGCCGGCGATGAGGCCGGCCGATGACTTGAGCATCTCCTGGTTGAGGTACTGTACGCCGTGCACGTTGATATCGCGGATGTAGTAGCGCTTGGGCGTGCCGCTCTGGGGCATCATCGGAGCGTTCTCGTCGAACTGCACCTGCGTCGCCGCCGTCGAATCGGCAGGATTCTCCTCCTGGGCAAAGATATTCGGGCAACTGAGCAGCAGGGCTACAACTGCGAGGAATACGGTTTTACCGAAATACTTCATCTATTCAATTAGTGTCTTTCCGTGTTAGACTTTCGCTTGTTCCGACGCGGCGCGGGTCACCGTTCGGACCTCTCGGGTTCGGGTTGCTTTTCGTGGACCAGGCCGAAACGTCGGTCCCGGCGGGCGTACTCCTCCAGAGCGCGGTCGAACTCCTCCTCCGTGAAATCGGGCCAGAGCACCTGCGGGAAGTAGAGTTCGGCGTAGGAGCTCTGCCAGAGCAGGAAGTTGCTCAGACGGCACTCGCCGCTGGTGCGGATGACCAAGTCCGGGTCGGGATATTCGGCCGTATCGAGGGCGGCGCTTATGGCCTCTTCGGTAATCTCCCCCGCTGCCAGTTCGCCCGACTCGACGCGGGCGGCCAGCCGGCGCACGGCGCGCGTGATTTCGCTGCGCGACGAGTAGTTGAGCGCCAGGATGAGGGTCAGTGTCGTCCCTCCGGCAGTCTCCTCCTCGGCACGCGCCAGGTGGGACTGCACCTTCTCCGAAAAGCGGCTGCGGTCACCAATCATCCGGATGCGGATGCCCTGGCGCTTCAGCTCGGGCGTTTCGCTGACCACGCTCGTACAGAAGAGTTCCATCAGCGCATCGACCTCGGCGCGGGGACGCCCCCAGTTTTCGGTCGAGAAGGCATAGAGCGTCAGATACTTCACACCCCGGCGCGACGCGGCACGCAGGGTTGTCCGCACCGCCTCCACTCCGGCGATGTGTCCTTCGCAGCGCTCCTTGCCGCGCTGCTCGGCCCAGCGTCCGTTGCCGTCCATGATGATGGCCACGTGCTGCGGTATGCCTCTCTGTTCACTCATATAGGGTGCAAATATAGGGAAATTAATTCAAAATGGTTCCGCCTCGCACAATTTCGCCGCCCGAGGTACCCTGCGGCACCCCGGGGTATCCTTGCAGATATGTCCGCAAGGCAAGCCTATCAGCTGCGGATGTCGATTCCCCACATCATCTTATTGCGTAACGTGTCGTAAAACGATATATTGTGAGGCACCGCCAAAAAAATCTTCTGTTCAGCGCGTTCGACGGTGAACGAGGCCTCGGGCGACACGGCGCAGGTGCGGTTGTCGAGCGTCACGAAGGGGTCCGAATGGCGGGCGCGCACACGGAGCGTGACGCGGCCCGTATCGGGGATGACCACCGGGCGCATCGTGAGGTTGTGGGGAGCGATGGGGGTGATGACCATGCACGAGCAGGTAGGGGCGACGACCGGGCCTCCGGCGCTGAGCGAGTAGGCGGTCGAGCCGGTCGGGGTCGAGACGATGACACCGTCGCCGTGGTAGGTGGCCACCATCTGGTCGTCGACATAGGTCTCGACCGAAATCAGTCCGGCGCCGTGGCGCTGGATGGTGAACTCGTTGAGACACAGCGTCGACTCGGGCTGCTCGGCGAAACTGCCCCGCACGTCGAGCAGCGTGCGGGCCTCGGTCCGCAGCGTACCGTCGCGCAGTTCGCCCAGCAGATGCTCCACCCCTCCGGCGGGAACGCTCGCCAGAAAGCCCAGATGGCCGGCATTGACCCCCAGCACGGGAATCGGCGCCCCGCCCAGACGGTGCACCCCTTCGAGCAGCGTGCCGTCGCCGCCGTAGCAGAGCATCAGCGCATCGGCGGGCTGCTCGCCGACACGGCCGCCATAGCGGCATTGCGGCGCTATCTGCCGGCCGGTGAGGCGCTCGACCACCGGGGCGAACTCCTCGTTGACGGCGCAGTCGAATCCGAAGGCCTCCATGCCGTCGAAGAGCCGGCGGAGCTCCCCGGCGTCATGCGCCACCTGGGGGCGGGAAAAAAGTACGATTTTCATCGGCGCAGTTTCGAAATTTTACGTAACTTTGACCTCGCGAAGCAGCGCGGGGAGACTCTCTCCGGGCCTTTCCGCAACGAATGGTCAACTCGGTCCGCGCAACGGCCCCGCCCCGCGGCAGAGCCCGTCACCCGTGACCGCAAAGTTAGTGATTATTATGACAAAATTGAGTGTAAACATCAATAAGATTGCCGTCATCCGCAATTCGCGCGGCGGCAACATGCCCGACGTGGTCCGCGCGGCCTGCGACATCGAGCGTTTCGGCGCCGACGGCATCACGGTCCACCCGCGTCCCGATGCGCGCCACATCCGCTACGACGACGTGCGCGCCCTCAAGCGGGTGCTCACGACCGAATTCAACATCGAGGGCAACCCCATCCCGAGCTTCATTGACCTGGTGCTCGAGGTCTGCCCGACGCAGGTGACCCTCGTTCCCGACGCTCCCGACGCCATCACCTCGAATGCCGGCTGGAACACGGTTGCCCACCGCGACTTCCTGAGCGAGGTGACCGCCCGTTTCCACGAACGGGGCATCCGCGTCTCCATCTTCGTCGACCCCGTTCCGGAGATGGTGGCCGGCGCCCGCGCCTGCGGGGCCGACCGCGTGGAGCTCTACACCGAGGCCTACGCGCGCGAGTACGCCGCCTCGCCCGAGCGGGCCGTGGCTCCCTACGTGGCCGCCGCCGAGGAGGCCCGCCGGCAGGGGCTGGGGCTCAACGCGGGCCACGACCTCAACCTGGAGAATCTATCTCACTACATCGGGCGGATTCCCTGGACCGACGAGGTCTCCATCGGCCATGCGCTCATCTGCGACGCCCTCTACTACGGTCTGGAAAACACCGTACAACTCTACCGCCGACAACTCAACCACTGAACCCCATGAAAAAACTGCTCTTCCTGGCAGCGCTGCTCGCCGCGGCGCTCCCGACTCTGGCACAAAGCTCCTACAACTTCCAGCGCCGCAGCCTCTTCGAGGTGCTGCCCATCCACTCCGGCGACATCGTCTTCCTGGGCAACAGCATCACCGACGGCTGCGAGTGGGCCGAACTGTTCGACAACCCCCGCATCAAAAACCGCGGCATCAGCGCCGACCGCACGGGCTGGATGCTCGAGCGCCTCGACCCGATTGTGAAGGGGCAGCCCAAGAAGCTCTTCCTGCTCATCGGCACCAACGACCTGGCGGCCGGCATCGCCCCGCAGACGGTGGTCGACAACATCCGCCGCATCCTCGAGCGCTTCCGCACGGAGTCGCCCCGCACGAAGCTCTACGTGCAGAGCATCTTCCCGGTCAACGGCGTCGACGCCGGCGGCAAGACGCGCAAGCACTGGTCGAAGGGGGCCGAAATCATCGAGACCAACAAGATGCTGCAGGAGCTCTGCCGCGAGCTCGACATCCCCTATCTGGACATCTATTCGGTGCTGGTCGACGAGCGCGGACTGCTCGACAAGCGTTACACCAACGACGGTCTGCATCTGACGGGCGAGGGCTACCTCGCCTGGAAGGAGGCCATCGAACAGTACGTGAAGTGACGTGGAGCCGCTCTCGCAACCCATATTCCGCCGCATCGGGCGCATAGCCGACGAGCGGGGCCTGCGGGCCTTCGTCGTGGGGGGCTACGTCCGCGACTACTACCTGCGCCGCCCTTCGACCGACATCGACGTGGTGGTGGTCGGGAGCGGCATCGAGGTAGCCGAAGCGCTCGCAGCCGAGCTGCATGCCCGCGTCTCGGTCTTCAAGACCTTCGGCACGGCGATGGTCCGCAGCCGGGGTGTCGAGGTCGAATTCGTGGGGGCCCGCAAGGAGTCCTACAGCCACGATTCGCGCAAGCCGCAGGTGGAGCCCGGCACGCTCGAGGATGACCAGCGCCGCCGCGACTTCACCATCAACGCCATGGCGTGGTCGCTCAACGGCGACTCGTTCGGCAAGCTGGTCGACCCCTTCGGCGGAATGGAGGACCTCGAGGCCTGCATCATCCGCACGCCGTGCGACCCCGACGTCACCTTCTCGGACGACCCGCTCCGCATGATGCGCGCCGTGCGCTTCGCCTCGCAGCTGGGCTTCTCCATCGAGGAGGAGACCTTCGAGGCCATCCGCCGCAACCGCGAACGCATCCGCATCGTCTCGCGCGAGCGCATCATCACGGAGCTCAACAAAATCGTCCTCTCGCCCGTCCCCTCGATGGGCTTCGAGCTGCTCGACCTGACGGGGCTGCTGGAGCTGATTTTCCCCGAGCTGCACCGCCTCAAGGGGGTCGAACGGCGGGGACAGCATGCCCACAAGGACAACTTCGCCCATACGCTCAAGGTGCTCGACAACGTGGCGCGCCGCTCCGACGACCTCTGGCTGCGCTGGGCCGCGCTGCTGCACGACATCGCCAAACCGCTTACGAAAGCCTACGACCCGCGTGTCGGGTGGACCTTTCACGGCCACGAGGTGCTGGGGTCGAAGATGGTGCCGGCGATTTTCCGCCAGCTCAAGCTGCCGCTCAACGAGCACATGAAGTTTGTCCAGAAACTCGTCTTCCTCCACCTGCGTCCCATCATCCTCTCGGAGGAGCTGGTCACCGACTCGGCCGTCCGGCGGCTTCTGTTCGAGGCGGGCGACGACGTCGAGGCGCTGATGACGCTCTGCGAAGCCGACATCACCTCGGGCAACGACGCCAAGGTCCGCCGCTTCCTGGCCAACTTCGAACTGGTGCGGCGCAAGATGAAGGATTTGGAGGAGCGCGACCGCATCCGCAACTTCCAGCCCCCCATCACGGGCGAAATCATCATGGAGACCTATGGCATCGGTCCCTGCCGCGTCATCGGAGACATCAAGGAGGTCATCAAGAACGCCATCCTCGACGGCGAAATTCCCAACGAGTACGAGGCGGCCCGCGCGCTGATGGAGCAGCTGGCTGCCGAACGGGGATTGACCCCCGTGGCCCGGGCCACGGAGGCCGCAGCTCCCGAGGCATCCGCCCCGGAGAAGGCATCCGCACCCGAGGCTCCCGAATCCAAGGCCGCACCCGAATCTTAGGAAAGGAGACCCGGCCGGAGCGCAACGGCCGCCGGAGCGGCCCGCCGCCCCTCAGCCATACGAACGACAACACCCCGCCGACGGCGGGGTGTTGCATTCTGCCGCATCCAACCGCAGCCCGCACCAAGCGGAGGCGGCCCGACACGGCCGAACACGAACCGGTCACCACCGGCGCATATCCGGGCACGCAGCGCAGCTCTTCCGGATACACCGCAGCGGCGGCTCCGCCCCGACGTCTCCGGCAAGGGACAAAAGAAGAGGGCTTCCGAAAACGGAAGCCCTCCAGAACTATCGTCGTATCAGGCGATTACTTGTTCTCCTCAACAGCGGTCTCCTCAACGGCAACAGCGGTCTTCGTCGAATCGCACTCCTCGGCGCAAACGGTCGAATCGCACTTCTCGGTGCACTCTGCGCATGCAGCAGCCTCGGTAGCCTGAGCCTCAACCTCGGCAGCAGCCTTCTTGCCCGAATTACCGGCGCAGCCCACCATTGCAACGGCTGCCAGAACAACTACAAAAGAAAAAATCTTTTTCATAGCAGGAATAATTTTAATGGTTATTTTTTCACGCCGCAAAATTACATAATCGGTGGAATTATGCAACAAAAAAAACAAAAATTCCGCACTTTTTCAGCTACTTCACCAAATCGGCAACCGACAGTTCCTCGTTCTTCACATAGGCCTTCGGGAAGACGCCCTGGACACGCCCCTTGAGGATGATGGCCTCCTCCGACGTGAGGCAGTCGCCCGCCGTCACCTTGAAGTAGGGATTTTCGTAGACCATATAGACACGTATGCCGGGAAAACTCTCCTCGAAGAGCGTCTTCGCCTCGACGGCCTTGGCCCGCGCATCCTGACCGTTGTCGAAGAAGATGCAGACCCGATAGCCACGGAACCGCAGCTGCGTTTCGTTGCGCGAGAGTTCGCGCACGGCACGCGCGGCGTCGTCCGCCTCGCGGACCGAGACACGCGCCGTACCAAAGGCGGCCTCGGAGACCACCGGACGGGCGAGCTGTTGCTTGAAAGCCTCGAGCGACTGGGCCCGGAGCGAAAAGGCGGCCACGAGGGCCACTGTCAGCATGATGAACTTGCGCATAGTCAGAACAATTTTATCAGGTCGTCGACCGACAGCCCGAAGTTACGCAAAAAATCCGACAAAGGGACCTTTTCCTGCGAAAGATTGGCCGAAGCGACCCCGTAACGGCCGCGGACATGCCACGAAACCGTCGCCCGGTCGACGTCGCCGCGCCCGATACGCCGGGCCGCAACGTAGAAGGTCAGCGGGTCGTCGACCCGCACCCGCCAGCGGGTGGCGATGCAGCCCGTCGTCCGCCGCGGAAGCGTCACCTCCTCCATGAGCACGACGCGGGCCACGCGGTTCCCGCCCCAATAGAGGTCGAAATCCACCTCCCGGAGCCGGAGGTTGCGCCGCGTGTCGTTGGTGGCGCGCAGCGAGAGTTCGAGCGACGACAGGCCATGGACCTCGACCGACTCGACGCCTTCGAAGCGGATGTTGCGGCGGGCCCGCTCGACGGCTCCCGAGCAGGAGCCCAGCAGCATGACCGCCAGCAGTGCGGCGGCCACGGGCAGCCCCCGCCGCATCCACGCGCAAAGGCGCACAAGACCGCCTGCAGCGGCCATCCGACGCTTTTTGCGGCCGGCGTCACGGCCCTTCCGACAGGTGATTCGTCGCATCATCGCTCTCCCGTATAGATTTGTGCAATCCCGAAACTCTGGCTCCGTGCCCGGCAGTTGCGGAAGCCCGCCCGGCGCATCAGCTCCATGAAGGCCCCGGGCTCCGGAAAGGCCTCGACCGATGCGGGCAGGTATTCGTACGCCTTGCGGTCCTTCGAGACGGCTCCGCCGACACGGGGCAGCAGCCATCCGGAATAGAAGCGGTAGAGCGGTCCGAACAGGGCCCCTTTCGGTTCCGAGAACTCCAGTATAACGACCTTGCCCCCGGGTCTTATTGTGCGCGCCATCTCGCGCAGACCCGCTTCGAGGTCGCCGAAGTTGCGCACGCCGAAGGCCACCGTCAACGCATCGACCGATGCGTCGGCCGCGCCCAGATGTTCGGCATCGCCCTGCTCGAGCCTGATGCGGGCATCGAGCCCCCGGGCCGCCACCTTGCGCCGAGCGATGTCGAGCATCCCCTCCGAGAGGTCGACGCCCAGCACCCGGGCACCCGGGACATGGAGCGCCAGGTCGATGGCCAGGTCGCCCGTACCGGTGGCCAGGTCGAGGATGCGCTGCGCGCCGCTGCGGCGCACAAGACGCACCACGCGGCGGCGCCACAGGCGGTCGATGTTGAACGAAAGGGTGTGGTTGAGCAAATCGTAGCGGGGCGCGATGCGGTCGAACATGTCGCGCACCTGCGTCTTCTTGGGACGTTCCGGGTCGTAGGGTTTTACCGTCATTCGTATCGGATGGTTTGTTCGGGTTTGACCGAGGATATTATATAGGTAGGGAGCACAAGCAGCAGGACTATGACCGCCAGCACCCCGGCATTGAGCAGAAGCCACCACCCCCACTCGAGGGCGATGGGCACCTCCGAGAGGAGATACCCCTCCGAATCGAGCTTCACCACATGGAACCACTGCTGCACGGCACAGAGCAGCAGCCCCACGCCGTTGCCCCACGCCATGCCGCGCAGGGCGATGAAGGCGGCCCGGTAGAGGAAGAGCCGACGCAGCGGGCCGTTGCGCATGCCCAGGGCCTTGAGCAGGCCAATCATCCGCGTCCGTTCGAGTACGAGAATCAGCAGCGCCGAGGCCATGTTGAAGAAGGCCACCACGAGCATGATGCCCACAATCACGACGGCGTTGACGTTGTGGGCCGCCAGCCAGTCGAAGATGGCGGGATAGAGCTCGCGCAGCGAGGTGACGGTCAGGTTCTGCGCCTCGTCTCCATCGTCGTAGAGCAGGCGGAGGGCCACGCGCCGCGCAAAATCATCCGACTGCGCGAAATCATCCGTGCGGAGCTCGTAACCCGAGACCTCGTCGGGCTGCCAGTCGGCCAGACGCTGCACGTTGCGCAGGTCGGTGAAGGCCAGCAGTTCGTCCGTTTCGTCCATGCCCGTCGCATAGAGGCCCGAGATACGGAAGCGGTCGCGGCGGGGACGCATGCCGCTCCCCTCGACGAAGAGCATCTCCACCTTGTCGCCCACGCCGAGCTTCAGCCGGCGGGCCAGCATCTCGGAGAGCAGCACATCCTTCGTCCGCAGCGAATCGCCCACGCGGGGCAGCGCTCCCGCCCGCAGGCAGCGGCCCAGGAACGCCCAGTCGTAGGTCGTGTCGACCCCCTTGAGCAACACCCCCTGCACGGCGTCGGGCGTGCGGACGATGCCGCTTCGCGCGGCATAGGGGGCCATCGAGGCGAAACCCTCGACGCTGCGGAGCAGCTCCTCGAGCGCAGCCGTACGCCGTACGGGCTCCGAGTCGGGAGCCGACACCCCGCGGATGTCGGTCACCACGGCATGCGAGGCCAGCCCCGTCAGGTTGCGGACCACCTCGCGCTTGAAGCCCACGATGACGGCCAGCGAGAGGAGCATCACCGCGACGCTCAGCGCCACCGACACCACGGCAATGCGCTCCATCACACCGGGTTTGTTGCCCGACGAGGAGGAAGCCAGACGGCGTGCGATGAAAAAGGGAAGATTCACGACCTGCGGTTTTACGGAATTGTGTGCAAAGTAACATATTTTTTCGTAATTTCGCCCATCACAAAACCCCGGAACGATGAAAAAACTGGCATTGATTACGGGAGCGACCTCCGGCATCGGCCGTGCGACGGCGCTCCGTCTGGCAAAGGAAGGATACGACATTGTGGCTACGGGCCGCCGTGCCGAACGGCTCGAGACGCTCCGCCGCGAAATCGAGGCACTCGGCGCCCGTTGCACGACGCTCTGCTTCGACGTACGCTCCGAGGAGGAGGTGCGCCGCCATCTGGAGCCGCTCGAGCGGGTGGACCTGCTGGTCAACAACGCCGGACTGGCCGCCGGACTGGAACACATCGACCGGGGCGACACGGCCGACTGGGACGCGATGATTGACACCAACGTCAAGGGGCTCCTCTACGTCACGCGGGTCATCGCCCCCAAGATGGTCGCCGCCCGCGGGGGCCACATCTTCAACATCGGCTCCATCGCCGGTACGGAGCCCTACGAGAACGGGGCGGTCTACTGCGCCTCGAAACACGCCGTACACGCCATCTCGCAGTCGATGCGCGCCGACCTGCTGGCCGACGGCATCAAGGTGACCGAAATCCGTCCGGGCATGGTCGAGACCGAATTCTCGGAGGTGCGCTTCCACGGCGACAAGGCCCGCGCCGACAAGGTCTACGACGGAGTGACGCCCCTGACGGGCGACGACATCGCCGAGGCCATCGCCTGGGCCGCACAGCTCCCCGCCCACATGAACGTGAACGACATGGTGCTCATGCCCACCCAGCAGGCCGGAGCCTACTACACCGTCCGGCGCCACTGACCCCCGGCCGGCGCGGAGTCCGGACACGTTTTCCGGCGAAGCCCGCCGAAACGAAATAAAATATGTATATTTGCCGTTGATTTTCCATAAGACACGACACAGAACGGAAAACTAAACCTATTCACCATGTTGCAACCACTCATCGCCCTGCTCTATGCGGGCACCCAACAGAGCGCACACTACTCCGCCGCCTCGTCGGGCATGTTCCTGCTCATCATCGCCATCGGTATCGCGGGCTACATCGTCCAGGCGCGGCTCCAGTCGGTATTCAAGAAATATTCGAAGGTCCAGTTCCCGGGCGGCCTGACGGGCGCCCAGGTCGCCGAGAAGATGCTGCGCGACAACAACATCCACAACGTCAAGGTGACGCACGTGGCCGGACACCTGACCGACCACTTCAACCCCCAGACGATGACCGTCAACCTGAGCGACAGCGTCTACAACTCGACGAGCGTCGCGGCGGCGGCCGTTGCCGCCCACGAGTGCGGCCACGCCGTACAGCACGCCCGCGACTACGCCCCGCTGACGCTCCGCTCGCAGCTGGTACCCGTCGTGCAGTTCGCCTCGTCGGCCGCCACGTGGGTCATCCTGCTGGGTCTGGTGCTGCTGGCCACCACGCGCAACGAACTGGTATGCTGGCTCGGCGTGGCGATGATTGCCATGTCGGCCATCTTCTCGCTCATCACCCTCCCGGTCGAGTACAACGCCTCGGCTCGCGCACTCGAGTGGCTCGAATCGAGCCGCACGATGCAGGGCGCACAGCTTGTCCAGGCCAAGGAGGCGCTCGGATGGGCCGCACGCACCTATCTGGTCGCCGCACTCGGCGCCATCGCATCGGTGCTCTACTACGTATTCCTGATACTCGGTCGCCGCGACTGATGCAACCCGAAAAAAACTACCTGCATCGAGGCTGGATAGCCCTCACGGCACTCATCGCGGTGCTCGTGGGGGTCAGTTTTATTCCGCCCCAAAGCGTCGGAGGCGTCCGGCTGCGGCGCGCCAACATACTCTCGGACCTCTTCGCGTTCGAGGATGCCGCGGAGACGAAGGCCGAACCGGCCCTCTTCGACGAGGAGGAGTTCCGCGTCGACATGGAGCAGGTAGCCGAGCTTATCGTCGCCGACTCGCTCGCCGACTCCGTCCGCACCACCTTCGCGTGGTCGCTCGCCGCACCCGACACGGTGCTGCGCGCCGTCCGCCCCGACACGGTGCGGATGCACGCCCGCGTCATCCCCATCGAAGACTACGACACGACGGGCATGAGCCCCATGAAGCGTTTCTACGAGGCGCTGCTCGGCGGCCGCGGGGTCCGCATCGCCGTCCTGGGCGACTCGTTCATCGAGGGCGACATCCTGACGGCCGACCTGCGCGAGAAGCTGCAGTGCTCCTACGGCGGAGGCGGCACGGGCTTCGCCCCGATGGCCTCGCCGCTCACGGCCTTCCGCCGCACCGTCCGCACCCAGGCCCGCGGATGGAACTCCTACAACATCATGCAGCGGCAGCGGACGCCCGAGGCGCTGCGCGGCAACTACTACGTCTCGGGATGGGTCTGCAGCCCCGAGACGGGAGCCTCGACACGCTGGGAGTCGACCGACGCCCGCGAGCGGCTCGACTCGGTGACCACGGCCCGCGTGCTCTTCCTCGCCACGGAGGACGCGCGCGTCGAGGCGACGCTCAACGACACGCTGAGCCGCAGTTTCGACATCGAGGGCGACCCCGCCGTGCGGCAGCTGCTCGTCACGGCACCCCACATCCGCTCGCTGAACTTCAAGGTGAACTCCGGAGCAAAGGGCTTCATCGGCTACGGAGCCACGTTCGAGGGGGACGGCGTGACGGTCGACAACTATTCGGTGCGGAGCAACAACGGCCAGGCGATGTTCTGGACCAACCCCTCGGTCAACGCCCAGATGAACGCACTGCTCGGCTACGACCTGGTGGTGCTCCAGTACGGGCTCAACATCATGCAGGCGGGCGTCCACGCCTACAACAGCTACGGCCGCCAGGTCGAGAAGATGGTGGCCTACGTCCGGCAGTGCTTCCCCGGCGCGGCGGTGCTCGTGCTGGGCGTGAGCGACCGCTCGGTCAAGGGCGAGGCGGGCTTCGAGCCGATGGATGCCGTCCCCTACATGACCGAATGCCAGCGCCGTGCGGCCCGCAACACGGGAGCCGCCTTCTGGCCCACGAGCGAAGCGATGCAGGCGCTGGGCGGCATGGAGCGCTTCGTGGCCAACGGCTGGGCCGGCAAGGACTACACCCACATCAACTATGCGGGCGGCCGCCAGGTGGCACTGGCGCTCTTCGACGCCATCAACGCCGGATTGGACAGCGCGGCCGTGACGCTCGAAGCCGAAGCGCGGCGCCGTGAAGCGCAGCAGGCCGTCATCGACTCGCTGCATCTGGCCGAACTCGACCGGCAACTCTTCTCCCCGGACATCGCACTGGAGAGGCCGGCTAACACTTCGTTGCAATGACCCTCCCCATCACGGACGACATCGCGGACAAGCTCCAGGCACTGCTGCTCTACGACCCCTCGTCGCCGCTGATTTTCAGCAGCGGGCTCTTCCTGTTTCTCTTTGCGGGATTCCTGCTCTTCTACAGCGCAATGGGTCGCGCCCATACGGCGCGCATACTCTACGTCGTCCTCTTCTCGCTCTACTTCTACTACAAGTCGAGCGGCTTCTACTTCCTGCTGCTGGTCTTCGCCGCGGCGAGCGACTACTGGCTCGCCCACGCCATCGCACGCAGCGAGCGGCAGAGCACCCGGCGGTGGCTCGTGGCGCTGAGCGTCGCCGTCAACCTCGGCATGCTGGGCTACTTCAAGTACACGAACTTCTTCATCGACCTCTCGAACCAGCTCTTCGGCCGGGGATTCCTCGAATTCCGCAACATCTTCCTGCCGGTGGGCATCTCGTTCTTCGTCTTCCAGTCGATGAGCTACACCATCGACGTCTACCGCCGGCAGCTCCGGCCCCTCGACCACTGGCTCGACTATCTGTTCTACCTCTCCTTCTTCCCGCAGCTGGTGGCCGGCCCCATCGTGCGCGCCCGCGACTTCATCCCCCAAATCCGCAGGCGCCCCTTCGTCACGCGCGAAATGTTCGGCACGGGAGTCTTCCTGATTCTGACGGGCCTCTTCAAGAAGGCCATCGTCTCGGACTACATCTCGCTCAACTTCGTCGACCGCATCTTCGACGAGCCGCTGCTCTACTCGGGCTTCGAGTGTCTGATGGGCATCTACGGCTATGCGCTGCAAATCTACTGCGACTTCTCGGGCTATTCGGACATGGCCATCGGCATCGCCCTGCTGCTGGGCTTCCGCTTCCCCAAGAACTTCGACGCCCCCTACAAGTCGGCCACCATCACCGAATTCTGGCGGCGGTGGCACATCTCGCTCTCGTCGTGGCTGCGCGACTACCTCTACATCTCGCTGGGCGGCAACCGCAAGGGGCGCATGCGCACCTACGTCAACCTGCTCCTCACCATGCTGCTGGGCGGACTGTGGCACGGCGCCGCCATCCGCTTCGTACTCTGGGGTGCGCTGCACGGCGCGGCTCTGGCACTCCACAAGATGTGGCTCGCCGTCGTCCCCGGGGCCAAAGCCTCGGGACAGCAGATGCACCCGCTCAGCCGCGCCATCGGCATCTTCCTCACCTTCAACCTCGTATGTTTCGGATGGCTGCTCTTCCGCGCCGAGTCGATGCAGTGCGTCGGGCTGATGCTCCACCAGATATTCACCAACTTCAATCCCGCGGTCATTCCGCAGGCCGTCGCCGGCTATGCGGGAGTCTTCGCCCTCATCGGGGCGGGCTACCTGCTCCACATGCTCCCGGCGCGGGTCGACCGGATGGCCCAGAGCGTGGTGATGCGTTCGCCGCTGGTGGTCCAGGTGCTGCTGGCCGCCGTGCTGATTTGGTGCGTGATGCAAATCAAGTCGAGCGACATCCAGCCCTTCATCTACTTCCAGTTCTGAAAAAACCACGACGATGACCTTCGACCACGACCTCTTCCTGCTGCTTAACTTCGACGGCGGAGCGACGCTCGACCGCGTGATGCTCACGCTCTCGGGCACAACGATGTGGCTGCCGCTCTATGCGCTGATTCTCTGGCTTGTATGGCGCCGCAACGGATGGCAGCGGACACTGCTTTTCTGCGCACTCATCCTTCTGGCGCTGGCGCTGGCCGACATGGTGGCCGGCATCTTCAAGCACTCGGGACTGCTCGGCGACCTCTTCCCGGGGCTGCCTCCGCGGCTGCGCCCGATGTTCACCCCCGCACTCGAGGGGCTCGACATCACGCCCGACTCGCTCTCGACGCTCCGCCATGCGGCGCCAGCCGATGCCTCGTGGACGGTCCACGTGCCGCAGGGTGCGCTCGGCGGCCGTTACGGGACCATCTCGGCCCACGCCTCGACGACGGTGGCGCTGGCCGTGCTCTCGGCCGGCATCATCCGCCGCCGCTGGTTCACGTGGGTGATGGTCGTCGTCACGCTGCTGATTTGCTACTCGCGCATCTACCTGGCCAAGCACTTCCCGATGGACATCGTCTGGGGAGCCGCCCTGGGTGCCGCTCTGGGCTACGCGGGCTGCCTGCTCTACGGCATCGCCGACCGTCGGCTCGCCCGCAGCCGATAGCCTCGGCGCGAGCGCTTCGCCGTACAGCCCGATGCCGAAAACCCGACACCGGGCGCTTCCGTCCGACGCAATCCCCGCCCCGGGCCCCGGCCCGGCATCCCCGCCCCCGGGCCTCGGGAGATGACCGGCCCGGCTCCCCCACTCACCGCAACAAAAGAGGTACGGTCCCCGTACCTCTTTTTCCGTCCCCCGCTCTGCTCCGACAGCGCGGGAAGCTCCGGTCCGTCCCGTCGGAAAAATTGCCCGCAGGCCCGAAATCTCGACTTTTTTTTGTAATTTTGCCCTCTGGAAAAACCATTACAGATTACAGAGCATAAACGATATGAGCATCGAACTCAGTGAACAGGAACAGCTTCGCAGACAATCGCTCAAGGCGCTGCGCGAACTGGGCATCGAGCCCTACCCCGCCGCACGGTACGAAGTGACGGCAACGGCACGCGAAATCGCCGAGAACTACGACGAGGCGAAAGGCAACTATCAGGACATCCGCATCGCGGGACGCATCATGTCGCGCCGCATCATGGGCAGCGCATCGTTCTTCGAACTGCAGGACCACACGGGCCGCATCCAGGTCTACATCCGTCGCGACGACATCTGTCCCGAGGGTGACGCGACGCTCTACAACACCGTATTCAAGAAACTGCTCGACATCGGCGACTTCATCGGCGTCGAGGGCTTCGCATTCCACACCAAGACGGGCGAACTGTCGGTACATTGCCGCAAGTTCACCCTCATCTCGAAGTCGCTGCGCCCGCTGCCCGTCGTCAAGGAGAAGGACGGACAGACGTTCGACGCCTTCACCGACCCCGAGGTGCGCTACCGCCAGCGCTACGTCGACCTGATTGTCAACCCGCAGGTCAAGGAGGTCTTCGCCAAGCGGGCGAAAATCATCACGACGATGCGCGAATTCTTCAACGAGCGCGGCTATCTGGAGGTCGAGACGCCCATCCTGCAGCCCATTCCGGGCGGTGCGGCGGCGCGTCCCTTCATCACGCACCACAACTCGCTCGACGTGGACCTCTACCTGCGTATCGCCACGGAGCTCTACCTCAAGAAACTGATTGTCGGCGGATTCGACGGCGTCTACGAGCTGGGCAAGAACTTCCGCAACGAGGGCATGGACCGCACGCACAACCCCGAGTTCACCTGCATGGAAATCTATGTGGCCTACAAGGACTACCGCTGGATGATGGAGTTCACCGAGCAGCTGCTCGAGCGGATTTCGACCGCCGTGAACGGCACCACGGAGCTGACCATCGACGGCCGCCAGATTTCGTTCAAGGCCCCGTTCCGCCGCCTGACGATGACCGACGCCATCCGCGAAAAGACGGGCTACGACATCACGGGCCAGAGCGAGGAGCAGCTGCGCGAAGCCTGCAAGCGGCTGGGCGTCGAGACCGACGAGACGATGGGCAAGGGCAAGCTCATCGACGCCATCTTCGGGCAGTACTGCGAAGGGGAGCTCATCCAGCCCACCTTCGTCTGCGACTACCCCATCGAGATGTCGCCGCTGTGCAAACGCCACCGCGACAACCAGGAGCTCACGGAGCGCTTCGAGCTCTTCGTCAACGGCAAGGAGCTCTGCAACGCCTACTCCGAGCTGAACGACCCGATTGACCAGCTGGAGCGTTTCCAGGAGCAGCTGCGCCTCTCGGAGAAGGGCGACGACGAGGCGATGTTCATCGACATGGACTTCGTCCGCGCACTGGAGTACGGCATGCCGACCTGCTCGGGCATGGGTATGGGCATCGACCGTCTGGCGATGTTCATGACGGGCCAGACGTCGATTCAGGACGTGCTGTTCTTCCCGCAGATGCGTCCCGAGAAGAAGGTGGTGGCCGACCCCGCGGAGGCCTACACCGCCATCGGTGTCCCCGAGGAGTGGGTTCCCGTCATCCAGAAGATGGGCTACATCACCGTAGAGTCGCTGCGCAAGCTTGCCCCGGGCAAGTTCTTCAACGACCTCTGCGGCTACAACAAGAAAAACAAGCTGGGTCTGAAGGCCCCCTCGATGGAGGAGGTCAAGGCGTGGTGCGCGGCCGAATAGGCGCGCATCGCAGCCCGCGCTGAAAAACGTGAGGAGATGAAACCGAGCAACCTGTTCCTTGCGGCACTTGCCGCCGTTGCGGTGCTGGTATCGGCACCCGCCGCAGCGCAGTATGCCGGGCAGTCCTGCATCCGCAAGACCGAGAGCCCGACGCCGGCCACGCCGACGCACTTCTCGTTCAAGATGAACGGAACGTTCCGCATCATGCAGCTTACCGACCTGCACTGCACGCTCGACTACCGCTCGGACCACATCTTCCCGATGCTCAGCCAGCTGATTCAGTTCGAACAGCCCGACCTGATTGTCATCACGGGCGACGCGGTCTACTCGGCCAACGACGAGGTGCTCTGGCGGCGGCTGGGCGACTTCCTCGCCTCGCAGCACATACCCTATGCCGTGACGCTGGGCAACCACGACGCCGAGCGGATTTCGCGCGGGCGGGTCTACGACATCATCCGCACGCTACCGCTCTGCGTCAACGCGCAGTTCAACCCCTCGGGGGAGCGGCAGGGCGACTTCGTCATTCCGCTCTACGCCTACGACGACCCCGCGAAGGTCGAGGCGCGGCTCTACGTGATGGACTCGAACGACTACAACGCCGACGACCACTCCTACCGGGGATTCACCGCGGAGCAGGTCGCCTGGTACCGCTCGCAGAGCGAAGAGGCCGAACGCCGCGACGGACGGCGGAGCAACGCGCTGCTCTTCTGCCACGTTCCGCTGCATGAGTTCCGCGAGGCCTACGACACCCACCCCGTGGCGGGCTTCCGGCTCGAGGGGGAGTGTCCGGCACGCGACAACACGGGGATGTTCGACGAACTGCTCCGCCGGGGCGAGGTGACGGGCGTCTTCGCCGGCCACGACCACACGAACAACTACGTCGCCCAGCTCAAGGGCATCGGCATGGCCTACGGCCGCTACAGCGGCGGCTTCGGCGAATACCAGGAGCTGCTGAGCGGGGCCCGCATCATCGAGCTCAAGGCCGGAAGCCGGGGCTTCACCACCTGGGAGCGGCTGGCCAACAACAGCGTCGTGCGCAGGGTCACCCTGCCCGAACAGGAGCGATAAGCCGATGGACAACCGCCCGACAGGAAAATGCGGCCGACGCGCCGTCGATGCGACAATCACCGCCGTCATCCTTCTGGGAGGCCTCTCAACGGGCGGGCTGCTTCCGGCATGGCTCGGCCGCGCGGTGTGGCTGCTGCTGGCGGCCGGATGCTGGCTCTGGCTGGCGGCCGGAGTGTGGCGGAGGCTTACGATGCGCCGGCGCGGCTGGCTGGTCTTCTGGAGCTATGCGGCCGCGGGATGCGCTGCGGCATGGGCGGTCCGCACGGGAATGGAGGAGATGAGCGCCTGGCAGCGGTTCGACCGCGTCTGCAGCGCCGTACTGCTGGCAGGTGTAATTATAGCTATTGTGTACAACATCATTTATAAAAACAAACCGAACATGAGAAAGAAAATCGTAGCCGGCAACTGGAAGATGAATACGCTTCCCGCCGAAGGAGTCGAACTGGCAAAGGGCGTCGTAGCAGGACGCGGCGAGGTATGCTCGTGCGTTAACTTCATCGTTTGCCCGCCGTTCACCCACCTCTCGATGGTAGCCGAGGCCCTGAAGGGTTCGGACATCGAGCTGGGCGCCCAGAACTGCGCCGCCGAGGCCAAGGGTGCCTACACGGGCGAGGTAGCTGCCTCGATGCTTGCCGCCCTGGGCTGCAAGTACGTCATCCTGGGCCACTCGGAGCGTCGCCAGTACTACGGCGAGACCTCCGCTACGCTCAACAAGAAGATGGAGCAGGCCTATGCCAACAACCTCACGCCGATTTACTGCGTGGGCGAGAACCTCGAGGAGCGCGAGGCCGAGAAGCACTTCGACGTGGTGAAGGCTCAGATTGAGGAGGTTGTCTACAACCTGACGGAGGAGCAGTTCAAGAACCTGGTCATCGCCTACGAGCCCGTATGGGCCATCGGTACGGGCAAGACCGCTACGGCCGAGCAGGCTCAGGAGATTCACGCCTACATCCGCAAGGTGCTGGCCGACAAGTTCGGCGCTGCGGCTGCCGAGTGCCCGATTCTCTACGGCGGCTCGTGCAAGCCTTCGAACGCTGCCGAAATCTTCGCCAAGGAGGATGTCGACGGCGGTCTGATTGGCGGCGCCGCTCTGAAGGCCGAGGACTTCCTGGCCATCGGCAAGGGCTTCGCGAAGTAATTCGTCGCCCGACAAACGACGGGAATACTCCCGTCAAAGGGTAAATAACCCGTGCTGCACAGCTGCAGCACGGGTTATTTCGTTTCTCATGCGCGAAATCAGGCCCCGAGCAACGGTAGGCACCCAAAAAAGCGGCACGGCCGCAAGGCCGCACCGCATGATGAGATGAGGGAGGTTATGCCCGGAGGAATCAGTCGTCGATGTCGATGACCTGGAAGTTCTTGTCGAACTTGATTTCAAGGCCGTTCATCAGCTCGACCTCCCAGGTGTACTTGTTACGCTCGATTTTGCGGATGGTCTGCCCGGCAAAGCTCTTGGCCACGTAGTCGCGAATCCGGGCCGGGACAATCGCCTCGGGAACGGCCGCATAACGGCACTCGACCGCGGTCCAGGCACCGTCGCTGTCGAAGTCGACCTCCGTACGGTCGGTGTAGGTCACCTCGTACTCCGAACCGATGAACTTCGGGTCCTCGACGGCGAAAGCGAGGGTCAGGTCCTTGAAGTTGGAGGCAAGGAACTCCTGCGCGGGGGCGGGAAGCTGCTCGAGGGTGATGGGGCGCTCGCGGCCGTCGGCGAACGATGCGGTGATTCCTGCGAAGAGAAGAGCTGCTGCTACAAAATACTTTTTCATGGTTGTAATCGGTTTGAGGGTTAAACTTGTTCGTTTTGTTTTACGATACAAAGTTCACGCTCAAATCTGAAAAGAATCTAACATCGGGAGAAAACCGGCCATTTTTTCGAAAAAAAATGCACCGGCAGCAGCAGACGACCCGTAAGGCCCTATGGCCGGGCCATATCGCCGACGCCGAGCGACGGGTCCCAAAGGCAGGGCGCACCGTAGACCTCCTCCACCGCGCGGAGGTAGTCACCGATGGGGTCGAGCTCCATCGCCTCGCGCAGCGAATCGAGCCGCTCGGGCGACTCGACGGGCCATAGGCGGCAGATGCGCTCGACGCGCGCCGAATCTGCTGCAACGAGCCGCGTGGAGGAGCAGGTCTGCGTGCCGTAACGCTGCGGCCGGCCCTCGCGCATGAGCATCCGGTCGAGCAGCGTTGCGTAGTTCGACTTCGAGACTCGCCCGGCCGCCATCTGCTCCTCGACAAGGGGCATCCAGCGCCGCTGCATCGCCAGGTCGGCATGGTCAATCACCAGCCAGATAGCCTCGTTCGCCTCATCGGAGAGCCCTTCGGGCCACCCCTCGGCCAGCAGGTCGGAGACGATACGCCGGTTCGCGGCATCGACCTCCTCCATGCGGGCACTGGCCGCAAGCAGCGAATCGACCTGCGGCGGCACCTGCTGCGAGAGGCGGATGACCTCCATGCGCACCGCCTGGTCGCGGTCGCGGACCGCACGCAGCAGCGAGTCGAGGTTCTGGGCTTCGAGCGCCTGGGCACAGAGCAGGCCACAAAGGCCGAGCAGCCAGCGCGCCATCGCCATCTTCGTTCTCTTCATCATCTTCATGGTTGTTCTCATCGGTTGGTTCCTCGCGGATTGCCGTCAAAAGAGACGCGGCGAAAAAAGGGCGTGGAAACCCATACGCCTCCGCCAGTGAAAGCATCGGGCGCTGCCCGGCTGCTATCCCCGGCAGAAGCCTCCGCCCCGGGGCAGCTGTCAGCCTCATCAGAAGCGAACGCCTTCCGGGGAGAGCCCTGCCAGCCATTCCCGGCACGTCCAGCCCCCTCACCTCCGGCCATTTCCAGCCCCTTCCGGCGCTGTCCGGCGTCATCGGGTTCGGTACCTCCAGCGGCAAATCTGCACGCACCGCACGCTTCAATCGACCCAATCGGCCCAATCGACCCAATCGGTCGTCCGACGGCTCCGTCCGCGTTATAAATATAGCGAAAAAATCCGCAACGTGCGCCGCGCATCCGCCCAATCGCCTCGTCACGGCACAAAAAATTCCCGGGAGTGTCGCTCGCGACATCTCCCGGGAACTTTTCGGCTGACGGGTTCCGGACCCCGACAGGGTCCGCCCGTGCCCATTACATCTTCTTGCCCACGTTGGTCTTCTTGGCAACCTTCGGAGCAGCAGCCTTTGCCGAAGCGACCTTCGGGGCCTTCGGAGCAGCCGGCTTCTTGTTCTCGACTACCGTAGCGTCCTCGACAGCGTCGGTCGTCTTCTTCGAACGCGAACGACGCGTCTTGGGCTTAGCCTCTGCAGCAGCAGCCGGCTTCACGCCCAGCGTGTAGGCCTCGTTGAAGTCAACGAACTCGATGATGCACATGTCGGCGGCATCGCCCAGACGGAAGCCCGTCTTGAGGATACGCGTGTAACCGCCCGGACGCTCTGCAATCTTCGGAGCGATGGTGCGGAAGAGCTCCGTCACGGCCTCCTTCTGCTTGAGGTACGAGAATACAACACGACGCGAGTGGGTGGTATCCTCCTTCGACTTCGTTACGAGCGGCTCGACGAACTGACGCACGGCGCGCGCCTTCGCAACCGTAGTCTCGATGCGCTTGTGCAAGATGAGCGACGAAGCCATGTTCGACAGCATCGCCTTGCGGTGGCCCGCCTGACGGCCGAGATGGTTGAAATTCTTATTGTGTCTCATGATTAGTCTTTGTCAAGTTTGTAGATAGATACGTCCATACCGAACTTAAGGTTGAGCGAGGCCAGCAATTCATCGAGCTCCGTCAGCGACTTCTTGCCGAAGTTGCGGAACTTCAGCAGGTCGTTGCGGTTGAGCTTCACCAGGTCGCCTACGGTGTCCACATCGGCGGCCTTCAGACAGTTGAGCGCACGTACGCTCAGGTCCTGGTCCGAAAGCTTCGTCTTCAGCAGTTGGCGCATGTGAAGCACATCCTCGTCGAACTCCTCGGCGCCGTTCGTATCCTCCATGTTCACCGTAATCTTCTCGTCGGAGAAGAGCATGAAGTGCTGGATGAGAATCTTCGCGGCCTCCTTGAGTGCCTCCTTGGGATGAATCGACCCGTCGGTAGTAATCTCTATGTTGAGCTTCTCGTAGTCGGTCTTCTGCTCGACACGGTAGTTCTCCACAGAGTATTTCACGTTCTTGATGGGCGTGAAAATCGAGTCGATGGGCAACGTTCCGAATTCGCAGTCGGCCGGCATGTTCTCCTCCGAGGGAACATAGCCGCGGCCCTTGCCAATCGTGAGCGTCATCTGCATCTTCGTGCCCGGAGCCAGGTGGCAAATCACCAGGTCGGGGTTCAGCACCTTGAAGAACGACAAGTAATTCGAGATATATCCGGCAGTCAGCTCCGTCACACCCGCAACGTTAATGGACACCTTTTCGGCATCCTGATTATCGACTGTGCGGATAAAACGAACCTGCTTCAGATTGAGGATAATGTCAATCATACCCTCCATCACACCGGGGATGGCGGCAAACTCGTGGTCGACACCGGCGACCTTGACAGTCGTGATTGCATATCCCTCCAGCGAAGAGAGCAGAATACGACGCAAAGCGTTACCGACAGTCATACCGAACCCGGGCTCCAGCGGTCGGAATTCGAACTTTCCGAACGACGGAGTGGATTCGAGCATAATAACCTTCTCAGGTTTCTGGAATGCTAAAATTGCCATAATATTGAATTGCTGTTAAATTACTACTTCGAGTAGAGTTCGACGATGAGCTGCTCCTTGATGTTCTCAGGAATCTCCTCGCGCTCCGGAGTCTGCAGGAACTTGCCGCTCATGGTGGCGTTGTCCCACTCCAGCCAGGCGTAGCGGCTCTTCGAACCGCCGGCGAGGGATGCCGTGATGACTTCGAGGCTCTTCGACTTCTCGCGAACCGATACCACGTCGCCCACGCGGAGCGAATACGACGGTACGTTCACTACGCTCCCGTTCACGCAGATGTGGCAGTGCGATACGAGCTGACGGGCAGCTGCGCGCGTCGGAGCGATACCCAAGCGGTAAACAACGTTGTCCAGACGGCACTCGAGCAGCTTCAGCAGGTTCTCACCCGTGATACCGCCCATACGGGCAGCCTGCTCGTACGTACGCGAGAACTGCTTCTCCAGCAGACCGTAGGTATACTTGGCCTTCTGCTTCTCGCTCAGCTGCGTACCGTACTCGGAAATCTTCTTGCGCTTGCGCGCCAGGCCATGCTGTCCGGGAGGATAGTTGCGCTTTTCGAGCACTCTGTCCGCACCGTAAATTGCTTCACCGAACTTTCTGGCGATTTTAGATTTTGGTCCTATATATCTTCCCATGGTTTTACTTTGATTAAAGAGTTGTTAAGTTGTAAGCTCCGTTCCGTCTCCGGGCTGAGGCCCGCTGTGCGGCCCCGCAACTGCCCCGGACGGTCCGGCACCGGAATTATACACGGCGACGGTTGGGAGCACGGCAACCGTTGTGCGGCAGCGGAGTGACGTCGATAATCTCCATCACCTCGATACCTGCACCGTGGATGGTACGCACGGCCGACTCGCGACCTGCACCGGGACCCTTGACATAAACCTTCACCTTGCGGAGACCCATGTCGTAGGCTACCTTTGCGCAATCGGCGGCCGACGTCTGAGCGGCATACGGAGTATTCTTCTTCGAACCACGGAAGCCCATCTTACCGGCCGACGACCAGCTGATGACGTCACCCACCTCGTTGGTAATCGTGATGATGACGTTGTTGAAAGTCGAGTGTACGTAAGCGTTGCCCACGGCACCTACCTTCACGACCTTTTTCTTGACTGTTCCAGTTTTCTTTGCCATAATTCTCTAAAGATTACTTAGTTGCCTTTTTCTTGTTTGCGACCGTCTTCTTCTTGCCCTTGCGGGTGCGGGCGTTGTTCTTGGTCGACTGGCCACGGACGGGAAGACCCAGACGGTGACGGATGCCGCGGTAGCAACCGATATCCATCAGGCGCTTGATATTGAGCTGAACCATCGAACGGCACTCGCCCTCGACCTTGATGCCCATCTCGGCAATCGTCGAACGAATGGCGCCTACCTGCTCATCGGTCCAGTCCTGTACTTTGACGTCGTAGCTGATACCTGCGCCGTCGAGAATCTTGCGGGCAGTCGAACGACCGATACCGTAGATATAGGTCAGACCGATTTCGCCCTGCTTGTTTTTTGGTAAATCTACACCAACTATACGTGCCATAAATCTTTTTCTTCTTAAATAAACCGTTTAAACATTACCCTTGGCGCATTTTAAACTTGGGATTTTTCTTGCAGATGACGTAAAGTTTGCCCTTACGCTTCACAATCTTGCAATCCTCGCTTCTCTTTTTGATGGATGCTTTAACTTTCATGATTTCAAGCAATCAAAATGTTATTTGTAACGGAAGGAGATACGCCCCTTGGTCAAGTCGTAAGGGGTCATCTCCACTTTTACCTTATCGCCGGGAAGAATCTTGATGTAATGCATGCGCATTTTACCCGAGATGTGCGCGGTCAGAATATGTCCGTTGTCCAGCTCGACGCGGAACATCGCGTTGGAGAGGGCTTCGATAATCGTACCGTCCCGTTCGATAGCAGCTTGCTTTGCCATAGAGTCTTAATTTTTTAGCGTTTTCTCGATGATACTGAAATCCGTCAGAACATCGGGGCCGTCCTTGCGGATTGCAACGGCAAACTCGAAGTGTGCCGATAGTTTGCGGTCCTTGGTTCTGACCGTCCAGCCATCCCGTTCGAAAACCACCGCCTTGGTCCCCATGTTAATCATGGGTTCGATGCAGATGACCATGCCCTCCTTCAGGAGAGGTCCTCTGCCGCGCGCGCCGTAATTGGGAACTCCCGGGTCTTCGTGCATCTTGCGACCCAATCCGTGTCCCTCCAGTTCACGCACCACGCCATAACCGTAGTGCTCGGCGTGTTCCTGCACGGCCGCCGAGATATCGCCTACGCGATTTCCCGCCTTGGCCTGCGCCGTACCTTTATAAAGAGCCTCTTTGGTGACCTCAAGCAACTGCCGTACTTCCTCGGCAATCTCTCCCACGGCGAACGTATACGCCGAATCACCAACAAACCCCTTCATAAACGTACCACAATCGACCGAAACGATGTCGCCCTCCTTGAGGACGCATTTCGAGGATGGGATACCGTGGACTACCTGCTCGTTGACCGATATGCACAACGACGCAGGATAACCCTCGTACCCGAGGAATGCCGGAACTGCCCCATGCGAACGGATAAAATCTTCGGCTATCTTATCCAACTCCTTGGTGGTGACGCCGGGCGCGATGTGGCGACCCACCTCCGCCAGCGTCTCGCTCACCAGGATGTTGTTTTCGCGAAGCAGCTCGATTTCCTCGTCTGTCTTTAAGTAAATCATGTTCAAGAACTCTAAAAATCGCCCGTCAATGGCGTCCCTGGATTCGGCCCGTCTTCATCAGACCGTCGTAGTGACGCATCAACAGGTAGCTCTCTATCTGCTTGAGAGTGTCGAGCACCACGCCGACCATAATCAGCAGCGACGTTCCGCCGTAGAAATAGGCGAAGGCCTGCTGGATGCCCAGGAACTTCATCGCCAGTGCGGGAAGAATCGCTACGATGGCGAGGAAAATCGAACCCGGGAGGGTGATGCGCGTCATGATGGTATCGATGTAGTTCACGGTCTGCTTACCCGGTTTCACTCCCGGGATGAAGCCGCCGTTGCGCTTCATGTCATCGGCCATCATTTGAGGATTGATGATGATTGCCGTGTAGAAGTAGGTGAAGGCAATCACCAGCACTGCAAGCGTAAAGTTGTACCAGAAGCCGGTCATCGAGCTGAACGCCGAAGCAAAGTCCGGAGCGACATTGGTGAACAGCGCCGGAATAAACATCAGAGCCTGCGCGAAGATGATAGGCATCACATTCGCGGCATTCATCTTCAGGGGGATGTACTGACGTACGCCTCCGTACTGCTTATTGCCGACAATACGCTTTGCATACTGTACAGGCACCTTGCGGACAGCCTGCACGAGGGCAATCGTCGCCATGAAGACAAGGAAGAGCAGCACCAGCTCCAGAATCAGCATGATGGCGCTACCCGAGGCGGTCTGCAAGCGCGCGTTGATTTCGGCCAACAGCGCGTGGGGCAGACGTGCCACGATACCAATCATGATGATGAGCGAGATACCGTTGCCGATACCCTTGTCCGTAATCTTCTCGCCGAGCCACATGATGAACATGGTGCCGGCAATCAGAATCGTCGTCGCATAGCAAACGAACCCGAACGAGTTGCCGTAGACGAACGCGTCGGGAACCTGGTGGTAGAGGTTCGCAATGTAGGCGGGTCCCTGGAGAATCAACACGGCGATAGTCAGGAAACGCGTCCACTGGTTCATCTTGCGGCGGCCGCTCTCACCCTCCTTCTGCATCTTCTGGAAATACGGAATCATCATGCCCATGAGCTGGATGATGATGGAGGCGGTGATGTACGGCATGACTCCGAGTGCAAAAATCGCCGCATTGCCAAATGCACCGCCAGAGAAGACGTCCAACAGACCCAGAAGTCCATTGCCCTCCAACTGGCTGGCATACGCCGAACCCTCGCCCAGGGCGTTGGGGTTGATGCCCGGAATCACTACGAAACTACCAAGACGGTAGACCAGGAGCAGACCGATGGTGTAGAGTACACGCTTGCGCAGCTCCTCGATTTTATAGATGTTCTTGATAGTCTCCACCACTTTCTTGTTGGTCGCCAAGAGAACGATTACCACCAAAAAGACGAGACCAACGATAAGGTATTGACTCATAACGTTTACGTTCTAAAGGTCCTACAGTTTTTCGACACTGCCGCCGGCAGCCGCGATAGCAGCCTCGGCGCTCTTCGAGAAAGCGTGAGCCTTGACCGCGAGGGCCTTCGACACCGAGCCGTTGCCGAGAATCTTCACGCGGTCGCCCGTCGATACGAAACCTGCTTCAACAAGCGTCTCGAACGTAATCTCCGAAAGCGACTTCTTGGCAGCCAGCTCCTCGAGCGTCGAGAGGTTGATGGGCTTGTACTCCACGCGCTTCAGGTTGGTGAAACCGAACTTCGGAACGCGGCGCTGCAGAGGCATCTGACCGCCCTCGAAGCCCAGCTTGCGCGAGTAACCCGAACGCGACTGAGCACCCTTGTGACCACGCGTGGCCGTGCCGCCGTGACCCGAACCGGCACCGCGGCCGATACGCTTGTCGTGGTGCGTTGAACCCTTAGCGGGTTTGAGATTATTGAGTTCCATGCTTAAATACGTCTTTGCTGTTACACTTTATTTTACCTCCTCGACCTTGACGAGGTGCTTCACGCGCTCAATCATACCCTTGATGATGACCGAGTCGTCGTGCTCCACGCTTGCGTTAATCTTCTTCAGACCCAGCGCGTCGAGGTTCTTGCACTGACGCGCGGTGGCGCCGATGCGGCTTTTGACCTGAGTGATTTTCAATCTTGCCATTTGTCTTCGAGAAATTAACCGTTAAACACCTGGTTCATCGAGATGCCGCGGAGCTGGGCGATGCTGCGAGCGTCGCGCAGTTCGCACAGGGCGCCGATGGTTGCCTTGACGAGGTTGTGGGGGTTCGACGAGCCCTTGCTCTTGGCGAGCACGTTCTTCACACCCACCGACTCCAGAACGGCACGCATGGCACCGCCGGCGATGATACCCGTACCGGGAGCGGCCGGACGAATCATCACGAGCGAACCGCCGTAACGGAGCTCCTGCTTGTGGGGAATCGTACCGTTGATGACCGGAATCTTCACCAGGTTCTTCTTGGCGTCCTCCACGCCCTTGGCGATGGCGGCCTGAACCTCCGACGCCTTACCCAGGCCGTAGCCTACGACGCCGTTCTCGTTGCCGACTACGACAATGGCCGAGAAGCTGAATGTGCGACCACCCTTCGTTACCTTCGTAACACGCTGGATGCTTACGAGTCTGTCCTTAAGCTCGAGGTCGCTCGTGCGTACTTTCTTTATGTTCGTATTAGACATATCCGCTTAGAATTTAAGACCGCCTTCGCGTGCTGCTTCGGCCAGCTGTTTTACACGTCCGTGATAGAGGTAACCGTTACGGTCGAACGACACCGCCGAGATGCCCTTGGCTACGGCGCGCTCGGCTGCAAGTTTGCCGACGAGAGCGGCCACTTCGCACTTGGTCTTGCCGGCTGCGGCTTCGGCCACCTCCTTGTCGAGCGAAGATGCGGCAGCCAGCGTTACACCGGCCTGGTCGTCAATAAACTGCACGTAGATCTGCTTGTTGCTACGGAATACAGTCATGCGAGGCTGTTCGGGCGTACCGTTGACGATTTTACGGATACGCATCTTAATCCTCTCTCTTCTTTCTATCTTGTTCAATGACATAACTCTTGACTATTTACTATTTGGCACCAGCTGATTTACCTGCCTTGCGACGAATCTGCTCGCCTACGAACTTGATACCCTTGCCCTTGTACGGTTCAGGCTTGCGCAGCGAACGGAGCTTGGCAGCAACCTGACCTACGAGCTGCTTGTCAATCGACTTGAGCGTTACGATGGGGTTGCCCTTCTTCTCGGTCACGGCCGTAGCGGTAACCTCGGGGGGCAGCATCAGGTAGGTATCGTGCGAATAACCGAGGCTCATTTCGAGCACCTGGCCCTTGACCTCGGCCTTGAAGCCGACGCCCACGAGCTCCTGCTTGATTTCATAGCCCTTCGACACGCCGATGACCATGTTGTTAATCAGCGCACGATACAGACCGTGCAGCGAGCGGTGACGCGGCTGGTTGGTCGGGCGGGTTACGAACACGGCGGGAATCTCCTTCTCCGTGTGGGGGTCCTTGTGCGTGCCGACCGTAACCGTGATATCCGAATCAACCTTCTGACTCAGTGTCCCGAGTGGCCCTTTCACGCTTACCGTATTGTCGGCGGCAACCTCTACGGTCACGCCGGCGGGCAAGTTTACAGGTAATTTACCAATTCTTGACATGTTGTTGTTGTTTAATGATTTCGATGATTAGTAGATGTAGCACAGCACCTCGCCGCCCACGTTCTCCTTGCGGGCCTTGGCGTCGGTCATGATGCCCTTCGAGGTCGAGAGGATGGCGATACCCAGACCGTTGAGTACACGCGGCATCTCCGATACCGAAGCGTAACGGCGAAGACCCGGGCGGCTTACGCGCTGCAGGCCCTTGATGGCGTTGCACTTGGTGGCGGCATCCCACTTCAGAGCGATTTTGATGGAGGGGTGACCCTTCTCATCGGTGTCGAACTTGTAGGCCAGGATGTAGCCCTGCTCGTAGAGAATCTTCGTAATCTCCTGCTTAATTTTTGAACCGGGAGCTTCAACCACCTTGTGGTTGGCTTTCACCGCGTTTCTAATTCTGGTCAGAAAGTCCGCAATAGGATCAGTCATAACGAATAGAAATTAAAAATTAAAGTTTGTTAGTAAATTATTAAAAATCATCGGATTGCGTCGGTTGTTCAACCGCACGGCCATCCGTGGTCTTTCTTTTTTGCCGCTCCCCGGGAGGCTTGTTTCGGCGCTTTTGCATACGCACACGCGAGCCCAAGCCGGAGTTTAAGCGCGCAAATATACGTATTATTTCCCGATAAACCATGCATTTACCCTTTATTTTGCAGTTCGCGATGCAGATTCCGCAATACGGACAATGTTAGCACCTTCTGCTGCTAACATGTCTCCGTACCGATTTCCGCACTCCGCAACCGTTGCAAAGGCCTCCGAAAACGCCGGCGCAACATCCGCTGAGGACAAATACGACAGCATCTCTCGGGACACTCGGGTCCGGGAAATCCGTAACTAAACGCCTAACCTTTTCGGGTGTCACGCCATCGAGAAGTTACCGCTTGCGGCGGCACTTTCCTCGATTTTGCGACCTCCTTACTCGGGCTCTGCGCCCCTATCGGGTTCCGACTCCGCGGACGGCCTTCAGATGCGGCACCTCGAAACGGTCCTGCACCCTCGACTCCGCCCCTGGGCTTGCACCCCGGAGAACGTAACCCCACGATTCGGCGGGGAGAGCGACTCGCCCCACGAATCGGAAGTGTGAAATTACGGGTGCGACACATCGCACCCGTAAATCGACTACCAGCTGGCCTTCTTTACGCCGGGAATCAACCCCTGCGAAGCCATCTCACGGAACTGGATACGGCTGATACCGAACTGACGGATGTAGCCCTTCGGACGTCCGGTAATCTTGCAGCGGTTGTGCTGACGGATGGGGTTCGAGTTGCGGGGCAGCTTCGAAAGTGCAACCCATGCCTCCTCGTGGTCCATCTCGCCGCTCTTCACCTTGGCAGCAATCTCCTCGCGCTTGTGCTGATAACGCTTCGCGAGCTTCGCACGCTTAACCTCGCGTGCCTTCATCGATTCTTTTGCCATATAGCTTAGTTCTTTTTAGCGTTTTTGAAAGGCAGACCGAAGTTGCGGAGCAGCGAATAGGCCTCCTCGTCGGTCTTGGCCGTGGTCACGAAGGTAATCTCCATACCGAAAATCTTCGTAATCTTGTCGATGTCGATTTCCGGGAAGATAATCTGCTCGGTGATGCCGAGGGTGTAGTTGCCGCGACCGTCGAACTTCTCGTTGATACCCTTGAAGTCGCGGATACGGGGCAGAGCCACGGCAATCAGACGCTCGAGGAACTCGTACATCTTCGTGTCGCGCAGCGTGACGCGCACGCCGATGGGCATGCCCTTACGCAGCTTGAAGTTCGAGATGTCCTTACGCGAACGGGTCTGAACGGCCTTCTGACCTGCAATCTGCGTCAGCTCGGCCTCCGCAACGTCGATAAGCTTCTTGTCGGCTACGGCCTGACCCATACCCTGGTTGATAACAATCTTGGTGAGTTTCGGGCACTGCATGACGCTCGAGTAACCGAACTCCTTCATAAGGGCAGGGACAATCTGCTCCTTATACTGTGTCTTGAGTGTTGGTACGTATGCCATTATTTAATCTCCTCCCCGGACTTTTTAGCGTAACGAACTAATTTACCTTTATCATTGAGCTTGCGGCCTACGCGGGTAGGCTTGCCGCTCTTGGGGTCGAGCACCTGGAGGTTCGAGATGTGGATGGGAGCCTCCTGCTCGATGATTCCACCCTGAGGATTCTTGCTGCTGGGCTTGGTGGCCTTCTTGCAAAGGTTAACACCCTCGACGATGGCGCGCTGCTTCTCGGGCTCTACCTTCAGGACTTTGCCCTGCTGGCCCTTGCTGTCACCGGCGATGACGGCAACCATATCCCCCTTCTTAATATGTAATTTGACTGACATATCCGAAATTTGTTTTTGATTTACAATACTTCAGGCGCAAGAGAGATAATCTTCATATACTGGTCGCGCAGCTCACGGGCTACGGGGCCGAATATACGAGTACCGCGCATTTCACCCTGGTTGTTCAGCAGTACCACGGCGTTGTCGTCGAAGCGGATGTACGAACCGTTGGCACGTCTGATTTCCTTGGTCGTGCGGACCACGACGGCCTTCGATACGGCGCCCTTCTTGACGTCGCCCGAGGGGCTCGCGCTCTTGACGGCCACCACGATTTTATCGCCAATCGATGCGTAGCGACGCTTCGTTCCGCCGAGAACGCGGATGCAAAGAACCTCCTTTGCACCGCTGTTGTCGGCTACTACGAGTCTACTTTCCTGTTGTATCATAACTACTTCGCTCTTTCAATGATTTGTACTAATCTCCAACGCTTCGTCTTGCTCAGAGGACGCGTCTCCATGATGCGGACCGTATCGCCCTCCTTGCAGCTCTCGTCGAGGCATTCGGCTACGAACTTGGTCGTCTTGTTGACGAACTTGCCGTAAATGGGATGCTTCACCTTACGTGCTACCGCAACCACAATGGTCTTCTCCATCTTGTTGCTGACAACCACCCCGATACGCTCTTTTCTAAGATTTCTTTCCATGACTTATCTTCTTATTTGGCGTTTTTTTGACGCAGGATGGTCAGCATGCGAGCGATATCTCTGCGGTTCTTCTTAATGATGGAAGGGTTCTCGATGGGGGATACCGCATGCTGCACCTTGAGCGAAGCCAGCTGAGCCTTCGCGGTCTCGATGCGCTCTGCGAGGTCCTTCACCGAAATATCCTTGATTTCTGCACTTTTCATCTTGTCGTCCTGTTAGATAGTGGTTTCAACGTAATCACGTCGTACAATAAACTTGGTCGTAATCGGAAGCTTCTGAGCACCCAGACGAAGCGCTTCCTGCGCTACTGCCAGAGGCACACCTTCCGCCTCGAAGAGAATACGTCCCGGCGTTACGGGAGCCACGAATCCTTCAGGATTACCCTTACCTTTACCCATTCGCACCTCGGCGGGCTTCTTCGTGATGGGTTTGTCGGGGAAGATACGAATCCAGAGCTGGCCTTCACGCTTCATGTAACGGGTGATGGCCTGACGTGCGGCCTCTATCTGACGGCCCGTAATCCACGTGGACTCCAGAGCCTTGATTGCGAACGAACCGTATGCAAGCTGGTTACCTCTTTGAGCGAGACCCTTCATACGGCCTTTCTGCATTCTTCTAAACTTGGTCTTTTTCGGCTGTAACATGTTAGTTCTGCTTTAAAAAGGTCCGACTTACTTGTTGTTGTTGCGACGACGTCCGCCACGACGCTCTCCGCGGTCGCCGCGACGCTCGCGACGCTCGCCGCCCTCGCGCTGGCCCGAAGGAGCCTGTGCCGATGCGCCGGCGATTTCGAAGATGTCGCGCTTGCCGTAAACCGTACCCTGGCAAATCCACACCTTCACACCGAGGATACCCACCTTCGTGAGCGCCTCCGTGAGGCAGTAGTCGATGTCGGCACGGAACGTGTGCAGCGGAATACGTCCCTCCTTCACGGTCTCCGTACGGGCCATCTCGGCGCCGCCAACACGGCCGGCAACCTGAATCTTGATACCCTCGGCGCCCATGCGCATGGTCGATGCCACGGCGGTCTTCACCGCACGGCGGAACGATACGCGGCCCTCGAGCTGACGGGCGATGTTCTGGCCCACGATAACGGCATCCACCTCGGGACGCTTCACCTCGAAGATGTTAATCTGAACCTCCTTGCCGGTGAGCTTCTTGAGCTCCTCCTTCAGCTTGTCGACCTCCTGGCCGCCCTTGCCGATGATGATGCCCGGACGGGCTGTCGAGATGGTCACCGTAACGAGTTTCAGCGTACGCTCGATGATGATTTTCGAGATGCTCGCCTTGGCCAGACGGACATTCAGGTACTTGCGAATCTTGGCGTCTTCTACGAGCTTGTCGGAGAAGTCCTTGCCGCCGAACCAGTTGGAATCCCAGCCGCGGATGATACCAAGACGATTTGCTATCGGATTAACTTTCTGTCCCATCTGAATTACTTGTTTTCTACGGTTACCATTTTGTCAACTACAATCGTCACATGGTTCGAGCGCTTGCGGATGCGGTGTGCACGACCCTGGGGCGCTGCCTGAATTCGCTTCAGCATGCGGCCGCCGTCGACGAACACCTCTTTCACGCAGAGCTTCGTATCCTCGAGACGCTCGCCCTCGTTCTTGGCCTCCCAGTTGGCGATGGCCGACTTGAGGAGCTTCTCCATGCGAATCGACGCCTCTTTCTTCGAATAGCGGAGGATACCCAATGCCTTGTTAATCTCCACGCCGCGAATGATGTCGGCCACCAGACGCATCTTGCGGGGAGAGGTCGGGCAATCACGCATAATGGCAATCGCCTTCTGCTTCTTTTCAGCCTTTAATTTCTCGGCTCTTATTGCTTTTCTTGCACCCATTTTCTACCTATTTTTTCTTGTTACCTGCGTGACCACGGAAATTGCGGGTGGGAGCAAACTCACCGAGTTTGTGACCTACCATGTTCTCAGTTACATACACCGGAATGAACTTGTTTCCGTTGTGGACAGCAACCGTCTGACCTACGAAGTCAGGCGAAATCATACTAGCGCGCGACCAAGTCTTGATGACAGACTTTTTGTTGCTCTCGGCCTGGGCAATCACCTTGGCCTCGAGTTTCGGGTCGATATACGGTCCTTTTTTTAATGAACGGCTCATTATGTACTCTTTTTAATTACTTTTTCTTGGAAATAATAAACTTCGAGGTCGTCTTCTTCGGATTGCGAGTCTTGTAACCCTTGGCAAGCAGACCCTTGCGCGAACGGGGATGACCACCCGAAGCACGTCCTTCGCCACCACCCATCGGGTGATCCACCGGGTTCATTACGACACCACGGTTGCGGGGACGACGACCGAGCCAACGCTCGCGTCCGGCCTTGCCCGAGCTCTCGAGGCTGTGGTCGATGTTCGAAACCACACCCACCGTAGCACGGCAAGTTACGAGTACCATACGAGTTTCACCAGAAGGCAGCTTGATGATGGCAAATTTGCCCTCACGCGCCAGCAGTTGAGCGTACGAGCCAGCGGAGCGCGCCATGGCGGCACCCTGACCCGGGTAGAGTTCGATGTTGTGGATGACCGTACCCAGCGGAATCTCGCTCAGGAAGAGCGTGTTTCCTACCTCGGGAGCGACACCTGCGCCGCTCATCACGGTCTGGCCCACCTTCAGGCCGTTCGGTGCGATGATATAGCTCTTCTCACCGTCGGCATACACCAGAAGTGCAATACGTGCAGTACGATTGGGGTCGTACTCGATAGTCTTTACAGTTGCGGCAATACCGTCCTTAGCGCGCTTGAAGTCCACGTGGCGATACATCTGCTTGTGACCGCCGCCGATGTAGCGGACCGTCATCTTGCCCGTGTTGTTACGTCCACCCGTACTCTTCTTGGGGCTCAGGAGCGACTTCTCCGGAACATTCGTGGTAATCTCATCGAATGTGCCGATAATCTTATGTCTCGTACCTGCGGTAACAGGCTTAAATTTTCTTACTGCCATCTTCGTTAGATATTACTGTAAAAATCTATCTTGTCTCCATCCTTCAAGGTGACAATAGCCTTCTTGAAGTTGTTCGCGCGGCCCTCCAGAAGACCCGCCTTCGTGTAGCGGCTCTTGAGCTTGCCCATGTAGTTCACCGTGTTCACGTCCGTGACCACGACGTTGTACATCTGCTCTACGGCGTTGCGAATCTGCAGCTTGTTAGCTCTCACGTCAACGATAAAACCGTAGCGATTCAACTTTTCGCCCTGAATCGTCATTTTCTCGGTCAAAACCGGCTTAATAATAATCTCCATTGTCTGTCTGCGTTTTTAAGCTAACATCGTGTTCAATACATTCTCGGCACCCTCGACCATTACCAGGGCCGAAGCGTTCATCACGTCGTAGGTGCAGAGGTTCTGAGCCAGTACCGGCTTCACGTAGGGAAGGTTGCGGCACGAGAGCTGCAGCGTGTGGTTCGACTCGGGCAGTACGAGGAGCACCTTCTTGTCGGCGACCTTCAGTGCCTCGGCCATAGCCTCGACGAACTTGGTCTTCGGAGCCTCCATCGTGATGGCCTCAACGACGCTGATGGCGCCGGCCTGAGCCTTGTAGGTGAGGGCGCTGCGACGGGCCAGCTGCTTGAGCTTCTTGTTGAGCTTGAAGCTGTAGTCGCGGGGTACGGGACCGAAGACGCGGCCACCGCCGACGAACAGCGGCGACTTGATGCTGCCGCAACGGGCACCGCCGGTACCCTTCTGGCGCTTGAGCTTGCGAGTCGAGCCGGCAACCTCGTTGCGCTGCTTCGACTTGTGCGTGCCCTGGCGCTGGTCGGCCAGATACTGCTTCACATCGAGATAAATAGCGTGGTCATTAGCCTCCACGCCGAAGACAGCGTCCGAAAGGACTACCTTGCGACCCGTCTCATTTCCTTGTGTGTTCAATACAGCTAATTCCATGACTATTTCTCAATCGTTAAATAAGAACCCTTTGCACCCGGAATCGAACCCTTGACGAGAATCAGGTTGTTCTCGGGAATCACTTTCAATACTTTCAGGTTGAGCACCTTGACCTGCTCGCCACCCATCTGGCCGGGCAGACGCTTGCCCTTGAAGACGCGCGAAGGATAGGACGACGCACCCAGCGAACCGGGCTTGCGCTGACGGTTGTGCTGGCCGTGGGTCTGGCCGCCGACACCTCCGAAGCCGTGACGTTTCACAACGCCCTGGAAGCCCTTGCCCTTCGAAATCCCGGTAACGTCAACCCAGTCCTCCTCCGTGAAGAGGTCGACCGTAAGCGTGTCGCCCAGGTTCACTTCGGGCATGCCCTTGAACTCGGCAAGCTTGCGCTTGGGAGTCGTACCGGCCTTCTTGAAGTGTCCTAACAAACTGCTGCTGGTGTGCTTTTCGCTCTTGTCGTCATAGGCAATCTGAACCGCCTCGTAGGAGTCCTTCTCGACGGTTTTGATTTGCGTAACTACGCACGGACCAGCCTCAATGACAGTGCATGGTATGTTCTTACCCTCGGCACTGTAAACGGAAGTCATTCCGATTTTCTTTCCAATAAGTCCTGACATTTTTGTCGAATTACGTTTGTTATATTAAGTGAGCTTTCTTCTCATTCGGTAGCACGGACCCTCATCAGACCTTGATTTCCACCTCGACACCCGAGGGGAGCTCGAGTTTCATCAGCGCGTCGATGGTCTTCGGCGTCGAAGAGTAAATATCGAGAATGCGCTTGAAGGTGCAGAGCTGGAACTGCTCGCGGGCCTTCTTGTTGACGAAGGTCGAGCGGTTCACCGTGAAAATCTGCTTGTGCGTGGGGAGGGGCACAGGGCCGCTCACGACGGCGCCCGTGCTCTTCACGGTCTTCACAATCTTCTCGGCCGACTTGTCGACGAGATTGTGGTCGAATGACTTTAACTTGATTCTAATCTTCTGGTTCATATGCTTGCTTATTCTATATCCTTACGTTTACCACTCGCTTTCTCGATAATCTCCTTGGCAAGGTTTGCAGGAACCTCCTCGAAGTGCGAGAACTCCATGGAAGAGGTGGCGCGGCCCGACGAAATCGTACGGAGCACGGTCACGTAACCGAACATCTCCGACAGGGGGACCTTGGCCTTCACCACGCGGGCGGTACCCTTCGACTCCATGCCGGTGATTTGACCGCGGCGCTTGTTCAGGTCGCCGATGATGTCACCCATGTTCTCCTCGGGCGTAACGACCTCAACCGACATGATAGGCTCCATGATGACCGAACCGGCCTTGGGAGCTGCGGCGCGGAAGCCGTTGCGGGCAGCGATTTCGAACGACAGCTGGTCGGAGTCCACCGGGTGGAACGAACCGTCCTTGAGGGTAATCTTCATCGAGTCCATCGGATAGCCGGCCAGGGCGCCGTTGGTCATGGCAGCTTCGAAGCCCTTCTGAACCGAGGGGATGAACTCCTTCGGGATGTTACCGCCCTTCACCTCGTCGACAAACGTAAGACCCATTTTGCCCTCATCGGCAGGACCGATTTCGAAGATGATGTCGGCGAACTTACCGCGACCACCGGTCTGCTTCTTGAAGACCTCACGGTGCTGAACGGTCTTGGTGAGCGACTCCTTGTAGTTCACCTGGGGTGCACCCTGGTTGATTTCCACACCGAACTCGCGACGCAGACGGTCGACGATGATGTCGAGGTGGAGCTCACCCATACCGCTGATGACCGTCTGACCCGAATCCTCGTCGGTATGAACCGTGAAGGTGGGGTCCTCCTCGGCCAGCTTCGCCAGAGCGATGCCCAACTTGTCGAGGTCCTTCTGGGTCTTGGGCTCAACGGCCAGACCAATCACCGGCTCGGGGAAGGTCATCTGCTCGAGCACAATCGGAGCGTTCTCGGCGCAGAGCGTATCGCCGGTGCGAATCTCCTTGAAGCCGACAGCGGCGCAGATATCGCCGGCACCGACGGTCTCCATCGGGTTCTGCTTGTTGGCGTGCATCTGATAGATACGGCTGATGCGCTCACGCTTGCCGCTGCGTGCGTTGAGCACGTAGGAACCTGCATCGAGCTTGCCCGAGTATACGCGGACGAAAGCCAGACGGCCTACGAACGGGTCGGTTGCAATCTTGAAGGCCAGACCGCAGAAGGGGTCGTCTTCCGTTGCGTGGCGAACCTCCTCGGCCTCGGTCTTGGGGTTGATACCCGTAACGGCGGGAACGTCCAGCGGCGAAGGCAGGAAAGCCATCACGTAGTCGAGCAGCTTCTGCACACCCTTGTTGTGGAACGACGAGCCGCAGAGCATCGGCACGAGCTGCATCGAGATGGTCGCCTTGCGGATGGCGGCGAGCAGTTCGTCGGGGGTAATCGAATCGGGGTCCTCGAAGAACTTCTCCATCAGGGCATCGTCCGTAGCGGCAGCCTCCTCGATGAGCTTGGCACGCCACTCGGCTGCCTCGGCCTTCATCGACTCGGGAATCTCGCGGATTTCGAAGTTGTCGCGAACGGTCTTGTCGTCGAAGTAGTAAATCGCATTATTATAAATAAGGTCTACCAGTCCCTCGAACTTGTCCTCGGCGCCGATGGGCAGAACCACCGGAAGCGCCGTTGCGCCGAAGTGCTCCTTAATCTGCGCGCAGACCGAAAGGAAATCGGCGCCCGTGCGGTCCATCTTGTTGACGTAACCGATACGGGGAACGTTGTACTTGTCGGCCTGACGCCAAACGGTCTCCGACTGGGGCTCAACGCCGCCCACTGCACAGAAGGTGGCGATGGCGCCGTCGAGTACGCGGAGCGAACGCTCCACCTCGACGGTGAAGTCCACGTGTCCCGGGGTATCAATCAGGTTAATCTGATACTGATGGTCCTTGTAGTGCCAGAACGCCGTGGTAGCGGCCGAGGTGATGGTGATACCGCGCTCCTGCTCCTGGACCATCCAGTCCATGGTGGCGCCACCTTCGTGAACCTCGCCGATTTTGTGGGTCTTGCCCGTGTAGAAAAGGATACGCTCCGATGTCGTAGTCTTGCCGGCATCGATGTGCGCCATGATACCGATATTACGCGTATAGTGTAAGTCTCTGGTTGCCATCTGTCGTCTCCTTTTTTAGAATCTGAAGTGTGCGAACGCCTTGTTGGCCTCTGCCATGCGGTGCATCTCCTCCTTACGCTTGAAGGCAGCGCCCTGCTGGTTGTAGGCGTCCATTATCTCTGCCGAAAGCTTCTCTGCCATCGTTTTGCCGGCGCGCTTGCGCGAGTAAAGGACAAGGTTCTTCATGGAAATAGAAATCTTGCGCTCCGGCCGAACCTCCATAGGAACCTGGAAGGTCGCGCCACCGATACGCTTCGACTTCACTTCGACTTGGGGCGTGATATTCTCGAGAGCCTGTTTCCAGATTTCCAGCGGAGATTTATCAGCATCCTTCATCTTCTTGCCCACCAGCTCCAGTGCATCGTAGAAAATGGTGTAGGCAATACTCTTCTTACCATCCAGCATGAGGTTGTTCACGAAACGGGTCACTGCCACGTCGTTGAACTTCGGATCCGGAAGTAGAATTCGCTTCTTAGGCTTAGCTTTTCTCATTGTTTCTTGCTAAAAAAATTCGATTGATTCTTGTGTTTTCGATTATTTACCGGCCTTGGGTCGCTTTGCACCGTACTTCGAACGACGCTGACGACGTCCGTCGACACCGGCCGAGTCGAGCGCACCGCGCACGAGGTGGTAACGTACACCGGGGAGGTCCTTCACACGACCGCCGCGGACGAGCACGATGGAGTGCTCCTGCAGGTTGTGGCCTTCGCCCGGGATGTAGGCGTTGACCTCCTTGCCGTTGGTCAGGCGCACACGCGCCACCTTACGCATAGCCGAGTTAGGCTTCTTGGGGGTCGTGGTGTACACACGGGTGCAGACGCCGCGGCGCTGGGGGCACGCTGCGAGTGCAGGGGACTTCGACTTGTCCTCGAGGGCAACCCGACCGTTTCTCACTAACTGTTGAATAGTTGGCATTTCTTAAACGTTTTTGTCCTTAAAACTTGGTTAAAAAATCTATCTCCATTGTCCAAAATGGACTGCAAAGGTACGCATTTTTTTGGATATTCCATATATAGCCCCATCTTTTTTCGCGTTTTTTCAGCATTTTGCAGGGTTTTCGATTCTTTTTGCTTATCGGTTTTTTGAAATCATATCGTTTTACTTATAAACAATCATCCAATGCGGGAAAAATCAATCCGTTACCGCGCCCCTGAGCAACTGCGGCAGCGGAGCAGACGCGAGGCCCTGGAACCACCTTCGGGAACGACGCTGCCGATACGCTATCGCCGTATGGCAGAGGAGACTGCCCGCTCCGAACCGGGAGGCCGCGGGAGGCCATCAGGCAGCCGGGCGGCAACCGACGACAAAACGGCCCGCAAGCCCCGCCCCGAAGCGGGCCGGAATCCGCGCACAACGACGGCCGGAGCGGAGCCCAGGCAAGAAACCCGACGGAAAGACGGCAACCAACATCCGAACCGGAAGGCCGCGGGACGCCATCGGGCAGCCGGGCGGCAACCGACGACAAAACGGCCCGCAAGCCCCGCCCGAAGCGGGCCGGAACCCGCGCACAACGACGGCCGGAGCGGAGCCTCAGGGAGGGGACAGACGAAAAAACGACGGAGCCGTCCCCGAAGGAGACGGCTCCGAACAAGTTCGATATGAGGTACTCTGTCAATGCTTTTCGCATCCCGACTCGGAGGAGGCCACAAGCATCCACACGAGCTTCTCCTGACCGGCCAGATAGTCGCTCATCAGCGCAACGGTCGTCTCGTCGCCCGCCTCGGAGGCAAGCGCCAGCAGCTTGCGCTCCTCGCCGATGAGGTGTCCGAGCGTATCGAGCACCAGCCGGATGGCCTCGTCGGAGCAGGTGATGCGCCCCGCCTCGGAGATGCGCGCCTGACGGAGGTACTCGCTGAAACGGTGCTCGGGCACACCGCCGAGGGTGAGAATCCGCTCGGCCAGTTCGTCGGCCTTGGCCGCCGCATCGTTGTAGAGTTCCTCGAATTTGGCATGGAGGACGAAGAAGCCGCGTCCCTGGATATTCCAGTGCAGTCCGCGCAGGTTGGCGTAGAAAATCTGATAGTCGGCCAGCAGGCTCTTCAGCGATGCTACGATTCCGTCGGAAGCCGACGCGTTCAGGTGCAGATAATTCATCGTTTTCATGGTTTCAGGTTTTTTATGGTTTATAAATTAATTTTATTGCGTTTCTTGTTTTCATTGGCAAAGATAATACACAAAACCGGTTTGTCAAATCGTTATTTTTTATATACCAATAAGTTGCCCCTATATCCGCCCGACCGACCCGACTGCACCGGGAGCGGGCAGGCGGACGACAAGACGCAGAGGTGACCCATGAAGCAAAGCGGAGGAAGGCGGCTCCGGGGCGACAGAAAAAGAGCGGCGGCAAAGGAGGACGGCGGAGAGAAAGAGCGCGACACGGCGCGGCCGGAAGAGCCCCCCTCAACGGAGCCACAAGCGGCAAATACGGGTGCGCCGCAACGCATAGGACGGCCCCCGAAACAGAAGGACGGACGACCGGCAACGCAAGAGCGGTCCCTCCTCCAAAAACGACCGGACGAAAAACGGCGGAAAAAGTGCGGCAGAAAACCGAGCGCCACACCGGAAGCCGGGACCTTCGGAACCCGGAAACGGCACCCGCACCTCTTTTCAAGGGGAAACTCCCCCGAAATGGCCGAAATCCGAAAAGTTTTCCTTACTTTTGCGGGAAAAACGACAACAAACCGAAACGAGATATGGAATACAATTTCAAGGAGATTGAATCCAAATGGCAGCACCGCTGGCAGGAGGAGGGAACCTACCGCGTCGAAGCCGACCCTTCGCGCCCGAAATACTACGTACTCGACATGTTCCCCTACCCCTCGGGTGCGGGTCTGCACGTCGGCCACCCGCTGGGCTACATCGCCTCGGACATCTATGCCCGCTACAAGCGGCTCAAGGGCTTCAACGTCCTTCACCCGATGGGCTACGACGCCTTCGGACTTCCGGCCGAACAGTACGCCATCCAGACGGGCCAGCATCCGGCCGTCACCACCGAGCGCAACACGGCCCGCTACCGCGAGCAGCTCGACAAAATCGGCTTCTCGTTCGACTGGTCGCGCGAGGTGCGCACGTGCGACCCCAAATACTACAAGTGGACGCAGTGGGCCTTCCTGCGGATGTTCGACCACTGGTACGACCGCACGCTGCAGAAGGCGCGCCCCATCGCCGAACTGACGGCCTCGTTCGCCGCCTCGGGCACCGAGGGCATCGACGCCGCCTGCACCCACGAGATGAGCTTCACGGCCGCCGAGTGGAACGGCTGGGACGAGGCACGCCGCGAGCAGGTGCTGCAGAACTACCGCCTGGCCTACCGCGCCGACACGATGGTCAACTGGTGTCCCAAGCTGGGCACCGTGCTGGCCAACGACGAGGTGCGCGACGGACTGTCAGTGCGCGGCGGCTACCCCGTCGAGCAGAAGCGCATGAAGCAGTGGCTGCTGCGCGTGACGGCCTACGCCGAGCGGATGCTCAACGGACTGGACTGCCTCGCCTGGAGCGACTCGCTCAAGGAAATCCAGCGCAACTGGATTGGCCGCTCGGTCGGCGCACAGGTCTTCTTCGACATCGCCGGCTCGGAGCGCAAGCTCGAAATCTTCACCACGCGTCCCGATACGATTTTCGGCGTCACGTTCATGGTCATCGCCCCCGAACACGAATGGGTTGCGGAGCTGACGACCGACGAGAACCGCCCGGCCGTCGAGGCCTACATCGAGCAGACCAAGAAGCGTTCGGAGCGCGAGCGCATCGCCGAGACGCGGCGCGTCAGCGGCGTGGCGACGGGCTCCTTTGCCGTCAACCCCTTCACGGGCAAACGGATTCCCATCTACGTCTCGGACTACGTGCTGGCCGGCTACGGAACGGGTGCCATCATGGCCGTTCCGGCCCACGACTCGCGCGACTGGGCCTTCGCCCGCCACTTCGGCCTCGACATCGTGCCGGTAGTCGAGGGCGGCGACGTGGAGCGCGAATCCTACGACGCCAAGGAGGGCCGGCTCATCAACTCGGACTTCCTCAACGGCATGGAGGTCAAGGAGGCCATCGCACGCATGTTCGACGAAATCGAGCGCCGCGGCCTGGGCAAGCGGCTGGTCAACTACCGTCTGCGCGACGCCATCTTCTCGCGCCAGCGCTACTGGGGCGAACCCTTCCCGATTTACTACCGCAACGACATCGCCTGCCCGCTTGCGGACGAGCAGCTGCCGCTGACGCTCCCCGCCATCGAGAACTTCGGCCCCACGGCCGAGGGCGAGCCGCCCCTGGCCCGCGCCAAGGGTTGGACCACCCCCGAAGGCTACCCCTATGAACTCTCGACCATGCCGGGCTTCGCCGGTTCGTCGGCCTACTACCTCCGCTACATGGACCCGCACAACGACCATGCGCTCGTCGGCAGCGAGGCCAACACCTACTGGCGCAACGTCGACCTCTACGTCGGCGGCATCGAACACGCCACGGGCCACCTGATGTACTCGCGCTTCTGGAACATGTTCCTCTACGACCTGGGCTACGTCTGCGAGCAGGAGCCCTTCCAGAAGCTGGTCAACCAGGGCATGATTCAGGGCCGCTCGAACTTCGTCTACCGCGTGGTGGGTACCAACAAGTTCGTCTCGCTCGGTCTGCGCGACCAGTACGAGACGCAGGAAATCCACGTCGACGTCAACATCGTCCGCAACGACATCCTCGACCTCGACGCCTTCCGCGCCTGGATGCCCGACTTCCGCGACGCGGAGTTCATCCTCGAGGACGGCAAGTATGTCTGCGGCTGGGCCATCGAGAAGATGTCGAAATCGATGTACAACGTGGTGAACCCCGACCGCATCATCGAGCTCTACGGCGCCGACACGCTGCGCATGTACGAGATGTTCCTCGGGCCGCTCGAGCAGGCCAAGCCGTGGGACACCAACGGCATCGACGGCGTACACAAGTTCCTGCGCCGCTTCTGGCGTCTCTACTTCGACCGCGACGGACGTCTGGCCGTCACCGACGAGGAGCCGACCGAGGAGGAGCTGCGCACGCTCCACAAGACCATCCGCAAGGTTACGGACGACATCGAGAACTTCTCGTTCAACACGGCCGTGGCCGCCTTCATGATTTGCCTCAACGAGCTGGGCGACTGTCCGAAGCGCCGCGTGCTCGAGCCGCTGGCCGTGCTGATTGCCCCCTTTGCGCCGCACCTGGCCGAGGAGCTGTGGGAGGCGCTGGGCCACACGACGACGGTCTGCGATGCGACGTACCCCGTCTGCGAGGAGAAATACCTCGTACGCAGCACGTTCGAGTACCCCGTGTCGGTCAACGGCAAGCTGCGCTTCAAGAAGGAGTATGCCGTGGCGATGACGCCGGCCGAAATCCAGGCCGCAGTGGTCGCCGAGCCCGAGGCGCAGAAGTGGCTCGAAGGCAAGACGCCCAAGAAGGTGATTGTCGTGCCGGGCAAAATCATCAACATCGTCATCTGACCCCCGACGGACGGCAGGACCCGGGGTACGGCAAAACTCCCCGAAAGGGGTTCCCGGCCGGAACCCGGGAGCCGGAAGCCGAAACACCGCACCGGGAATACCGGAGATGAAACAGCGGGAAGGACGGATGGCCGGGACAAAACGCAGGGTCGCCGCACCCCCATTACCTTTTTCCACACAGCCGGGACGAAGCAAATGCTTCAGTCCCGGCTGTGTGCCGTAAAGACGCCGGACCGGAGGTCGCTGCTCTCTGCAGGCCGTTGTTCGTTCCGGGGGAAATTCGTATCTTTGCCGCAAAGGACCGAAAACCGAATCGCCTATGAAATAGAACGCCAGCAACGACATTGGCGCCACGTGCGCCCAGACATAAAAAGCGGAATCTTTTTCCCTCCTCTCGAAATCGCCAAATTCAGGAAGTAACAGGGAACGAAGTTTGCGCTCACGCTTCCGGCGTGGGCTTTACTCGTTATCCGGTTGCAGGGTGTTTGGCGATACCCGAGAGGCGGAAATGAAGTTCGGTCCCACGCTTTTTCATGTCCGTCACCCATCCGGAAACAAATTCGGCCGCCGGGACCCGGCCTCCACTCTCGAAATCGCCAAACTATGAAAATTCGACTCATCGCCCTGCTCGCAGCAGCGGCACTCGGCACCAGTTGCGCCATACAACAACGACTCACCTACACGGAATCCTCGGCACGCAACATCGAACCGCGCGTCGGTGCGGTCATCACCCCGATAATTGCCGACCAGGAACTGCTTTCCGAAGAGAAAATCGCCCCCTACGAACTGACCGTACCGGGAGATGTTACCCCGATGCTGATTGCCAACCTCGACGGATGGAAGAAAGTAGCCCTGAACCAGGCAGCCCAGAAGTATCGGGCCGACGCCATCATCGGGGCGCTCATCAACGTCCGCACCGAAAACAACCGACTGGTTATCTCCGTCACAGGCTGGCCTGTCCGTTATGTCAACTTCCGCTCGGCAACCTCCGGTGACGCCTGGATTGCCCCGCTCTACCAGGTCATCGGCAGCGACAACGAAGCCTTCATCCAGAGCAATTCCAAACATTAGAGACGCAACGGCCATGAAAAGATACATATTGTTGCTGTTCCTGCTCGGATGCGGCCTTATTGCCCGCGCCCAGATTATCCAGGGGGCAACCGTCACCGTCGAAAACGAAGCCAATGCCTCCACAGCAAAGGGATATAAAGGATATGCCGAAGCGGGACTTGGTGTAAATCTGATGAGTCCGAAGTTCATCTATGAACTCACCACCACCCACGGATACCAGTTCGAGCATCTTTTTCTGGGCATCGGAACCGGTTTGACGACTCTTTCCGAAACAAAATGCGACCGGGTCTATGCCCTTCCTCTCTACGGTGAAGCCCGCTGGTTTTTCAGTAACAACCGCCCTTGGAAAATATATGCCGGCTTCAGAATAGGATATAATATTCATTTGGGTGAATTTAGGACTTCCATAACTGAATTTGGGCAACAGCCCATCTTGAAAAACTATCGTTTGACGGGGCTCTATGGTTCACCCGGATTCGGAGTCGAATACAAACGACTGAATTTTTCCATAAACTATCTGATTCAAGGACTTGTTATGGAAGAAACCAATTCCTCCTACCAGAAGCATACGTTTTACGACAACAGCACCCTGCTGTTCCGAATCGGCGTCAATTTCTGACGGACAATTCGACATCCCACTGCATGAAAGTTCCCGGCTTCCGGAAGCCGGGAACTTCTTTCCCACGCCGCATGCCGGAGCCCGCATACTCCCTCTCTCGATGGCCATCGCGCAAAGCGGATGGGCCCGGAACTGCGGCAGCAGGATACTTCGCACCGCCGGCAGGCGAAATTCGGGCTACGATTTCCAAATTCGTCAAATGTATCGTATCTTTGTACGCTGAACAAGATACGATACTTTTTTTATGGCAGACAACACCATACTGACCCGCCTCGACGGGCTGAAGCTCAAGTACGAGGAAATCGGCCAGAAGCTCACCGACCCCGAAGTGATTGCCGACGTCAAGCAGTTCGTCCAGCTCAACAAGGAATACAAGGAGCTCGAGCCCATCATCGAGACCTCGGAGCGTTACCGCACGGCGCTGGCCAACCTGGCCGAAGCGAAGGATGTCCTGGCCAACGACAAGGACGAGGAGATGCGCGAGATGGCCCGCGGCGAAATCTCGGAGCTCGAACCCGCCATCGAACGCATGGAGGAGGAAATCAAGCTGCTGCTCATTCCCAAGGACCCGCAGGACGCCAAGAACGCCATCGTGGAGATTCGCGGCGGTACGGGCGGCGACGAGGCGGCCATCTTTGCCGGCGACCTGCTGCGCATGTACACCAAGTACATCGAGTCGAAGGGGTGGCGCTACGAAATCACCTCGTCGTCGGAGGGTGCCGCCGGCGGCTACAAGGAGGTGGTGATGAAGGTGACCGGACAGAACGTCTACGGCACGCTCAAGTACGAATCGGGCGTGCACCGCGTGCAGCGCGTGCCCCAGACCGAGACGCAGGGCCGCGTCCACACCTCGGCCGCTTCGGTGGCCGTACTGCCCGAGGCGGAGGAGTTCGACGTCGAGATTTCGATGAACGACATCCGCAAGGACATCTTCTGCGCCAGCGGACCGGGCGGACAGTCGGTCAACACGACCTACTCGGCTATCCGACTCACCCACATCCCGACGGGTATCGTCGTGCAGTGCCAGGACCAGAAGTCGCAGTTGAAGAACTTCGACAAGGCCTTCGAGGAGCTGCGTACGCGCGTCTTCAACCTCGAGTATTCGAAATACCTCGACGAAATCGCCTCGAAGCGCAAGACGATGGTCTCGACGGGCGACCGCTCGGCCAAAATCCGCACCTACAACTACCCGCAGGGGCGCATCACCGACCACCGCATCAACTACACCATCTACAACCTGGCGGCCTTCATGGACGGCGACATCCAGGATGTCATCGACCACCTGATTGTGGCCGAAAACGCCGAGCGGCTCAAGGAGAGCGAACTCTGACGGCTGCCGGAGCTCACGACCGATGAAAACGACGCTGCCCGCGGCTCTCGACGCCGAGCTCTACGAGCTTGTCCGACAGATTCCCGCGGGCAGCGTCGCCACATACGGGCAGCTGGCCCGGCTGCTGGGCGTTCCCAACCATGCGCGGCTCGTCGGACGGCTTCTGAGCCGCGCGCCGGAGGGCGTCCCCTGCCACCGGGTGGTGAGCGCCTCGGGCGCTACGGTCGCCTCGTGGGCAGAGCAGCGCCGGCTGCTTGCGCAGGAGGGGGTATGCGTCCGCCCCGACGGCCGCGTCGACCTCCGCCGCCTGCGCTGGAACCCCGAGCAGGTGGAGTAATGGACCGTCGGGCCGGCGGGGAACGGCGGGGAACGGCGGGGGACGACGGGGGACGACGGGGCTCCGATGCCCCGCCCTGGCCGAACGGCCCGAACAACCCGTCCCGGACAATCCGGCCCGGCCCAACCCGAACAACCCAGACGCCCCGGTCCGGACGCAGAGGCGCTCCGCACGTCCATCCGGGGCCGAGACACCGATTCCGCCCGAGGCGGAGGACAATAGACGGGCACCCCGCAACGTTATAGGAAGAAAACGACCATGAAACGACTTTTGCTCCTGCTTTCCCTGCTGCTTGCCGCCGCGCACGACGCCGCGGCCCAGGAGCCGCTCTATCTGGTGAACGGCCGGGAGGTCGAGGAAATAGGCTCCATCCCGCCCGACGACATCGAGAGCGTCGAGATGCTCCCCGCCGACGAGGAGACCATCGCCCGCTACGGCGAGAAGGCCTTCAACGGGGTGATGGTCGTCACGCTGCGTTACGACTCGCCCGCCCGCTTCACGGCTGCGGAGTCGTTCGACGCCTACATCGCCTCGCAGGTCAAGTGGTCCGACGACGAGACCGCCGCACGCGTGGTGCTGCGCTATACGGTGAACACCGACGGGCGTGCCGAGGTGAGCGCCGAGCTCGAATCGACCGACAGCCGCCTGCGCCGCCGCGTGCTGAAGGCCGTCGAGGAGGCCCCCCTGTGGGAGCCCGCCACCAAGAACGGCGCGCCGGTGGCCAGCGAAGGGGTGCTGCGCATCCAGCTGCCCGAAGGCAAACCGCTCCCCCGCCTGCCCGAGCTGATTTGGCGCTGAGCCGCCGCCGGGCCTCCCCGCTTGTTTTTGCCGGGACAATCCATTATCTTTGCATCCCATGCAGTCACCGGCCCATATCACCCTCGTGGAGTTGCAGCGACTCGTGAAGGAGCGCCTTCACGAGCAGTTCCCGCTGCCGCTCTGGGTCAGCGCCGAAATCGCCGAACTGAAGGTCAACTACTCGGGCCACTGCTACCTCGAACTGGTCGAGAAAGGGGGTGACAACGGCGTGCCGCTGGCCCAGTCGCGGGCCGTCATCTGGCGTTCGGCCTATCCGCGCGTGGCCGCCTACTTCGAGGCGGAGACCGGCCGCAAGCTCGCTCCCGGCATCCGCATCCTGGCCCGCGCGACGGTCACCTACCACGAACTCTACGGCTTCTCGCTCCAAATCACCGACATCGACCCCACCTACACGCTGGGCGACATGGAGCGCCAGCGTCAGCAGACCATCGCCCGCCTGCAGCGCGAGGGGGTCTGGGAGATGAACCGCGAAACGGCGCTGCCCCCCGTCGTGCAGCGCATCGCGGTGGTCTCGAGCGCCCACGCTGCCGGCTATCAGGACTTCTGCAAGGAGCTGGCGAAGAGTCCCTATGCCTTCCGCACGGAGCTCTTCGACGCCTTCATGCAGGGCGACGCCGCCGAGGAGTCCATCATCGCGGCGCTCTGCGCCGTGGCCGAGCGCATCGGGGAGTTCGACGCCGTGGTCCTCATCCGGGGCGGCGGCTCGGCCAGCGACCTCAACTGCTTCAACGCCTACCGTCTCTGCGCCTACATCGCCCAGTTCCCGCTCCCCGTGCTGACGGGCATCGGCCACGACAAGGATACGAGCGTGGCGGACATGGTGGCCCACACGGCGCTCAAGACCCCGACGGCGGTGGCCGGCTGGCTCGTCGACCGCTCGGCGGAGGTCGACGCCTGGCTCGACCGGGCCGCCGGGCAGCTTCACGACACCACCGTCGAGGCGATGCGCCGCGCCGAACTGCAGCTCGAGCGCCTCGCGGGTGAACTGCGGCGGCGGAGCGACGAACTGACCGCCCGCCGGCGTCTGCAGCTCGAACGGCTTGCGGGCGAACTCTCGCAGCGCAGCGCCACGCTCGTGGCCCGGCAGCGGATGCTGCTCGACGCCGCAGCGCAACAGCTGCCCCGTGCCGTCGGGGAGCTGCTCGCGCGCCAGCGCAACCGCCTCGAGGCGGCCGGCGAACTGGTCGAGGCGCGCTCGCCGCGGCGGATTCTCAAGCTGGGATTCGCCGTCGTCCGCACCGGAGGGCGGGCCATCGCCTCGGTGCGCGGCATCGCGGGAGGCACGCCGCTCGAAATCGAGGTGGCCGACGGCCGGCTCCGCGCCACGGCCGACCCCGCACCCGGCGACGGGACGGCCCCGCCCCGAAAAGAGGCGACAAAGGCTCCCGGCCGGGCGGTCCGAACCCGGACGCAACGAAATAAAACACCGAAAAACACCCACGCAATATGGCCAAGAAAGAGATAAACTACACCGAGGCGATGGCCGAAATCGAGAAGATTCTCGCCCGCCTGCGCGACGAGGAGATGGACGTCGACAGCCTCGCCGCCGAGGTCAAACGCGCCACCGAGCTGATTGCACGCTGCAAGGAGCGGCTCTGCAAAGCCGAAACCGAAGTCCGGAAGATTCTGGAATAACCCCTCCGCCCCGAGCGGCCGGCGGCAATGCCGGCGGACCTGCCGGGCCGGCCAAACACGACACGCATGCGACGAATCATCAAATGGGCCCTCAACCACCTGCCGCGCACACTGCTGCAGCGGCTCGCCGGCTGGATGGTGCCCGTCATGGGGCTCTTCTACCGCGGCCGCAAGGTCGAATGCCCCGTCTGCGGCACCCACTACCGCAAGTTCCTCCCCTACGGCTACGTCACCTCGCGTCCCAACGCGCTCTGCCCCCGCTGCCTCTCGCTCGAACGCCACCGCCTGCTCTGGCTTTGGCTCGTGCGCGAGACGAGGCTGCTCGACGACTGCCCGCGGCTGCTCCACATCGCCCCCGAGGTCTGCCTGATGCGCCACCTCGGCCGCCTCTACGCCGGCCATCCCGAACGCTACGTGACGGCCGACCTCGAGAGCCCGCTGGCCAAGCTCCACTTCGACGTGCAGCAGATTCCGCTCGAGGAGGGATATGCCGACGTGCTGCTCTGCAACCACATCCTCGAACACGTGGCCGACGACCGCCGTGCAATGCGCGAACTCTGCCGCGTACTGCGCCCCGGCGGCTGGGGCATCATCCTCTCGCCCGTCGACCGCTCGCGCGCGGAGACCTTCGAGGACGACACCATCACCGACCCCGATGAGCGCACCCGGATCTTCGGGCAGTACGACCACCGGCGCATCTACGGCCGCGACTATGCCGACCGGCTGCGCGAGGCGGGCTTCGAGGTCATGGAGCTCGACTACGCCTCGAACTGCACCCCCGCGGAGCGCCGCCGCTACGCCCTCTGCGACGACTGGCTCTACATCGTCCGCCGCCCCTGTCCCGACCCGGAGCGGGAGGCTGCCGACGGCCGCCGCACGGCGCCGGCCCGCGAAGCATGAGAAGCCCCCGCATACGTCCCGATTCCGCCCCCTGTCCGCCCGGAACCGACCCAACGTATTCAAAAAATCATTTGCCCATGAAGACAAATTCACTGCGAGCATGGCTCCTGGCCGTGCGTCCCTACAGTTTCGGCGCCACCTCGACGCCCGTATTCGTCGCCTCGGCGCTGGCCTGGAGCGACGGTTCGTTCCACTGGCTGCCGGCGCTGCTCTGCCTCCTCTTCGCACTGCTGATGCAGTGCACGGCCAACCTGGTCAACGACCTGTGCGACTTCCAGAAAGGGGCCGACAGCCCCGAACGGCTCGGTCCCGACCGCGCCTTCGCCAAGGGCTACATCACGCTGCGCGCCATGAAGTGGGGCATCGCCGCCTTCACGGTGGCGGGAGCCGCCGTCGGACTGACGCTGCTCCGCTACGGAGGGTGGGAGCTGCTGCTGGTCGGCGCCGCCTGCATCCTCTTCGCCTACCTCTACACCGCCGGGCCGTGGCCGCTGGCCTACCACGGACTGGGCGACGTGGCCGTCGTCCTCTTCTTCGGCGTCGTCCCCGTCGGCTTCACCTACTACATCCTCGCCCACGACTGGACGTGGGAGGTGACGCTGGCCGGACTCGCCTGCGGCCTGGTTATCGACACCATGCTGATGGTCAACAACTTCCGCGACCGCATGGAGGATGCCGCCAGCGGCAAGCGCACCATCGTCGTCTGCCTCGGCGCCGGAGTCGGCCGCTGGGGATACCTCTTCCTCGGCACGGCCGCCACGCTGCTCTGCCTCGCCTTCGCCCTCTTCGGACGCTGGTACGCCGCACTGCTGCCGCTGCTCTACTGGGTGCTCTTCTTCTTCACGTGGCGCAAGATGGTCCGCATCGACCACGGCGAGGAGCTCAACATCTGTCTGGGCGAGACGGCCCGCAACCTCACCCTCTTCGGGGTGCTGCTCACCGTCGGGCTGCTGCTCGGCTGACGCCTGATACGGCCCCGCAAAGGGAAGCGCCGCACCTCCGCGAACGAGGGTGCGGCGCTTCCGCTTTACCGTCACGGCGCTCCGGCCGCAGACCGAATCCCGGCCGTCAATAGAGGAAGAAGACAATCCCGACAAAGTGGCAGGCGGCGCCGAGGTTGATGAACAGGTGCCAGACCAGATGGTGGTAGCGGAACCCCTTGCGGGCATAGAACCACGCCCCGAGCGTATAGAAGAGGCCGCCCGCGGCGATGAGCCACAGCAGCGGCGTCGAGGCGTTGCGCAGGAAGAGCGGCAGGAAGAAGAGGATGGTCCACCCCATGACCAGATAGATGGTCAGGCTCACGGCCGGCAGCGACCGCCGCGAGAGCGACTTGTAGAAGATGCCGAAGAGCACCATCGCCCACTGCAGCACGGCGATGAGCACCCCCTGCCATCCGCCGATGACCGACAACGCGATGGGCGTATAGCTGCCGGCGATGGCCACGTAGATGAAGATGTGGTCGAGGATGTGGAAGACCGCCTTGTGCTTCGAGGCGGGATTCATCGAATGGTAGAGCGTCGAGGTGAGGAACATCAGGAAGAGCGAGACCACAAAGACGCTCACCGAGACGCTGGCCAGCACCCCCTGCACGTCGTGGACATAGGCCCACACCGCCGCAAAGGGCAACGCGCAGAGCGACAGCAGCGCCATCACGCCGTGCGACACCGTATTGGCTATCTCCTCCCCCAGCGTGGGGACATAGGGCGCATTCTTTCGCAACATGATTTTCAGACGGATTGTACGGTGTCAAAAGTAGGAATTTTTTCGTATCTTTGTCCCGGTTAGGTTACAGGTAATCAAAAAATGGACTATTCACGCTACGAAAAACTCCGCGCACTGGTGCGCGGGAGTTTCTCGTCCGAGACCCAGCGCCTGGTAGACGACGCGCTGGCCTATGCGGACGAGCAACTCGCCGGGATGACCCGTTACGACGGCTCCCCGCTGCTCGAGCACGGCGCGGGAGTAGCCTGCATTGTCATCTTCGAAGTCGGACTGGGCCGCAACTCCACCATTGCGTCGGTGTTGCACGACGTGGTGCGCATCGCCCACAAACAGCAGTCCCAGGAGGAGTTCCTCGCACTGATGAACGACCTGCGCAGCCGCTTCGGCGAGCAGGTGGCCGGCATCACCATGGGGCTCTGCAACATCTCGGAGCTGAAACTCAAGGTGGCCAAGGAGCAGGCCGGCAACTTCCGCGACCTGATTGTCAGCTACTCGGAGGACCCGCGCGTGATTCTCATCAAGCTGGCCGACCGCCTCGAGGTGATGCGTTCGCTCGACATCTTCCCGCGCGAGAAGTGGCGCAAGAAGAGTTGGGAGTCGATGAACCTCTACGCCCAGATTGCCCACAAGCTGGGCCTCTACGGACTCAAGAGCGAGCTGGAGGACATCGCCCTCAAATACCTCGAACCGAAGGACTACGACCACATCGTGGCCAAGCTCGAAGAGAGCGCCGACGAGCGCCGCGCCTTCATCGCCCGCTTCATCGTACCCATCGAGGAGCGGCTGCGGAAACTCGGCATCAACTACCACATCAAGAGCCGCACGAAGTCCATCTTCTCCATCTGGAACAAGATGCAGAAGCAGCGTGTCCCCTTCGAGGGCGTCTACGACATCTTCGCTATCCGCATCATCATCGACTGCCCCGTGGAGGAGGAGAAACGCCTCTGCTGGACCGCCTACTCGGTGGTGACGGACTACTATACGCCCAACCCCAACCGCATGCGCGACTGGATTTCGATTCCCAAGTCGAACGGCTACGAGTCGCTCCACACGACCGTTTCGGCCGAGGGACGCTGGGTCGAGGTGCAGATTCGCACCGAACGCATGGACGCCGTGGCCGAGCGGGGTATCGCCGCCCACTGGCGCTACAAGGGGGTAGGCCAGGGGGCCCGCACCAGCGAGCAGTGGCTCGGCCGGCTGCGCGAGCTGCTCGAGGATACGACCCACTCGCTGGCGCAGCGCTTCGACGCCAAACCCGCCTCGGGCGAGATTTTCGTCTTCACGCCCAACGGCGACCTGCGCAAGCTGCCCGAAGGGGCCACGCTGCTCGACTTCGCCTTCGACATCCACACCAACCTGGGCGCCACCTGCTCGGGCGGCAAGGTGAACAACCGCGCCGTCTCCATCCGCGAGGTGCTCCACAACGGCGACATCGTCGAGATTCTCACCCAGAAGAACCAGACGCCCAAGGCCGACTGGCTCTCGGTGGTGGTCACCTCGAAGGCGCGCAACAAAATCAAGTCCTACCTGCGCGAGGAGCAGGCCAAGCATGCCCGCATGGGACGCGAGGAGCTCGAGCGCAAGCTCAAGAACTGGAAGTTCCCGCTCTCTATCGACGAGGCGGTGGCCTACCTGGCCAAATACTTCAAGGTGCGGACGGGCACCGAGGTCTACGGCCTCATCTCGACCCAGAAGGTCGAGCTGGCCTCCATCAAGGAGATTCTCTCGCGCCACCTCTCGGGGGCGGCCGAAGAGGAGCGCCGTGCCGCGGCGGCCGAGGTCGAACGGGCCAAGGCCGCAGCGCGCGAGACGGCGCCCGCACGGAGCAGCGATGCGCTGATTATCGACGACGACATCTCGAAAATCCAGTACAAGCTGGCCCGCTGCTGCAACCCCATCAAGGGCGACGAGGTCTTCGGCTTCATCACCATCGGGGCGGGCATCACCATCCACCGCACCGACTGCCCCAACGCGCGCCGCATGCGCGAGCGCTATCCCCACCGGGTCATCGATGCGCGCTGGCGCTCGACGGCCGAGGGGGCCTTCCGCGTCTCCATCCGCATCGTGGCGGCCGACATGACCGGCATGGCCAACCACATCACCGAGGTCATCAGCCGCGACCTGAGGCTCAACATTCGCTCGATGAACTTCTCGGCCGCCTCGGGAGGCAGTGTCGAGGGTGTGGTCAGCGTCGAGGTACCCGGCACGGCCGCCGTCGATACGCTCATCCACTCCATCATGCGTATCCGAGGTGTACAGCGAGCCTACCGCATCAACAACTGATGCGACCGATGCGCCCCGGAGGTGGACGTTTTCCAAAGTTGTTCGATTGACAATTCCTTTTTATTTTACCATATTAGATAGATGAATAACAATTCCATCAGCGTCGTTTTCGCCGACTCGTCGCATGCGCACTACGCACAGCGTATCTGCGACCTCATCTACGAGTCGGCTCTGCAGCGGGGCACGGGCATCGCCAAACGGTCGCCCGAGTACATCGCGGCAAAGATGACCGGCGGCAAGGCCGTCGTGGCGCTGGACGGCGAGAAGCTCATCGGCTTCAGCTACATCGAGTGTTGGGGGCACGGCGATTTCGTCGCGACCTCCGGATTGATTGTCGACCCCGAGTACCGGCACATGGGACTCGCGGAGCAAATCAAACAACGAACATTCGAGCTGGCCCGACGACGATTCCCCTATGCGAAGTTATTCAGCATCACCACGTCGTTGCCGGTCATGAAGCTCAACTCGCGGATGGGATACGTTCCCGTGACCTTTTCGGAACTGACCGAAGACGACGAATTCTGGCAGGGCTGCCAGGGATGTTGCAACTACGACATCCTGCAGCGCAACAACCGGAGGATGTGTCTCTGCACGGGCATGCTCTACGACCCGGCCAAGGAACAGCCCCGCCAGTCGCGGCTGACGCCCTACGTGATGTTCCTCCGAAACCGGTTCCGCAAGCTCTTCCACCTCAAGTAAGGGCGGCGCACGGAGCCAAAAATCCGGGACTCCGCTCCCGGGAAACAATGTACAACGTAAAATAAAAAAAGAATCAACCGAAAATGGAAAAGAAGAAAGTGGTACTGGCGTTCAGCGGCGGTCTGGACACCTCGTTCTGTGTGAAATATCTCTCCGAAGAGAAGGGTTACGACGTCTATACGGCCATCGCCAACACGGGCGGTTTCTCGGCCGACGAACTGGCACGCATCGAAGAGCGCGCCCTGGCGCTGGGCGCCGTGAAGCACGCCACGCTCGACATCGAGCAGGAGTACTACGAAAAGAGCATCCGCTACATGGTCTACGGCAACATCCTGCGCAACGGCACCTACCCCATCTCGGTCAGCTCGGAGCGCATCTTCCAGGCCATCGCCATCATCGAATACGCCAAGCAAATCGGCGCCGACGCCGTTGCCCACGGCTCGACCGGCGCAGGCAACGACCAGGTGCGTTTCGACCTGACGTTCCAGGTGCTGGCTCCCGAAATCGAAATCATCACCCCGACGCGCGACATGACCCTCACGCGCGAATATGAAATCGACTACCTGCGCCGCCACGGCTTCGAGGCCGACTTCCGCAAGATGGAGTACTCCATCAACAAGGGACTCTGGGGCACCTCCATCGGCGGCCGCGAGACGCTCTACTCGGAGCAGACGCTCCCCGAGGAGGCCTATCCGAGCCAGATTACGGCCACGGGCGAGGAGACGCTCCGCCTGGGCTTCACCGAGGGCGAACTTTCGTCGGTCAACGGCACCCCCTACACCGACCGCGTCGAGGCCATCCGCGCCGTCGAGGCCATCGGCTCGCGCTACGGCATCGGCCGCGACATGCACATCGGCGACACCATCATCGGCATCAAGGGCCGCGTGGGCTTCGAGGCCGCCGCGCCGATGCTCATCATCTCGGCCCACAAGATGCTCGAGAAGCACGTGCTGACCAAGTGGCAGCTCTACTGGAAGGAGCAGGTGGCCACCTGGTACGGCATGTTCCTCCACGAGGCGCAGTACCTCGAGCCCGTCATGCGCGACATCGAGGCGATGCTCCTCTCGTCGCAGCGCAACGTCACGGGCGAGGTCGAGCTGACGCTCCGCCAGCGCTGCTTCACACTGGTGGGCGTCTCGTCGTCGTTCGACCTGATGAAGACCGACTTCGGCGAGTACGGCGAGGTGAACAAGGCCTGGACGGCCGACGACGTGAAGGGCTTCACGAAGATTCTGGGCAACCAAATCAAGATTTACCACAACGTTCAAAAGCGCAACGGCAAATGATACGCGCAGGAATCATCGGCGGCGCCGGCTATACGGCCGGTGAGCTGGTACGCCTTCTGGTGAACCACCCCCATGTCGAGCTGGGCTTCGTCCACAGCACGAGCCATGCGGGCGACCTCATCACCGCGGTCCACGCGGGGCTCGACGGCGAGACCCCGCTGCGCTTCTGCGCCGAATACAACCTGGAGCAGGTCGACGTGCTCTTCCTCTGCTCGGCCCACGGCGAGAGCCGCAAGTGGCTCGCCGCACACGAGCTGCCCGAGTCGCTGCGCATCATCGACCTGGCGCAGGATTTCCGCGACGAGAGCGAAGGGTTCGTCTACGGACTGCCGGAGCTCTGCAGCGAGCGGATTCGCGCCGCACGCCGCGTGGCCAATCCGGGCTGCTTCGCCACGGCCATCCAGCTGGCGCTGCTGCCGCTGGCCTCCGCCGGGCTGCTCGAGGACGAGGTCCATGTGACGGCCGTCACCGGTTCGACCGGCGCCGGCGTGAAGCCCTCGGCGACGACCCACTTCAGCTGGCGGAGCGACAACCTCTCGGTCTACAAGTGCTTCACGCACCAGCACCTGCTCGAAATCGGCCGCAACCTGCGGCAGCTGCAGCCTGCGTTCGACCGCGACGTCAACTTCGTCCCCATGCGGGGCGACTTCACCCGCGGCATTCTGGCCAGCGTCTACACGCGCTGCCGGCTCGACGAGCGGGAGGCCGAACTCCTCTACCGCGATTACTACGAGGATGCGGCCTTCACCCGCGTGACGGAGCAGTACCCCGACCTCAAACGGGTGGTCAACACCAACCGCGCGTTGCTGCACACGGCCCGCTACGGCGACAAGCTGCACGTGGTCTCGGTCATCGACAACCTGCTCAAGGGAGCCTCGGGACAGGCCGTGCAGAACATGAACCTGATGTTCGGCCTCGACGAGCGCGAGGGGCTGCGGCTCAAGGCCAGCGCCTTCTGACCTGCCAGGCAGACCGGGGAAACCCGCACGCGCACAGGCAACCCATCCGGCAGTGTCCCGACCCGCGTCGGGATGCGGTCGGGTGTATTCACCCCGAAACAACGCCGGGGCCATCCACCTCAAAAAAACAACACGGACATGAAACCATTCAACGTATATACGCTCTACCCCACGGAACCCGTACGGGGCCGCGGCAACTTCGTCTACGACGCCGCCGGCACCGAATACCTCGACCTCTACGGCGGCCATGCGGTCATCTCGCTCGGCCATGCCGACCCGACCTACGTCGGCCGCATCTCGGAGCAGGTCGCACGGCTGGGCTTCTACTCCAATTCGGTCGAAAACTCGCTCCAGAGCGAGCTGGCCGAGCGGCTGGGCCGCGCATCGGGGTACGAGGACTACAGCCTCTTCCTCTGCAACTCGGGGGCCGAGGCCAACGAGAACGCCATGAAGCTGGCCTCGTTCCATACGGGCCGCTCGCACATCCTCGCCTTCACGGGGGCCTTCCACGGCCGCACGTCGGGAGCCGTCGCCGCCACCGACAACGCGGCGCTCCGCGCACCGTTCAACAGCACGTCCCATGTCGAATTCGCCCCGCTGGGTGACCTGGCGCGGGTCGAGGAGCTGCTCGCGACGGGGCGCTTCGCCGCCGTCATCATCGAGGGCATCCAGGGCGTGGCGGGCATCCGCGTCCCCTCGGACGACTTCCTGCGTGGGCTGCGCGAGGCGACCCTCCGCCACGGCGTGCAGCTCATCCTCGACGAAATCCAGTCGGGCTACGGCCGTACGGGGCAGTTCTTCGCCCACCAGAAGGCGGGCATCCGCCCCGACCTGATTACCGTCGCCAAGGGAATGGGCAACGGCTTCCCCATCGGAGGTGTGCTCATCGCCCCCCACTTCGAGGCGCGGCCGGGGATGCTCGGCACCACCTTCGGCGGCAACCACCTGGCCTGCGCCGCCGCGCTGGCCGTGCTGGAGGTGATGGAGCGCGACCGCCTTGTGGAGAACGCCGCCGCAACGGGCGCCTACCTGCTCGACGGGCTGCGCCGCATCGACGGAGTGCGCGACGTGCGGGGCCGCGGCCTGATGGTCGGCTTCGACGTCGAGGGTTCGGCGTCCGAATTCCGCCGCCGGCTCCTCTTCGAAAAGCACATCTTCACGGGCGGCGCCGGAGCCACGACCGTCCGTCTGCTGCCGGCCCTCACGCTGACGCGCGAGCTGGCCGACCGTTTCCTTGCGTCGCTCGAAGCGTTGCTCCGCAGCTGACGCCCCACCTTTCAAAAAAAACGCGAATCATGAAAAAATTCACCTGCGTACAGGATATCGGCGACCTGCATCAGGCCGTCGCCGAGGCATTCGAAATCAAGCGCGACCGCTTCCACCATGCGGAGCTGGGCCGCAACCGCACGCTGCTGATGCTCTTCTTCAACTCGAGCCTCCGCACCCGCCTCTCGACCCAGAAGGCGGCGATGAATCTGGGCATGAACGTCATGGTGCTCGACGTCAACCAGGGCGCCTGGAGGCTCGAGACCGAGCGCGGCGTGGTGATGGACGGCGACAAGGCCGAACACCTGCTCGAGGCCATTCCGGTCATGGGCTCCTACTGCGACATCATCGGCGTACGCTCGTTCGCACGCTTCCAGGACCGCACCGAGGACTACGAGGAGCGCGTGCTCGAGCAGTTCATACGCTACTCGGGCCGCCCGGTCTTCTCGATGGAGGCCGCCACGCGCCACCCGTTGCAGAGCTTCGCCGACCTGCTCACCATCGAGGAGTACAAGCGCACGGAGCGCCCCAAGGTGGTCATGACCTGGGCGCCCCACCCCAACGCGCTGCCGCAGGCCGTGCCCAACTCCTTCGCCGAGTGGATGAACGCCACCGACTACGACTTCGTCATCACCCACCCCGAGGGCTACGAGCTCGACCCGCAGTTCGTCGGCCGCGCCCGCGTGGAGTATGACCAGCGTAAGGCGCTCGAAGGGGCCGACTTCGTCTATGCGAAGAACTGGGCCGCCTACACGGGCGACAACTACGGCAAGGTGCTGAGCCGCGACCGCTCGTGGACCGTCACGGCCGAAAAGATGGCGCTCACCCGCGACGCCTACTTCATGCACTGCCTGCCCGTGCGGCGCAACATGATTGTCACCGACGAGGTCATCGAGTCGCCGCGCTCACTGGTCATCCCCGAGGCGGCCAACCGCGAAATCTCGGCACAGGTCGTACTCAAGAGGCTGCTGGAGGGGCTCGGGCAATGAGGAGCGTCACGGTAGTGAAAATCGGGGGCAACGTCATCGACGACCCCGCGGCGCTGAAGCGCTTCCTCGGCGAATTTGCCGCGCTCGAAGGGGCCAAGATACTTGTCCACGGCGGCGGGAAGCTCGCCACGCGGCTTGCCGAACGGCTCGAGCTGAAGACGCAGATGGTCGACGGCCGCCGCATCACCGACCGGGGAACGCTCGACGTGGTGACGATGGTCTACGCCGGGCTGGTCAACAAGCAGCTCGTCGCCGGACTGCAGGCCGAGGGGTGCAACGCACTGGGGCTGTCGGGCGCCGACGGCAACGTCGTGACGGCACGCCGCCGGGCCCCCGAACCGGTCGACTACGGCTTCGTGGGCGACATCGAGCGGGTCGATGCCGGGCTGCTCGTGCGGCTGCTCGACGCGGGGCTGACCCCCGTCTTCCCGGCCATCATGCACGACGGCCGCGGCACGCTGCTCAACTGCAATGCCGACGGGGTGGCTACGGCCCTGGCCACGGCGCTCGCGCCGCAGATGCCCACCAATCTGGTCTTCTGCTTCGAGAAGCGCGGCGTGCTGCGCAACCCCGACGACGAGGAGTCGGTCATCGCCGAAATCACGCCCGACGACTTCGCGGCACTGCGCGCCGAGGGGGTCGTCAGCAAGGGAATGCTGCCCAAAATCGAGAATGCGCTGAAGGCCGTCGCCGAGGGAGTCCGGAGCGTCGTTATCCGCAGCGCCGGGAACCTCGCCGAGCCCTCGGGCACCGTCATCCGGGAGCACCCCGCGGCGCAGTGACCCGTTCGGGCCGGGTCGCGGCGCATCCCGCGGCGGACCCATGTCCCCCGGATGCACCCGGAGCCGGCGTCGCGCCGCAACCCGCGGCCGCGACCCACGAACCCCAAACACGGAAAACCATGCAACACGCCATCCAACACGCAACCGGCGAAGCCGTCGAACTGCTGCGCGGGCTCATCGCCCGCCCCTCGCCCTCGCGCAGCGAGGAGGCAACGGCCGACCTGCTGTTCGACTTCCTCGCCGCACGGGGTGCCGCACCCGAGCGGCTCCACAACAACGTCTGGGCCCGAGCCGAAGGGTTCGACCCCACGCGTCCGACGCTGCTGCTCAATTCGCACCACGACACCGTCCGTCCGGCGGCCGGATACACGCGCGACCCGCACGCTCCCGACATCGAGGGCGACCTGCTCTACGGGCTGGGGAGCAACGACGCCGGGGCCTCGGTCGTCTGCCTCACGGAGACATTCCTCGCCTGGCGGCAACGGCAGCTTCCGTTCAACCTTGTGCTGGCACTCTCGGCCGAGGAGGAGTGCATGGGCGAGCATGGCATGCGGGCGCTGCTGCCGGCGCTCGGACGCATCGACATGGCGCTCGTGGGCGAACCCACCGGCATGCAGGCGGCCGTCGGCGAGCGGGGACTGGTCGTACTCGACTGCACGGCCCGCGGCCGCAGCGGCCATGCGGCGCGCGGCGAGGGGGTCAACGCCCTCTACATCGCGCTGGACGACATCGCCCGGCTGCGCACGCTGCGCTTCGAACGCTGCTCGGAGCTGCTCGGCCCCGTGGGCATCGCCGTGACGCAGATTGAGGCCGGGACGCAGCACAACGTCATCCCCGACACGTGCCGGTTCGTGGTCGACGTCCGCACCACCGACGCCTACACCAACGAGCAGACGGTCGAGCTGCTGCGCCGCGAGCTCCGCTCCGAGGCCGTGCCCCGCTCGACGCGCGTCCGCGCCTCAGCCCTCGCGGCAGAGCATCCGCTCCACAGCGCCGCACGGGCCGCCGGCTTCGGGACCTTCGTCTCGCCGACCACCTCCGACATGGCGCTCATGCCCTTCCCCTCGCTCAAGATGGGGCCCGGCGACTCGGCCCGTTCGCACACGGCCGACGAATACGTGCGGCTCTCGGAAATCGAGGCCGGAATCGCCGGATACGACACCCTGCTCGAGGCGCTCCGCCGCGAAGCGGAGCACCTCGGCTGACCCACGTACGGGGGAGGCCGGCCGCACGGCGCCGCACCTCCCCGCAACATGTTTCACCCGAAAAAAACGCAACATACCGATATGGCAGGAAAACTCTGGGACAAGGGCTTCGAGCCCGACGCACAAATCGAAGCCTACACCGTGGGCAACGACCGCGAACTCGACCTGCGGCTGGCCCGCTACGATGTCGAGGGGTCGCTGGCCCACATCGCGATGCTCGAAAGCATCGGACTGCTCACCCGCGACGAGCTGCAACGGCTCACGGCCGGACTGAAGGAGATTGCCGCCGAAATCGAGGCGGGCCGCTTCGAAATCGAGCCCGACACCGAGGACGTGCACTCGCAGGTCGAGCTGCTGCTCACCCGCCGCCTGGGCGGCGTGGGCAAGAAAATCCACTCGGGCCGTTCGCGCAACGACCAGGTGCTCGTCGACCTCAAGCTCTTTCTGCGCGACGAGCTGCGGCAGACGGCCGAGGCCGTGCGCACGCTCTTCGACCGGCTGCAGGAGCTCAGCGAGCGCTACCGCGACGTGCTGATGCCGGGCTACACCCACCTGCAGGTGGCCATGCCCTCGTCGTTCGGACTCTGGTTCGGCGCCTACGCCGAGACGCTCGTCGACGACCTGCGCCTGGTGGCGGCCGCCTACCGCATCGCCAACCAGAACCCGCTGGGCTCGGCGGCCGGCTACGGCTCGTCGTTCCCGCTCGACCGCACGATGACCACACGGCTGCTCGGCTTCGAGACGCTCCACTACAACGTCGTGGCGGCGCAGATGAGCCGCGGCAAGAGCGAGCGGGCCGCCGCCAACGCCATTGCGGCCGTTGCCGCCACCGTCGGGCGGCTGGCCATGGACGTCTGCCTCTTCATGAGCCAGAACTTCGGCTTCGTCTCGCTGCCCGATGAGCTGACCACCGGTTCGAGCATCATGCCCCACAAGAAGAACCCCGACGTCTTCGAGGTGATGCGCGGCAAGTGCAACCGGCTGCAGGCGGTCCCCAACGAGATTGCCCTGCTGACGACCAACCTGCCGTCGGGCTACCACCGCGACCTGCAGCTGCTCAAGGAGATTCTCTTCCCGGCGACGACCGAAATCCGGCAGACGCTCGCCATGTGCACCTTCATGGTGGGCAACCTGCGCATCAACCGCCGCATCCTCGACGACACGCGCTACGACTACCTCTTCACGGTCGAGGAGGTGAACCGGCTGGTGCTCGAGGGGGTCCCCTTCCGCGAGGCCTACCGCCGCGTCGGCATGGAGGTCCAGCAGGGCGAATACCGCCCCGTCAAGGAGGTGCACCATACCCACGAGGGGAGCATCGGCCGGCTTTGCACCGAGGAAATCCGCCGCAAGATGGAGGGCGTGATGGCCGAGTTCGAATAACGCCGCACGAGATGCGGACCCTGCGGGCCGCCGCTCCGCCGAAGGAGGTTACAGAACGGACCTCCGGAGGAGAGCGGCGGCCTTTTTTGCCTCACGGGGGTCTCCAATCCGAAAAAAATGGCTCTGCTGCCGAAAAAATATCTTCAGTCCGCAGCGCCATTACCGCATAAAGTGTAAGCAATCGAAAGTTTCTTCTTTCAAAATCGCAAGTCCTGACCGGTCCGAAGCCCGCGGCACCTCCTCGGAAGCCGGAGCCGCGGCCGCCGGTCGCTCTTGCACAATTGCCCGAAACGGCTATCTTTGTGGAGAAAGGAGGGCCGAAGAGACTCCCATCGCTCCTTTCCCCATGTTTTACCCTTAAAAAAATTAATGCTTATGAAAAGATTCCGGACCCATCGGTGCGTTGCAGCGATGTTCGCTGTGCTGTTGTTGGCAACAACCGGTTGCAATGAGGACAATACGGAGGAGCCCGCTCCCCCGTCGAACGTGACGACGACGCTCGAGCCGGGGCTTGTTCCGGCCTCGGGAGGTGAGGTGACCATTACCTGCGTCATTGAAAATCCCGTGAAGACGGCCATTCTCGAAGCACGAACCGACGACGAGTGGGTGACCGAACTCACCGTGCTCGAACAGGAGTCGACCGTGACGGCCGTCATCGCCGCCAACGAGGAGTCCGAGGAGCGTACGGCCACCGTGACGCTCTCCTACAACGGCAAGGAGTACCCCGTCGAGATACCCCAACAGGGCTACGTGGCGCCTTTTGAACTCACGGCCACGGAGCTGACCCACTGCGACGCACTCATCAGCGTCGTACCCGACGACAAGGAGGCGACCTACTATTCGAACGTCGCCCCCGCCGAAGGGTTCGATGCCGAAACCATCGCCGCATGGAACCTCGCATCGTTCACCTCCGCAGCCGAGACCGAAGGCATAAGCCTGGCCGAATACCTCGCCTCGGTGACCCGGAAGGGCGATGCGGAGTACCACCCCGAACGGCTGACGCCCGAAACCGCCTACGTGGCCTACGCCTACGGCATCGACCAGACGACGGGCGCCGCAACCGGCGAAGTGATTGTCTGCCCCTTCGAGTCGCAGCCTGTCCCCGAAGGCGAGATGAGCGGCTGCACCATCGCTATCACGACGCAGGACCTGACCTCGACCTCGGTCACCGTCATCTTCACCCCTTCGGACCCCTCGGTCTATTACTACTACGACATGCTGGACGCGAAGGGCTACGAGGAGGTGCGCGACAACATGCCGTCATACCTCTACAACTCCCTCATCGAGCAGGTGTCCGACTTCTGGTCGCTCGAGCAGGTCATAAAGTACTCCTGCGCCACCGGTGAGAAGAGGGTGCAGAGCCGGGAACTCACGCCCGAGACGACCTACTATGCTCTGGCCGTAGGCGTCAACCTCGAGGGACTCATCAACACCGAGGTGGCCGTGCTCGAAATCACGACGCCCGAGGATACGCCCATCGACTACGGATTCAACTTCACCGTCGGCGAGGTGACGGCAACGGGTGCCGCGCTGACCGTCACGCCCAACGACCCGCGCGCCTTCTACTACTGGGACCTGATGACCGAGGCCGAATATGCCGAGCTCAACGGCGACGAGGCGAAAATCGCCGAGTACTTCACCAGCAAGATGGACGCCAAGCGCATCGAGCAGTACGGCGATTATGCTTCGTTCTTCCCGCTGCCCGACTACATCGTCTCGCAGTGCTCCGAGGGTGCGGACGACTACACCTACGGCACGCTGTCGCCCGCAACGACCTACTACCCCTACGCCTTCTGGATTGACCAGAAGAGCGGAGAGCTCGCCTCGGAGACCACCTTCGGCGAACCCTTCACCACGAAGGAGATGGAACTCTCAAGTGCCGCAGCCACGCCCACGCTCTGGCTCACCGACGGCGACGACTGGGCCGAACTTGACCCGCAGGGCTATCTCTACCTCCGCGGAATGGCCATCCTCGGCGCGCGCCTGACCCCCAACTCCAGCGCCGTCCACTGGTATTCGAACATCTACAAGGCTTCGGACATCGCCTCGACGGACGACCTGCTGCTGGGCTCGTCGCTCATCAACAGCCGCTACTACATGGACAAGACCTCCTACAACCTCTCCTACGGCGTGGCATGGGACAACACTGAGTATGTAATTGTCAGCATCGCCGTCGACGCCGAAGGCAACCGCGGCGAGTTGCAGAAGGTTCCGTTCCGGGTCGACAAGTCGCTGGCCGAAGAGCTCACCGAACTGCCGTAACGGCCGCGGGCCGGGGGCTGCACAGCCTCCGGCTCCGGCTGCCGGACTCCGGCTCGTAACGCAAAGCGTCCCGCTCCACACGAGGAGCGGGACGCTTTTTTCGGTTGCGGACCGGGGCCGGATTAGTCGACCGGAATGTCCTTGTTGACGTTCTTCGAGCCGAAGAGTGCGTAATAGAAGATGTAGCACAGGCAGAGGATGATGACCCAGTAGCTTGCCAGATAGCCGGCCAGGTCGGCCACGTAGCCCTGGATGAGCGGAAGAATACCGCCGCCGCAGACCATCACCATGAAGATGCCCGAGCCGACCGAGGTGTACTTGCCCAGACCCTCGACCGCAAGGTTGAACAGACCGCCCCACATCACCGAGGTGCAGAGACCGCACAGCACGAAGAAGACCACGCCGACGGGCACGCTCGCCAGACCGAAGCTGATGTCCGAACGGAAGACGGGCATCGAAACCGTGGCGGTCGTGGGGGCGAAGATGCCGATGAGCACGAAGATGATGGCCAGTGCGCTCACGAAGGTAATCTGCGCACGGCTCGAAACCTTGGCGCCGACCAGACCGCCCAGCAGACGGCCGCACATCATCAGGAACCAGTAGGTACCCACCACCGAACCGGCGATTGCCGTGTCGAGACCCATGCCGACGGCACCCGAGGCACCATCCTTGGCCGACGTGAGGAAGAGGTTGATGAAGTTGGGAATACCCACCTCGATGCCCACATAGATGAAGATGGCCACCGTACCCAGCACGAAGTGGCGGAACGACATGGGACCGTACTTGTCGCCGGCCTCCTTCTTCTCATCGATGGCATAGGGCTCGGGAATCTGCATCAGCCACAGCACGATGAAGGCCACGGCGAAGATACCCATCGCGATGAAGAGCGCGGGGGCCGCATCGCTCAGCTGCGCCTTGGCCACGTCGCCCATGAGGTAACCCACCAGCACGGGGACAATCGTCGCCGAAATGGAGTTGAGCGAACCGCCGAACTGAATGAGCTGGTTGCCGCGCTTGCCACCGCCGCCCAGCGTGTTGAGCATCGGGTTGACCACCGTGTTGAGCATACACATCGAGAAGCCCGAAACGAAGGCGCCGACCAGATAGATGTAGAAGGGACCGAACGAGGAGCCGTCGCCCGAACCGGTGCGGCCGGCCAGGAACTGGATGCCCACGCCGATGAAGCCCACGGCGATGGCGGCCAGCGCCGTCTTCTTGTAGCCGATGCGCTTGAGCATCAGGCCCGCCGGCAGACCCATGAAGAAGTAGGCGATGAAGTTGGCGGCATTGCCCAGCTGCGACATCCAGTTCGGAAGGGCGAACTGGTGCTTGACGATGACACCCAGGGGGTTGGTGAGGCCCGTCACGAAGGATATCATCGCAAAGAGCGCGAACATCATGATGATGGGCAGGATGTAGCTTTTTTTCTGTTCCATTATTAATTAGAGTATTTAGGTTTGATTTGTCTCTCTTCGGGGGGGGGAGGGTCATCGGTCTCGCTCGGCCACATAGGCGCACAGGTTGGCCAGCGCCGTTCTGAAGGGCGAATCCTCGTAGGAGGAGAGCAGGTCGAGCGCATGCTTCAGGTAGCCCTGCATCACCTCGGCGGCGGCAGCAAGGCCCCCTTCGCGCTCCACCGTCGTGCGGAGCTGCTCGACGGCGGTCTCCTCCTCGCGGCAGCGGGCAAGCAGCGCGAGCAGCTCGGCGCGGCGCTCTTCGCCCGCACGGTCGAGCACCGCCAGCAGCGGCAGCGTGATTTTCCCTTCACGCAGGTCGTTGTTGAGCGGCTTGCCCGTATGGGCCGCCGGCGAATAGTCGAGGATGTCGTCCTGAATCTGGAAGGCCATGCCCAGCGCCTCGCCGAAGTTGCGCATGAGCACCACCCGTTCGTGAGGTGCACGCACGGCCAGCGCTCCGACCGACGCACTCGTCCCGAGCAGGCTGGCCGTCTTCTTGCGGATGATGTCCAGATAGGACTGGCGCGTCATCGTTCCCTTCTCGGCGCAGTCGCTCTGGAAGATTTCGCCCTCGCAGAGTGCCGTGAGCGAGCTGCAGACATGGGCGACGATGTCGTACTGGCCGCTCGACATGCCGATATTCATGTTCCGGGCCAGGATGAAGTCGCCCAGCAGCACCGCCTTGTGCGACTGCCAGCGGGCATTGACCGAGGCCCGGCCCCGTCGTTCCGACGATTCGTCGATGACGTCGTCGTGGATGAGCGACGCCACGTGAATCATCTCCACGAGCATCGCCGCCAGCGAGACGCGCAATCCGAGACGCTCCGTTTCCTGCGGGGCATTCATCGCTGCCGAGAGCATCACCAGCGTGGGGCGAATCCCCTTGCCGCGCGACGAAAGGGCATAGCGCAGCATCTCGTCGAGCAAATCCCCTTCGGCCGTAAACTGCCGTGCGACAAACTCATCGAATGCTTGAAGGTCGGCCTCCACGGGTTTGCGGATTGTATCGAGTGTTATCATAAACGGATGGTCTTTTGCTTCGCAAAGATAGTTATTTTTCGCCATAACGGCGCGGGGAGTAAATGTTTTTTCGTACCTTTGGCCGTCGGTTAAGGACTGAAACGATGAATTTTCCGAAAGATACGAAGACAAAATGGCTGCCCGCCGCGGCGGCCCTGCTGCTCTTTCTGGCGGTGAGCATCTTCTACTTCGCGCCGCAGTTCCGGGGCGAGGTGCTGCCCCAGCACGACGTGCTCCAGTACCGGGGCATGAACAGCGACATCGAGCAGACGCGCACCCAAACGGGCGAAGACCCGCAGTGGACCGGCGGCATGTTCGGCGGCATGCCCGCCTACCTCATCAACGTGGCCTACCCGGCCCAGCTGGTCAAGCAGAGCGTGGGCAAGGTCTCGAAAATCATGGACATACCCGCCTCGCTGCTCTTCTTCTCGATGGTGTCCATGTGGCTCATGCTCGTCATGTTCGGCGTCAACCCGTGGGTGGGCATCGTCCCGGCGCTGGCCTACGGACTGTCGACCTACTTCCTGCTGAGCATCGGCGCGGGACACATCACCAAGATGTGGGCCGTGGCCTACGCACCGCTGATGATGGGCGGCGCGTGGATGACCCTGCGCGGCAACATGTGGGCCGGAGGGGCCGTGACGGCACTGGCCGCCTCGCTCGAAATCGGCGCCAACCATCCCCAGATTACCTACTACTTCCTGCTGGCGATGGGGGCCTTCTGGCTCTCGGAGGGCATCGTCGCCCTCAGGGAGCGGCACCTGGCCTCGTTCGCCCGCCGCACGGCCGTGCTGGCCGCCGCGGGCATTCTGGCCGCAGGCTCCAACTTCTCGCCGCTGTGGTACACGCTCCAGCACTCGAAGGAGACCACGCGCGGCGGCTCCGAACTGGCCGACGGGAGCGGACAGGGGACCTCGGGGCTCGACCTGGAGTATGCCACGGCGTGGAGCTACGGCCGCGCCGAGAGTTTCAATCTGCTCGTGCCCGACTTCATGGGCCGCGACTCGGCGACGGCCTTCTCGTCCGACGGCGAGGTGGCGGCCGTACTGAACGACTACGGTCTGCGCGGCGCCGCCGGGCAGCTGCCCGCCTACTGGGGCCAGCAGCCCTATACGGGAGGCCCGACCTACCTCGGAGCCGCCGCACTGATGCTCGCCGCACTGGGCCTCGTGCTGGCGCGCGGCCGCAACAAGTGGTGGCTCGTGGCCGTGAGCGTCGCGGCGCTGCTGCTCTCGTGGGGCCACAACTTCATGGGGCTCACCCGACTGGCATTCGAATACCTGCCCGGCTACGACAAGTTCCGCACCGTGACGATGATTCTGGTCATCGTGCAGTGGGCCGTGCCGCTGCTGGGCGCGCTGGCGCTCATGCGCCTGTGGCGCGACGAGGTGCCCCGCCGGCAGCTGATGCGCGCACTGGGCTGGGCCGCAGGCATCACGGGCGGCCTCTGCCTCATCCTGGCACTGGCCGGAGGGTCGCTCTTCGACTTCGGCCGTGCCGACAGCTCGGCCTTCATGACCGAACAGTTCCACCACATCTTCGAGGCCAACGGCATGCAGGAGTACATCGACCGCGGCACCGACGTCGAGTGGGGCGAGGCCGCGGGAGCCGCCATGGCGGCCGAACGGGCCCGGATGATGAGCGCCGACGCATGGCGTTCGTTCCTCTTCGTGGTGCTGGCCGCCGGCTGTGTGGCGCTCTACGCCTTCGGCCGAATCAAACGCGGCGCGATGGTGGCGCTGCTGGGCGTGGTGGTGGTTGCCGACCTGCTGCCGGTGGACCGCCGCTTCCTCTCCGACGAGAACTTCGTGCCGGCCCGCCGCCAGCAGATTGTCCCCTCGGCGGCCGACAAGGAGATTATGGCCGACAAGGGCGAACCCGGCTACCGGGTCTTCAACCTTACGGTCAGCCCCTTCAACGACGCCACGACCTCCTACTTCCACCGCTCGGTGGGCGGCTACCACGGCGCCAAGCTGGCCCGTTACCAGGACCTCATCGACCGCTACCTCTCCAACGGCGACGAGCAGGTGCTCGACATGCTCAACACGCGCTACCTGCTCGTCCCGGGCGACGACGGTTCGCCGCAGGCCGTGCAGCGCACGTCGGCCTTCGGTGCCGCCTGGTTCGTCGACAGCCTGCTCCGCGCCGATTCGCCGCGCGAGGAAATCGAACTGCTCGGGCAGGTCAACCTCCGCACGACGGCGGTGACGGGAGCCGACGACGCGGAGACCGGCCGGACGATGTCGCCCGAAGGGTGCGCCGCGGCACGCATCACCCTCACCGAATACCGGCCCAATTACCTGAAATATACCGCCAGCACGCCCGAAGAGGCCGTGGCCGTCTTCTCGGAAATCTACTACGACAAGGGATGGCGCGCCTTCATCGACGGAGAGGAGGCCCCCTACTTCCGGGCCGACTACCTGCTGCGGGCCATGCGGCTCCCGGCCGGCGAGCACACCGTCGAGTGGCGCTTCCGCGCACCGGGCTGGGTTGCAGCCGAGACGGTGACGGGCATCTGCTCGGGCATCATCCTTGCCGGAGCCCTGGCGGCGCTGGTCGCGGCGCTCCGTCGCCGCCGGCAGAGCCGGGAGGCATAGCCCCGCGGCACAGACCGCATGCATCCGGCGCCCACCCCGAAGGGCGGCCGCCGACCACGAAACAAACCGTCAGTCAGCAAATCGGAAACGAACCATGAAAGACGACAAGAGACTCAAGCGGAAAGTCCGCAATTCATACATCGTATCGACCGTCAGCGTGGCGCTGGTCCTCTTCCTGCTGGGCTCGGTGGGCTATCTGATGGTTGCCGCCATGAAGATGGCCGACACGCTGCAGCGAAGCATCGCCGTGACGGTCGAGCTGCGCAACGACCTTACGGAGGAGGGGCGCGAGGCGCTCAACCGCGCGCTTACGGCCGAGGAGCTGGTGAGCTCCATCGCCTACTCGTCGAAAGAGGAGAAAATCGAGGATGCCGAATTCCGCAAGATGTTCGCCAGCGAATTCGAGGAAATCCTGGGCGAGAACCCCCTGCGCGACTCCTTCGAGCTGACCCTCACGGCCGAATCGTCGGACGAGGAGCTGCTCGACGCCTTCATCGCCCGCATCGAGGCGCTCGACGGGGTGGAGTGCGTCTCCTATCCCGCCATGGTGGCGCGGCAGATGCACGCGACGGTGCATAAAATCCGCCTCGTGCTGCTGCTCTTCGGCGGAGCGCTGCTCGTCATCTCGCTCATCCTGCTCAACAACACCATCCGGCTGGCCATCTTCTCGAAGCGCTACCTCATCAACACGATGAAGCTCGTCGGGGCCACCAAGTGGTTCATCATGAAGCCCTTCCTTGCCAGCAGCATCACGCAGGGTCTGGCGGCCGGCGCCGGCGCCTCGCTGCTCTTCGGCGCGACGGTCTACGGACTGAACGAGGCGGTGCCCGAGTTGCTGACCATCGCCGAGGCGACCAAAATCGGCATCATCGTCGGCGCGATGCTGCTCGGCGGCGTGGTCATCTCGCTCCTCTTCACGCTCGTGACGCTCAACAAGTTCGTCAACATGAAATCCAACAAAATCTATCTTTACTGATACATCCACCGATGAAAAAAGAGAATCAAACGTCTTCGGAACGGAACGACTCCCGCATGCCCCTCACGCGGCGCAACTACATCCTGCTCGCCATCGGCTTCGCCGTCATCGTCCTGGGCTTCGTCCTCATGGCGGGCGGCGGCAGCGACTCGCCCGACGAATTCAACTACGCCATGTTCTCGTGGCGGCGCATCACGCTGGCCCCGATTCTGGTCATCGGAGGTTTCGTCGTCGAAATCTTCGCCATCATGAAGCGCTTCCGCAACGAATAATCCCGCGGCGGCAAGCGAACGACCGTCGGACGGCCTCCGCGACAGCCTCCACAACGAATAACAACAAGCCAACAGAATAGAACAAACAGAGACAATGGACACATTGCAAGCCATCCTGCTCGGCATCGTGCAGGGCATCACCGAATTCCTCCCCGTATCGAGCAGCGGCCACCTCCAGATTGCCAAGGAGCTGCTGGGTGTCGAGCTGGAGGAGAACCTCTCCTTCGACGTCACGCTCCACGCCGCCACGGTGCTGAGCACCATCGTCGTCTTCCGGCACGAAATCCTCCGCCTCGTGCAGGGGCTCTTCTCGCGCCGCTTCAACGAGGAACAGGCCTACGTGCTCAAGCTCATCCTCTCGATGCTCCCCATCGGCATCGTGGGCTTCCTCTTCAAGGAGCAGCTCAACGCCATGCTCGAATCGCCCGCCATCCTGGCCATCGTGGGGGCCATGCTGCTGCTGACGGCCGCACTGCTCGCCTTCGCCTACTACGCCAAGCCGCGCCCCAAGGAGCAGATTTCCTACCGCGACGCGCTGCTCATCGGCGTGGCACAGGCCTGCGCCGCCATGCCCGGACTCTCGCGCTCGGGTTCGACCATCGCCACCGGCCTGCTGCTGGGCAACCGCAAGGCGGCCGTGGCCCAGTTCTCGTTCCTCATGGTGCTGGCCCCCATCATGGGCGAAACGCTGCTCGAGGCGGCCAAGGGGGAGCTGACCTCCGGCATCGGCACCGTACCGATGCTCTGCGGCTTCCTGGCCGCCTTCGTCACGGGCTGGCTCGCCTGCCGCTTCATGATTGAAATCGTCAAGCGCGGCAAGCTCATCTGGTTCGCCCTCTACTGCACCGCCGCCGGTATCGTCTCCATCCTCAGCTACACGCTCCACGCATGATGACGCCGCAACAGGACCTGCGCGAGGTAAACTTCGAGGAGGGTTACATCGCGGTCATCGACAAGCCGCTGCGCTGGACCTCGACCGACGTGGTGCGCAAGGTGAAGTTCGCCCTGCGCCGCGCCGGCTACCGCAAAATCAAGGTGGGCCACGCCGGGACGCTCGACCCGCTGGCAACGGGCGTACTGCTGGTCTGCATCGGCCGCGCCACCAAGATGGTCGACGCCCTGCAGGCCGAAGAGAAGGAGTACGTGGCCGACGTGATGCTGGGAGCCACCACCCCGAGCTACGACCTCGAACACCCCGTCGACCGGACCTTCCCGACGGAACACATCACGCGCGAGGGGGTCGAGCAGGCGCTCGCCGCCCTCACGGGCGAGCGGCTCCAGACGCCGCCCCTCTACTCGGCCAAGAAAATCGAGGGAACGCGCGCCTATGAACTGGCCCGCGCCGGCGAGGAGGTGGCGCTGCGCCAGGCGCTCATCCGCATCTACGAACTGCAGCTCGAGGAGTACGACCTGCCGCGCATCCGCATCCGCGTACGCTGCAGCAAGGGCACCTACATCCGCTCGCTGGCCCGCGAAATCGGCGAGGAGCTCCACAGCGGAGCCCACCTCACGTCGCTGCGCCGCACGCGCAGCGGCGGCTTCACGACCGACGGGGCGTGGCAACTCGAAGATTTTCTGAAAAAACTCTCGGAAATTGAAACAAAAACGGCTTTTCCGCGTATGGAAAAATACTGATTGTTTGTTTTTCCAACCACCGAAAAGTCAAATTCCTACATATCATGAAACTTTCGCAATACGGCTACGACTTCAGCCCCGAGATGCTGGCCAAATATCCGGCGGAAAACCGCGACGAGTCGCGGCTGATGGTCATCAACCGCTCGAAGGGGACCATCGAGCACCGCATCTTCAAGGATATTCTCGACTACTTCGAGGAGAAGGACCTCTTCGTCTTCAACGACACGAAGGTCTTCCCGGCACGCCTCTACGGCAACAAGGAGAAGACGGGCGCCGAAATCGAAATCTTCCTGCTGCGCGAGCTCAACCGCGAACTGCGTCTGTGGGACGTGCTGGTCGACCCGGCGCGCAAAATCCGCATCGGCAACAAGCTCTATTTCGGCGACGACGACCTGCTGGTGGCCGAAGTCATCGACAATACCACCTCGCGCGGCCGTACGCTGCGCTTCCTCTTCGACGGCTCCTACGAGGAGTTCAAGGAGGCGCTCTTCAAGCTGGGCGAGACGCCCCTCCCGCGCTGGGTGCGCGAGAAGGTCGAGCCCGAGGACGCCGAACGCTACCAGACCATCTTCGCCTGCCACGAGGGCGCCGTGGCCGCCCCGACGGCCGGCATGCACTTCTCGAAACATCTGATGAAGCGCATGGAAATCAAGGGCGTCGACCGCGCCTTCATCACGCTCCACGTCGGGCTGGGCAACTTCCGCACGGTCGACGTCGAGGACCTCTCGAAGCACAAGATGGACTCCGAGCAGTTCTTCGTCACCGACGAGGCGGCCGAGGCGGTCAACAGCGCCAAGCGGAGCGGCCACAAGGTGGTCTCCATCGGCACCACGGTGATGCGCACGCTCGAGACGGCCTTCTCGACCAACGGCATGATTAAGCCCATGGAGGGATGGACCAACAAATTCATCTTCTGCCCCTACGACTTCACGGTGGCCGACGCCATGGTCTCGAACTTCCATCTGCCCTACTCCACCCAGCTGATGATGGTGGCGGCCTTCGGCGGCTACGACACGGTGATGAACGCCTACAAGGTGGCCAAGGAGGAGGGGTATCGTTTCGGCACCTACGGCGACGCGATGCTGATTCTTTAAGATTTTTTTCGTACCTTTGCGGAGACGCTTCGTTTCGTCGCTGCGGCGGCGGAACGGATTCCAACCATTGAAAACGAGTCAGTCATGGCATCAAAGATTCTGTACGTGTGTCAGGAAATCGCCCCCTATCTGCCCGAAACGGAGGAGGCGAAACTGTGCCGCATGCTTTCGCAGGCAATGCAGGAACGCGGGAAGGAAATCCGCACGTTCATGCCGCGCTACGGGTGCATCAACGAACGCCGGCATCAACTGCACGAGGTAATCCGCCTCTCGGGCATGAACCTCATCATCGACGACAACGACCATCAGCTCATCATCAAGGTCGCCTCGATACCCTCGGCCCGCGTGCAAATCTACTTCATCGACAACGACGACTACTTCTCGCGCAAGGCCGTGCTGAAGGATGCCGAGGGCAACTTCTTCGCCGACAACGACGAGCGGGCCATCTTCTTCGCCCGCGGCGTGCTCGAAACGGTCAAGAAACTGCGCTGGACCCCCACCGTGGTCCACTGCCACGGATGGCTCTCGGGCGTGGTGCCGGTCTACCTGAAGCGGGTCTTTGCCGACGACCCCATCTTCAAGCAGGTGAAAATCGTCGTCTCGCTCTACGACGACGCCTTCCCGGGCGAACTCGACCGCAACTTCCGCACGAAAATCGGGCACGAAGGGGTCAAGGACAAAAATCTTGCGATTCTCGACACGCCGTCATACGAAAATCTCTGCCGCTTCGTTATGGAGTATGCCGACGGCGTGGTCGTAGGTTCGGCCGGGGCGGACGCAGCGGTCGTCGAACTGGCCCGCCGCAGCGGAAAACCCCTGCTCGAGTACCAGTCACCCGAAGCCGAGGACTTTTTCGACAATTACAACAGATTCTATGAAGCACTCCAATAACCTCAGCCGTGTGCTCTGTTCGCTGGCCATCGTGGCCGTGGCCGGAGTGATGGCCTTTGCAGGTTGCACGAAAGTGGACGACACGCTGGGTTCGAACCTCATTCCCGAGAACCAGGAGATGAAGGCGGGCTTCGCCACCTTCAGCGGAAAACTCGCCGACGGGAGCATCAACCCCAACAAATACTTCGAGACGCGGCTCTACCAGACCGACTCGATTATCGCCTCGAACCTCGGCTCGGGGTACTTCGGCACGATGCTCAGCGACACGTTCGGTCTGCGCACGACCGGATTCCTTTCGCAGTACGTGAGCTACTACTCGGTCGACTCGGGATACTTCGGCTACCGGCCGATTTTCGACTCGGCGCAGATTCTGCTCGGCATCAACAGCTACACGGGCGACACGCTCCAGCCGCAGACCTACTATGTCTACGAGGTGCTGAGCAACAAGTACATCACCGACAAGCCGGTGGCCGAGGGCAAGAGCGAGCGCGACTCGAACTTCTACCTCAACTTCGACCCCGTGAAGGAGGGCATCATCGCGGCCGACTCGAAGCCGCTCTTCGAGTTCACCTTCCCCGACGGCACGTCGACCGGTCCGGCCACCACCGCCGTGACGATGACGCCCACCGACGAGGGACGCGCCTTCGTGCGGCGCCTGATGCTGCAGGAGGGCAAGTACAAGGACGACTATTCGATTTACAGCCTCGACAGCCTCGAGCAGTTCATCGAGGAGTTCAAGGGGCTTTACATCATGCCGAAGGAGGATGCCACCTCGGGCGGCGCCATCTATACGACGAACCTCGAGTCGACGGGCCTCTCGATTTACGGACGTAACCGTCTGGAGAGCGACCCGACGCTCATCAAGGATACCATCGGACTGGTCTTCTACTTCTATGACGAATATGCCGAGGAGGGCAACCTTTCGGTCAACACCGTCAAGCGCGACTACAGCAAGGCAACCGTCGGCGGCGACCTGGCCATCAACCTGGCCGATGCCGTCGAGACCAACGAATCGCGTCCCGAGAACCGCCGCATCTACGTCGACGGCATGGGCGGCGTCATCTCCGAGCTGACCTTCTCGGAGACCTTCTTCAAGGAGCTGGAGGCCGTACGCGAAAAGGAGAACGAACTGGCGCAGCGCGAAGACCCCTCGCTGCGGTACACCAACATGGGCGTGAGCCAGGCGAAGATGTCCATCTACTTCACCGACAGCGACTACGACTGGCAGAACATTCCCAACCTCAGTTCGCTCATCGACGAGATGGACCGCTCGATGGAGCGCGTGGGCGCCTACACCAGCTACAAGAGGCTGAACGGCATCTCGGACTACGCCTACCTCTACGAACAGCAGTACAGCACGACGCTCGCCTACGGCGGTTACATCAACCGCAGCCGCGGCTGCTACGTGCTCGACATCTCGGCCCACCTGCAGGAGATGTGGAACAGCTACATGAAGGAGAAGAAACGGCTCGGCCTGGAACGGCTCTCCTACGACGAACTGACGGCCGAGGAGAACTGGAGCCGCATCGAATGGGACAACGTCGAGAAACGCTCGTTCTTCATCGGGCCGGAAGCCTACTCGCTCTTCACGCCGACACATACGGTCATCCAGGGCGGTAACGACGGTCAGAACTCGGCACCCATCCAGCTCGACCTGACCTACACGATGCTCAAATAGAGCGGAACAAAAACAACGGAATACACAACCGCGGACAACCTAAGTGCGATACTTAGGTTTTCGCGTTTTAGGACAGAGATACAAAACATGCAGGAAAACTTAGTAATCGTCGAGTCCCCTGCTAAGGCCAAAACCATCGAGAAGTTCCTCGGCAAGGACTACGTCGTCAAATCGAGCTTCGGACACATACGCGACCTGGCGAAAAAGGACCTCGGCATCAACATCGGCGAGGGATTCAAACCCGTCTACGAGATTCCGAGCGACAAGAAGAAGGTCGTCGACGAGCTGCGGAAGATGGCCCAGAAGACTCAGACCGTCTGGCTCGCTTCCGATGAAGACCGCGAAGGAGAGGCCATCGCATGGCACCTGACCGAAGTGTTGGGTCTCCCCGTGGACCAGACCAAGCGTATCGTATTCCACGAAATCACCAAGCGGGCAATCCTCGACGCCATCGAGCACCCGCGTACGGTCAACATGAATCTGGTCAACGCCCAGCAGGCGCGCCGCATTCTGGACCGTCTGGTGGGCTTCGAGCTCTCGCCGGTGCTGTGGAAGAAGGTGCGTCCGTCGCTTTCGGCGGGCCGCGTGCAGAGCGTGGCCGTGCGGCTGCTCGTGGAGCGCGAGCGCGAAATCATCGCCTTCCGCTCGACCCCCTACTACCGCGTGGTGGCGCAGTTCCATGCCGCCGACGACCCCGACAAGACGCTCTTCAAGGCCGAGCTCTCGTCGCGTTTCGAGACGCATGAGGAGGCCGAAGCCTTCCTGCGCAGCTGCATCGGTGCCACCTTCACGGTGGCCAAGGCCGAGGAGAAGCCCGTACAGCGCTTCCCGGCGCCCCCCTTCACCACCTCGACGCTCCAGCAGGAGGCCGGCCGCAAACTGGGCATGAGCGTCTCGCAGACGATGTCCGTCGCACAGCACCTCTACGAGCAGGGTCTCATCACCTACATGCGTACCGACTCGGTCAACCTCTCGCAACAGGCGCTGGCCCAGTGCAAGGAGGAGGTCATCAAGCTCTACGGCGAGAAGTACTCGCGCTGGTACAACTACAAGACCAAGACCAAGGGTGCACAGGAGGCCCACGAGGCCATCCGCCCGTCATACATCGACCGCCAGACCATCGAGGGCACGCCGGCCGAGAAGAAGCTCTACGACCTGATTTGGAAACGCACGGTCGCCTCGCAGATGGTCTGCGCCGAACTGGACCGCACGACGATTGTCATCGACATGTCGGGCGGCAAGCAGCAGTTCGTCGCCACGGGTGAGGTCATCCGCTTCGACGGCTTCCTGCGCCTCTACTCCGAGTCGACCGACGACGAGCAGAGCGAGCAGGGCGGCGAGGGCATCCTGCCCAAGATGGCCAAGGGCGACCGCCTCGAGGCGGAGCAAATCACCGCCACCGAGCGCTTCACGCAGGCGCCGGCCCGCTACAACGAGGCTTCGCTGGTCAAGCGGCTCGAGGAGCTGGGCATCGGCCGTCCGTCGACCTATGCGCCGACCATCACGACCATCATCAACCGCGGATATGTGGTCAAGCAGAGCAAGGAGGGGCAGAAACGCCCCTACACGCAGCTGACGCTCACGGGCGACCGCATCGCCGAGAAGAGCCTCACGGAGAACTTCGGCAAGGAGAAGAACCGCCTGCAGCCGACCGACATCGGCATGGTGGTCAACGACTACCTCGAGGCGCAGTTCAGCCCCATCATGGACTATAACTTCACGGCCAACGTCGAGAAGGAGTTCGACCGCATCGCCGAGGGCGACATTACGTGGGAGAAGATGATTGAGGAGTTCTACGGTCCCTTCCACCAGATGGTCGACAAGGCCATCGGCACGCAGACCGACAAGACGGGCATGACGCGCATCCTGGGTACCGACCCGGCAACGGGCCATGTGGTCAAGGCGCGCATCGGCCGTTACGGACCGATGGTCGAGATTGAGGGCGCCGAGGGCGAAAAGAGCCGCTACGCCTCCCTGAAGAAGGGGCAGCTCATCGAATCCATCACGCTCGAGGAGGCACTCGAGCTCTTCTCGCTGCCGCGCAACGTGGGTGTGCTCGACGGCGAGACGCTGATGGTGGGCATCGGCAAGTACGGCCCCTACGTACGCTACGGCAAGACGTTCGCCTCGCTGCAGAAGGGCGACGACCCCTACACCATCTCCTACGAGCGGGCCGTCGAGCTGATTCATGCCCAGCAGGCCTCGGCCGCCGCAGCCCACACGCCGCTCAAGAGCTTCGACGAGGAGCCCGAGCTGCTGGTCAAGAACGGCCGCTACGGACCCTACATCGCCTACAAGGGGAAGAACTACCGCATCCCGAAGGGGCGCAAGCCCGAGGAGCTGACGCTCGAGGAGTGCCGCGACATCATCGCCCACTCGAAGAAATAGCCGACAGCGGGCGACAGGAGAGGAGACACGCGAAGAAAAAGAGACAATCGAGAGAAAATACAACATCCCATAAACCAAAAACCGTATCATGAAGAAACTTCTGACCCTCATCGCGCTCTGCGGTGCCCTCACGGCCGGAGCGCAGACGCCCGCTGCGGCCGACGCGGCCTCGGGCTACAGCTTCACCGACCTCAAGGTGCTGCGCACGACCCCCGTCAAGGACCAGAGCCGCAGCGGCACCTGCTGGTGCTACTCGACGATGACCTTCCTCGAGAGCGAAATCCTGAAGGCCGGCGGCCCCGAGATGCATCTTTCGGAGATGTGGATTGTCCGCCACTCGTTCATGGACAAGGCCGAGAAGTACATCCGCATGCACGGCACCATCAACTTCGCCGAGGGCGGCGCCTCGCGCGACGTGACGGAGGGCATCAAGGCCCACGGCATCGTCCCCTTCGAGGTCTACCAGGGCTTCAACTACGGCACGCCGAAGGCCGACTTCCACGAGCTTTCGCTGGTGCTGAAGGCCTACCTCGACGCCGTCCTGAAGGCCAATAAGGAGAGCGGCAAGGCTCTTTCGACGGCCTGGAAGCGCGGCTTCAACGCCCTGCTCGACGAGTATTTCGGCCCGATGCCCGAGCGCTTCACCTACGAGGGCAAGGAGTATACGCCCGAGACGTTCGCCGCTTCGCTCCCCATCGACCTCGACAACTACATCGACATCACCTCGTTCACGCACCATCCCTTCTACGAGCCCTTCATCATCGAGGTTCCCGACAACTGGATGTGGGGCGAGGCCTACAACCTCCCGCTCGACGAGATGATGCAGGTCATCGACCACGCGCTCGAGGAGGGCCACACCGTATCGTGGGGCACCGACGTGAGCGAGAAGGGCTTCAGCCGCACCAAGGGCATCGGCATCGTTCCCGAGGCCGACCTCGAGAGCATGAGCGGCACCGAGGCCGAGAAGTGGGGCAAGCTGACCGACCGCGAGAAGGAGGCTGCGCTCTACAAGTTCGACAAGCCGGGCAAGGAGCTTACCATCACGCAGGAGCTGCGCCAGACGGCCTTCGACAATTTCGAGACGACCGACGACCACGGCATGGTCATCGTCGGCACGGCCAAGGACCAGGCTGGCAACAGCTACTACAAGGTGCAGAACTCGTGGAACACGGTGGCACCCTACGACGGCTTCTGGTACTTCTCGCGTCCTTTCGTAGCCTACAAGACCACCTCCATCATGGTCAACAAGCAGGCCCTTCCGAAGGAAATCCGCAAGAAGCTCGGACTCTGACCCCGGCGTCCGCCACAGCATAAACGACGCCCTGCCGAATCGTTCGGCAGGGCGTCGTTCTTTCCCCCCCTTCCTCAAAAGGCCGCCCTGCACCCGAAACGGCGAACCGGAGCGTGCCGCCCGCTCCGCTCCCCTGCCCCTGCTCTCCTCCGCCTCCGCAAGGTCGGTGGCCCGTTTGTGCCGAAAGAGGTGCCTGCGCTCCTTCACTTCTTCACTTCCCCACTTCCCCCCCCCCTCTTTCTTCTTCCCCTTTTCTTTCGCTCCTCCGCCCATTCGGGTCCCCGTTCTCCCGCGTTCCCCGCCGCGCGGCACTCCCCTCCGCTCCTCCGCTCCTCCACTCCTCCATCTCCAC
>DGYMI06202__coassemble_930_pt1 | contig 99967 bp, 79 predicted proteins | sample DGYMI06202__metabat2_low_PE_006 | metagenome-assembled genome bin DGYMI06202 | reverse complement strand
GCTCAACTTCGAGTACGACTACGAGTACCTGACCGAGGAAATCATCGCGCAAATCAAGAACTTCTGCCAGCGCAACGGCATCGAGGAGCCCAACATCTTCACCGAATTCGGCTCCTTCACGGTGGGCGAAAGCGGCGCGGCGCTCTACTCGATTGTCAACCAGAAGCAGCAGAACGACCGCGAGAACTGGTACATGATTGACTCGTCGTTCATCACCACGCTGCCCGATACGTGGGGCATCGACCAGCGCTACATCATGCTGGCCATCAACAACTGGGACAAGGAGTACCAGCGCGTGCTGCTGGGCGGACTGACGTGTGACAGCGAGGACTTCTACAACTCGGAGTGCCATACCAACGCCATCTTCCTCCCGAAACTCGAGAAGGGCAACACGCAGTACATCGGCTTCTTCCACACGGGGGCCTACCAGGAGTCGCTCGGCGGTTTCGGCGGCATCCAGCACTGCCTCATCCCGGCACCGAAGCACATCATCATCGACCGCGACAAGTCGGACAACGAATACTACACGCGACTCTTCGCCAAGGAGCAGTCCTACCGTTCGATGCTGCGCATCCTCGGCTATTGACCCGCCGGGCGGCAGCTCCGGGCTGCATCGTAATCCGAAACGCCTTCCGCCCAGCGGCGGAGGGCGTTTTCCGTTTGCGGCTCAGGCCGGCAAAAGGGCCGCAAGGCGATATCCGCAGGCCGGCAGCGCCGAACCAAGCTCCACGAACCGGGTTCCACGAACCGAACGCCCCCCGTCAGCACATAGCGGGAAGTTGCAGATTCAGTCCGAAAACGCTATCTTCGGGCAGAACAAAACTCAAAACGCATCGCCGCATGAAACCCTCACACCCCCGCCGCACGGCCCGTATCCTGACGGCCCTGCTCGCCGCCGCATCCGTGGCAACCTCCTGCTCCGGTCCCGAACCGCATCACATCGTCCTGATGAGCTACAACATCCGCAACGGCATCGGTGCGGACAACGTGCGCGACCTTACGCGCACAGCCGACGTCATCCGCCGCACGGCTCCCGACTTCGTAGCGCTGCAGGAGGTCGACAGCGCCACACGCCGCTCCGAGGGCCGCTTCGTCGCCGCCGAACTCGGACGGCTCACCGGCATGCACGCCCGGTTCGGCCGTGCCATCGACTTCGAGGGCGGAGGTTACGGCGTCGCCCTGCTCTCGCGCGAGGAGCCGCTCGCCCTGCGGCGCATTCCGCTGCCCGGACGCGAGGAGGCGCGGGTGCTGCTGATGGCCGAATTCCCCGAATGCTGGCTCTGCGTGACCCACCTTTCGCTCACGGACGAGGACCAGCGTGCCTCGCTGCCGCTCATCGCCCGGGCGACCGACACCTGCCGCAAACCCGTGCTGCTGGCCGGCGACTTCAACATGGCAAACGCAGCCGAGGTGGCCGAGGGGCTCGGCGCCCGCTTCCGCCTGCTCTCCGATACCACGGCCTGCACCTTCCCGGCCGGTGCTCCGACCGTCCGCATCGACTACATCGCCGGATGCGCACTGCCGCAGGGCTTCCGGCTGCTCCGCAGCGCCACGGACCCGACCACAACGGCTTCGGACCACGCACCGCTCTGGGTCGAACTCGCCTTCGAATAGAGGGGCGTTCCCCCACTTTCCCGGCAGCGGGGGCGTCATGACAAAGGCCGTACATTATATATAAGATATAAAAGCCCCGGCCACGCCCGCCGGGCAGAGGGCCCGACCATCCAAACGACCGGGGCCGGCGCTGCGGAACGACTCCACAACACCGGCCCCGGCCTTTTTCGTCTCCCACGGGCCGACCTCCGTCGGCTCATTCGTCAACGGACACGCAGCGTGCGCCCGATGCGCAGCGTCGTCGTACGCGTGATGCCGTTCAGCGCGCACAGACGCGAAACCGTCGTACCGTACTTGATGGCGATGTGTCCCAGCGTATCGCCCGAACGAATCTTGTGATAGCGGCGCGCAGCGCGTTCGGCCGCCTCCTTCTTATCCTGCTCCTCATTGGCGGCTTCATCCTCGAAGTCCTGTCCGGCCTTCGAATAGATGCTGAAGAAGGACTTCTTGAGCAGGAAGGTTTCGCGGCAGAGCACCCCCTTGCGGAAGTCGATAAGCCGCTCGGGGTCGAACGACTGCCCGTAGTAGCGCGTCTCGAAATGGAGGTGCGGGCCCGTCGACCGTCCCGTCGAACCGCCCAGACCGATAATCTGTCCCGCCTCGACCCACTGGTTGGGCTCAACCAGACGCTCCGAGAGGTGGCCGTAGTAGGTCTCCAGTCCGTTGTCGTGGCGGATGATGACCAGATTGCCGTATCCGCCGCGGTTGTACTGCGAGATACGCACCCGGCCGCAGAAGGTCGCGTAGATGGTGTCGCCCATCTTCAGCGGCAGGTCGATGCCCTGATGGGCGCGGCCGCGGCGCAGGCCGTAACGTCCGCGCGGATGGGGCGTACCCTGGTAGGGGCAGTGGTAGCTCTTCGTCGAGTCGACCAGCTCGAGCACCACCGATGAGGGCATCTCGGCCAGATTGGCATCCTTGTAGGGGAAGAGCGTCTCCGTATCCCAATACTTCTCGAAGATGGTGCTGTCGCGCGCTATTTCACGGTTGCGCACATAGCGCCACGTATTGTCGCCGTAGAGGACGACGAAGAGCGCCTCGTTGCCCGAATCGAGCGTATCGATGACGGCCGAGTCGCTCATGTCGGGCACCGACTCGATTTCCACCCGGCGCAGACGCTCGCGCAGTTCGGCCACCGAATCCGCCGCCGACCGTTTGGGTGTGACCGAAGAGTCCGTACGCCGTACGGGCACCACGTCGGGAAGCTGTTCGTCACGCTCGGCCAGCAGCTGGCAGAGCGAATCGATTTGGGCCGCCTGCCAGTCGGAGAGCATGCGGAGCGAGTCGGCTTCGGTTGCGGCCGCTTCGGCCTGCCGTTCGAGTTCGGCACGCGAAGGGCGGGCCGTACGGGCCGTCACGGTGCAGGCAACCGCGAGGGCAAGGAGGGTCAATACGTATCTCTTCTTCATAATCATAGTTCGTCGTTGGTGTTACTCGTGTTTCGTTGAGCCGGAGACCCGCTTACGGCGGGTTCGCGGCCGAAGGCATGCGCCGCCCGCCGCATTCCGCCGGCAAAAACGGCAGGAGGCGGCCGCAGGGCTACCGCAGGGCGACAACGGGGCCGACAGCCCCGGCGTCGAGGGTTCTACGGCAGCCAGCACCGGGCTACCGCTCCGCGCCGTTCGCGGAGGCCGGGCGGTGGTTGAGCAGTTCGTCGGCCGCCTCGAGCGCCCGATAGAACTCCTCGCCGAAGCGCCGGATGATGGGCTCGCGCAGGGCCCGGTAGACCGGAATCCCGAGCTTGCGCCCGCAACGCCGCGCCGGTTCGCAGACCGACCAGCGGTGGTAGTTCAGGCCGATGCTCCCGTTGGAGAAGTGCACCAGCCGGATGGGATAGAGGTGGCAGGAGATGGGTTTGCGGAAGGGGGTTTTGCCCTCGAGCCACGCCTTCTCGATGGCACAGAGCGTCACGCCGTTCTCGTTGCGCGCGTAGGCACACTCGGCGTCGTCGACCAGCGGCGTGGTGTAGTCGCCGTCGGCATCGACCACCATGAAACCCTGGCGCTCGACCGCCTCGATGCCCTCTGCCGTCATGTAGGGGCGGTAGGCCTCGTACTCCCGCTCGAGGATGTCCACCTCGTCGGCCTCGAGCGGCGCGCCGGCATTGCCCTCGACGCAGCAGATGCCCCGGCACTGCGACAGGTCGCAGGCAAAGCACTCGCGCAGCAGGTCGGCGCTCACAATCTTGTCGTCAATCTCAATCATTTGCGGCGGCATGTATCGGCTATCACGATGTCGTAAAGTTCCCCGAGCGTCATGCCGGCGGCACGCGCCTGCTTGGGGACGATGCTTCCGGCGCTCATGCCGGGAATCGAGTTGATTTCAATCATGTAGGGGACCCCCTCGGGCGTGACGATGAAGTCGACGCGCACGATGCCCGAGCAGCGGCAGGCCCGGTAGGCGGCACGTGCCAGGCGGTGAATTTCGGCCGAGAGTTCGGGCGAGATGCGCGCCGGGGTAATCTCCTCCGAAAAACCCTCCGTATACTTGGCCTCGTAGTCGAAGAAGTCGTTCCTGGGGCAAATCTCCGTGATGGGCAGCTCGTATTCGCGTTCCGAGGTAATCAGCACGCCGCAACCCATCTCGCGGCCCGTGATGCACTCCTCGACCAGAATCTCGTCGTCCTGGGCGAAGGCCACATCGAGTGCCGCCGGAAGCTCGTCGAGGCTGTGCACCTTCGTCACGCCGAACGACGAACCGTTGGCATTGGGCTTGACAAAGAGCGGCAGTCCGAGCTCCGCAACCACCTTCGCGCAGTCGATGTCGTCGCCGCGGCGGAAGAAGAGCTCGCGCGCCAGATGGACACCCGTCCCGGCCACGGCCCGCTTGGTCGAAATCTTGTCGAAGGTGATGACCGACGAGGTCATCGAGCACGACGAGTAGGGAATCCCCATCATGTCGAGGTAGCCCTGCAGACGGCCGTCCTCGCCCGGCGTGCCGTGGATGATGATGAGCGCATAGTCGAACTGGCGGCGGACACCGTCGACCGTCAGCGAGAAATCGTTCTTGTCGACCTGCCACTGCCGGCCGTCGGGCGCCGTATAGTGCCAGTCGCGGTGGTGGAGGTCGATGACCGTAACGTCGTATTTTTCGGGGTCGAGCGCCGCCTCGATTTGCGCGGCGCTCTGAAGAGCAATTTCACGCTCGGGCGAATCGCCGCCCGACACGAGCGCTATCTTCAATCGTGTCATTATCTGTGTTTCAGGGATTGTAAATGTCTTTGTAACGGAAAGCGAGAATCTCCTGCACCATCTCGACGTACTGGCGAGCCTCGCAGTTCCCGGCATCGATTTCGAGCGCCCGGTTGAAGTCGTTGAGCGCATCGCCCCACGCCGCACGGCCGTAGTGGAGCTTGCCGCGCTCGATGCGCAGCGCGGCATTGTCGGGTTCGGCCTCGATGCGCTCCGAGAGGCGGCGCATGCGGCCTTCGGGCGTCCAGAGCCCCTTGCGGCGGATGTAGTCGGCCACCTCCGGCTGGAGCATCCGCTCCACCTCCTCGCCGCGCTCGAGCGCCTCGCGCACGTCGGTCGACGAGAAGTCCTGCAGCGGCGCCCCTTCGAGCAGCGTGATGCGGTCGCGGAAGCGCTCGACTGGCTCACCCCGGCGCGGATAGACATAGACAGGATAATGGTCGAGAATGGTCTCGTACTCCTTCCAACGGTCGAGCTGGCCGATGAGGTCGCCCCCCATCAGAATCGAAAAGCTCATCCCCGAACCGTGGTTCTCGCTCAGATAGCGCAGCGTGTCGACCGTATACGACGGGCGCGGCAAGAGGAATTCGACCACCGAGGGCTTGATGCGCTCGGGGTATTTCGAGTGGGCGCAGGCAATCTCGGCCATCTCGAAGCGGTCGAGTTCGGGAGCCTGCGCATCGGCCTCCTTCAAGGGATTCTGGGGCGAGACGACGAGCACCAGCTCGTCGCAGAGCCCCTGCCCGACGGCATACTCGGCCAGAGCGATGTGCCCCCGGTGAATCGGGTTGAACGACCCGAAATAGAGCATCACCCGCTTCATTTCCCGCCGGCGATGAAGCGTTCGACAATCGCGGCCGTCTCGCGCACGGCATCCTCCAGCACGTCGTTGACCACGACGTGGTCGAAGCCGGGGGCCTTCGACAGTTCGAACTCGGCCTTGGCCACACGGCGCTCGATGACCTCCGGGGCATCGGTGGCACGCGCCACCAGGCGGCGGCGCAGCTCCTCGATGGAGGGGGGCATGATGAAGACCGAGCAGGCGTCGGCGCCGAAAATCCGCTTGAGATTCAGTCCGCCCATGACGTCGACATCGAAGACGATGACGTTGCCCTTGGCCCAGATGCGCTCCACCTCGCTGCGCAGCGTCCCGTAGCAGGTCCCCTTGTAGACCTCCTCCCACTCGACGAAGCGCTCCTCGGCCACCGCCTCGGCAAAGGCTTCGGGCGTGAGGAAGTAGTAGTCCACCCCGTCGCGCTCCGTACCGCGCGGGGCCCGGCTGGTGGCCGATACCGAGAATTCGAATTGCGGGAAACGCTGCAGCATCTCCCGGACGATTGTCGTCTTGCCGGCACCGCTGGGTGCCGAGAATATGATGACCTTACCCATGATTCATAATCGTTATGCGACCCGTGTGCGGACGACCGCTCCGGCACGCTGCCGGGAGCGTCCCCTCCGCCCCGCGGCTCAGAGGATGTTGAGCACCTGCTCCTTGATTTTCTCCAGCTCGTCCTTCATCCGGACGACCAGTATCTGGATGTTCGACTCGTTGGCCTTCGAGCCCATCGTGTTGATTTCACGCCCCATCTCCTGGGCAATGAAGCCCAGCTTGCGGCCGGGGGCCTCCTCGCCTGCGGCCACCTCGCGGAAGTAGCGGCAGTGGTTGGCAAGCCGCACCTTCTCCTCGGTGATGTCGAGCTTCTCGAGGTAGTAAATCATCTCCTGCTCCAGGCGGTTGCGGTCCACCTCGACGCCCAGCTTCGAGAGGTTGTCGAGAATCCGCGCGCGGATAGTCTCCGTACGGGCCTTCTCGAAGGGGACAACCTCCTCGCGGAAGGTCTCGATGAGGTCGACGCGGCGCAGCAGGTCGGCAATCAGCACGGCCCCCTCCTGCACGCGGAAGGCATCGAGCCGCTCGACGGCATCGGTCGCGGCGGCGAGCAGCGCGGCGCTCTCCTCCTCCGTGACGCGCTCGGCCTCGACCGAAACCACGTCCGGAAGGCGCATGAGCACCTGCAGGGCGGCGGAGTCGTATCCGACACCCGCGTCGTTGAGCTTCGCATAGCGGGCCGCTTCGCGCAGCTCCGCGGCATAGGCGGCAAGCACCTCCTTGTTGATGTGGGCCGAGGTCTCCGTCTGCTGGCTCTCGACGGTCACAAAGACATCGACCTTGCCGCGCTGGAGCCGCTGCGAGACAAGATTACGGAGTTCGGTCTCCGACTGGCGGTAGAGTGCCGGCAGTTTGATGTTCAGGTCGAGCTGCTTGGAGTTGAGCGAACGGAGCTCGACGGTGATTTTCTTAGTTCCGAAAGAGGCTTCGCCCTTGCCGAAGCCCGTCATCGATTTTATCATAAGAGGTGCAGATTGGTCTTTAATCCCGGCAAATTTAGTAAAAACAATTCAAAAAGGCGCCGTCGGGCCCCGGGCATTGAAATTTATTTCGTCAAGAGTTTGGATTGTCCCGAATATTTTATATATATTTGTGTTAGTCAAATAACAGTTCGCAACCTAAAAGCACTAATTCATATACGGATTATCATGAAAAAGCACAATTTCAACGCCGGACCCTCCATCCTTGCCGATGAGGTTATCGAGAACGCCGCAAAGGCCATCGTCGATTTCAATGGTACGGGACTCTCCCTGCTCTCGATTTCGCACCGTTCGAAGGATTTCGATGCGGTGATGGAGGAGGCCGACGCTCTCTTCCGTGAACTGCTCCACATCCCGGACAACTACAAGATTTTCTACATCGGCGGCGGCGCCAGCACGATGTTCTATGAGGTGCCCGCCAACTTCCTCGGCAAGAAGGCCGGCTACGTCAATACGGGCGTATGGTCGAAGAAGGCCATCAAGGAGGCGAAGCGCTACGGCGAAGTGGAAGTGCTCGCAACCTCGGAAGACCGCAACTTCACCTATATTCCCAAGGGATTCGACATCCCGGGCGACCTGGACTACCTCCACATCACCTCGAACAACACCATCTACGGTACGGAGTACCACGAGGATATCACCTCGCCCGTGCCTCTGGTGGCCGACATGTCGTCCGACATCCTCTCGCGTCCGATTGACGTGACCAAGTACGCGATGATTTACGGCGGCGCCCAGAAGAACCTGGCCCCTGCAGGCGTCGTGTTCGCCATCATCCGCGAGGATATGCTCGACAAGCAGGTGCGCGACCTGCCGACGATGGTCAGCTTCCGTACCCACGTCGAGAACAACTCGATGTTCAACACGCCTCCCGTATTCCCGATTTACGTGCTGAAGGAGACGCTCAAGTGGCTCAAGTCGATTGGCGGTGTCGACGAAATCTACCGCCGCAACAAGGAGAAGGCTCAGCTGCTCTACGACGAAATCGACCGCAACCCGCTCTTCCGCGGCACGGTCGAGAAGGAGGACCGCTCGCTGATGAACATCTGCTTCGTGATGGCCGACGGCTATGAGGAGCTGGCTCCCGAATTCATGGAGTTCACCAAGGAGCGCGGCATCGTGGGCATCAAGGGCCACCGCCTGGTGGGCGGCTTCCGCGCCTCGTGCTACAACGCCCTCAAGAAGGAGAGCGTCGAGGTACTCGTGCAGTGCATGCGCGAATTCGCCGAGAAACACGCAAAATAGTCCGGCATGCCGCTCGTCACACGCATACCGACCGGTTACGACGCCCTCACCGGCGAGGTGAGGGCGTGGGACTGGCGGGAAGAGTTCACAACCGAAATCAGAGAGACCATGAAAGTACTCATAGCAACCGAAAAGCCCTTCGCACAGAAGGCCGTGGATGGAATCCGACACATCGTCGAGGAGGCAGGCTACGAACTGGCGCTGCTTGAAAAGTATACCGACAAGGCGCAGCTACTCGAGGCCGTCGCCGACGTCGACGCGCTGATTATCCGCAGCGACAAGGTGACTGCCGAGGTCATTGCCGCAGCTCCGCAGCTCAAGATTGTGGTCCGCGCCGGCGCAGGCTACGACAACGTCGACCTGGCAGCCGCCACCGCCCGCGGCATCGTCGTGATGAACACCCCGGGGCAGAACTCGAACGCCGTGGCCGAACTGGCCATCGCCATGATGATTTACATCTCGCGCAACCGCTTCACCCCGGGCACCGGCCATGAAATCATGGGCAAGACCCTCGGCATCCACGCCTACGGCAACGTCGGCAAGCTGGTGGGCCGCAAGGGCAAGGCCATGGGCATGGAGGTCATCGCCTACGACCCCTTCATCAAGGAGGATGCCGTATTCGAGGCCGACGGCGTGAAGCGCGTGGGCTCGGTCGAGGAGCTCTACGCCAAGGCCGACTTCCTCTCGCTGCACATCCCCGCCACGGAGCAGACCCGCGGCTCGATTGGCTACGAACTGCTGACCTCGATGCCCAAGGGGGCCACGCTGGTGAACACCGCCCGCAAGGAGGTCATCGACGAGGCCGGCCTGGTCCGCGCCCTCGAGGAGCGTGAGGACCTGAAGTACATCACCGACATCGCCGCCGGCAATCAGGCCGAGCTCGACGAGAAGTTCGGCAAGCGCGTCTTCGCGACGCCCAAGAAGATGGGCGCCGAGACCGCCGAGGCGAACCTCAACGCCGGACTGGCCGCCGCACGGCAGATTGTCGACTTCTTCAAGACGGGCAACACCCGTTTCCAGGTAAACAAGTAATCCACCGAACGACACGACGCGGAAGGCGGACGGAGCGCATCCGTCCGTTTTCCGCGCCTGCACCAACCGAAAACAAGACCATGGTACGCATCAAACCTTTCCGCGGCATCCGTCCGCCCAAGGAGCACGCCGCCGAGGTGGCTTCGCGCCCCTACGACGTGCTGAACTCGGTCGAGGCCAAGGCCGAAGCCACCGAGCGCTCGCTGCTCCACATCATCAAACCCGAAATCGACTTCGACCCCATCGCCGACGAGCACGCGCAGGAGGTCTACGACAAAGCCGTCGAGAACTTCCGCCGTTGGCGGGCCGAAGGATGGCTCAGTCAGGACCCCGAGGAGTACTACTACATCTATGCCCAGACGATGGAGGGCCGCACGCAGTACGGTCTGGCCATGTGCTGCCACTTCGAGGACTACCTCTCGGGAGCCATCAAGAAGCATGAGCTCACCCGCACCGAGAAGGAGGAGGACCGCATGATTCACGTCCGCAACCAGAAGGCCAACATCGAGCCGGTCTTCTTCGCCTATCCCGACAATGCCGAAATCGACGCGATTGTGGCCGATGTGGTGAAGAACAACCCGCCCGAGTACGACTTCACGGCCGAGGACGGCTTCGGACACCACTTCTGGGTCATCCGCGACCGCAAGACCATCGACCGCATCACCGAAATATTCGCCGGCATCCCGGCCCTCTACGTGGCCGACGGACACCACCGCACGGCAGCCGCCGCACGCGTCGGCGCCGAGTGCAAGGCCAAGAACCCCAACCATACGGGCAACGAGGAGTACTGCTACTTCCTGGCCGTCACCTTCCCGGCCAACCAGCTGCGCATCATCGACTACAACCGCGTGGTGAAGGACCTCAACGGACTGACCCCCGAAGAGCTGCTCAAGCGGCTGGAGGAGAGCTTCGTCGTGGAGGACAAGGGTACGGAGACCTACCACCCCACCGGTCTGCACAACTTCTCGATGTATCTGGGCGGACACTGGTACAGCCTCACGGCCAAGGCGGGCACCTACGACGACAGCGACCCCATCGGCGTGCTCGACGTCACGGTGCTCTCGAACCTGGTTCTGGACCGCATTCTCGGCATCAAGGACCTGCGCACCTCGAAGCGCATCGACTTCGTGGGCGGCATCCGCGGTCTGGGCGAGCTGAAGCGCCGCGTCGACAGCGGCGAGATGGCCGTGGCCTTTGCGCTCTACCCCGTCTCGATGCAGCAGCTCATCAACATCGCCGACACGGGCAACATCATGCCGCCGAAGACGACGTGGTTCGAGCCCAAGCTGCGCTCGGGCGTAGTCATCCACTCCTTCGCCGAGGGCGACTGATGCCCCGGCAGCACCCGTGCGGCTGCAGCCGCAGGGGGGGGGCACCCCGGAAAACGGAGAGCGGCAACCGCTCTCCGTTTTTTCGCTTAAGCTCCAGAACCGGCAAAGAGCCGGAAGCGCTCCCGCAAACATCGCCGGCAAGAAGAGGAGATGCACAGGAAGAGGCCTCCGGCAAAAAAATCGCGGCAAAAAGTTTGCGGTCGGGCAGTTTTTCGTATCTTTGTTACACTGTCAAACCAACACACAAAAATCCTCAGCCTATGAAATGGTTCGTCAAGTGCATCCGCAACTATGTGAATTTCAGCGGCCGCGCACGCCGTAAGGAGTACTGGTTCTTCGTACTCTTCACCTTTATCTTCTCCATCGTGGCCAGCCTGCTCGACAGGCTCATCTTCGGGCCCACCGGCATACTGCTGTCGGGACTCTTCGGACTCTTCATCCTGCTGCCGCAGCTCGCCGTCATGGTCCGCCGGCTCCACGACACGAACCGCTCGGGCAAATGGGTGCTTTGGTACTACCTCGCCTCCATCATTTGGGTCGTAATCCTGCTCGCATGGGGCATGAAATACTTCGCAGCCGCACTGCAGGGTGCAGCCGGTCTGCCCGTCGGGCTCTCGATTTTCGCCATCGTGGGTGGCCTTGCACTGGTAGGCATCGGCATCACGCTGTTCGTATGGAGTCTGCTGCCCGGTACGCAGGGTGAGAACCGCTACGGCGCCGACCCCAAAGCCGAGGAGGAGGCCCGGAACTGACGCCGCCCAATCGCGCTGCCGCCAAGGCATGACCAAGTCCGGGACCTCAGTCCCGGACTTTTTTCTTTCCGTTTATCGTTTTTTCGCAAAGAAATATTGCGAACGATTAGCGGAGAACGGGAAATTTTCGTATATTTGTAAGGAGCCTTCCCGCATTCGTCGAAGACAGTACCCTACGAAATGCCGGGAAAGGGGTTTTCCTGCGACACAACCAACTTACAATAGAACGGCTTATGGCTAAAATCAAAGGAACTATCGTTGTCGACAAGGAACGATGCAAGGGATGCGGCGTCTGCGTGGCTTCGTGTCCGTGCGACGTACTGAAACTGTCGGCTGAAGTTAACGGGAAGGGATATCCCGTGGCTATGATGGCGAATCCCGACGCCTGCACGGGCTGTGCGTCGTGTGCGGTTATCTGTCCGGACAGCGTCATCACGGTTTATCGTCAAAAATTCGAATAGGCTATGGCAGAGAAAGAGGTAAAACTGATGAAAGGCAACGAGGTAATCGCCCATGCTGCGATTCGCTACGGTTGCGACGGATATTTCGGCTACCCCATCACTCCGCAGTCGGAGGTCATGGAGACGCTCATGGAGCTCAAGCCGTGGGAGACCACCGGCATGGTCGTGCTGCAGGCCGAGTCCGAAATTTCTTCAATCAACATGGTATACGGCGGCGCATCGACCGGCAAGCGGGTGATGACCTCGTCGTCGAGCCCCGGCATCAGCCTGATGTCCGAGGGTCTGAGCTATCTGGCAGGCGCCGAGCTGCCCTGCCTTGTGGTCAACTGCCAGCGCGGCGGCCCGGGCCTGGGCACCATTCAGCCTTCGCAGGGTGACTACTTCCAGGCCTGCAAGGGCGGCGGCCACGGCGACTTCCACATGATTGTCTTCGCCCCCAACTCGGTGCAGGAGATGCATGACCACGTGGCCGAGGCCTTCGACCTGGCCTTCAAGTACCGCAACCCGGCAATGATTCTCGCCGACGGCGCCATCGGTCAGATGATGGAGAAGGTGGTGCTCGCACCGCAGCGTCCGCGCCGCACCAACGAGGAGATTGCCGCCGAGTGCCGGACGTGGGCCGCATACGGCAAACCCGCCGACCGCGAGCGCAACATCGTCACCTCGCTCGAGCTGCAGTCCGAGAAGATGGAGGTCATCAACCAGCGTCTGCAGGCCAAGTACAAGGCCCTCGAGGAGAACGAGGTACGCTATGAGGCCATCCAGTGCGACGATGCCGAATACGTCATCGTGGCATTCGGTTCGTCGGCCCGTATCTGCTCGGCAACGGTCGAGATGGCCCGTGCCGAGGGTCTGAAGGTCGGACTGCTGCGTCCCATCACGCTCTACCCGTTCCCCACGCGGCAGATTGCCGAACTGGCCGAGCGCGGCGTGAAGGGCTTCCTCTCGGCCGAGCTCAACGCCGGCCAGATGGTCCAGGATGTTCGGCTGGCCGTCAACGGCAAGGCTCCCGTGGAACACTACGGACGCCAGGGCGGCATGATGTTCGCGCCCGACGAGGTGCTCGAGGCGCTCAAGGAAAAACTGATTAAAAAGTAAAGACGATGGCAGAGGTTGAAATCAAACAGGAGAATCTGGTTTATTCGAAACCGAAACTCATCACGGACAATGTCATGCACTACTGCCCGGGCTGCAGCCACGGTACGGTGCACAAGCTCGTCGCCGAGGTCATCGAAGAGCTGGGCCTCGCCGACAAGGCCGTGGGCGTATCGCCCGTAGGCTGCTCGGTATTCGCCTACAACTACATCGATATCGACTGGATTGAGGCGGCACACGGACGTGCGCTGGCCGTTGCGACGGCCGTCAAGCGTCTCCACCCCGAGAACATGGTCTTCACCTACCAGGGCGACGGCGACCTGTCGGCCATCGGTACGGCGGAGTCGATTCACGCGGCTGCCCGCGGCGAGAACGTGGTGGCCATCTACATCAACAACGCCATCTACGGCATGACGGGCGGACAGATGGCCCCGACGACGCTGCTGGGCATGAAGACGGCAACGACGCCCTATGGCCGCGATGCCCACCTGAACGGCTATCCCTACAAGATTGCCGAGATGATGGCCCATCTGGACGGCGCCACCTACATCACGCGCCAGAGCGTCCACAAGCCGGCCAACGTCCGCAAGTGCAAGGCGGCCATCAAGAAGGCCTTCCAGCGCTCGATGGAGGGCAAGGGCTTCTCGCTGGTGGAGGTCGTTTCGACCTGCAACAGCGGCTGGAAACTCTCGCCGGTAGCCTCGAACGAGTGGCTCGAGCAGAACATGCTGCCCTTCTACCCCCTGGGCGATATCAAGGAGGTAAAATAAGAGAGGACGAACTATGAAAGAGACGTTAATTATCGCAGGTTTCGGAGGACAAGGCGTCCTCTCGATGGGAAAGATACTCGCCTACTCGGGCGTCATGCAGGATTTCGAGGTGACGTGGATGCCCTCCTACGGCCCCGAGATGCGTGGCGGTACGGCCAACGTGACGGTGATTCTTTCGGACAAGAAAATCTCGTCGCCCATCGCCCATGAGTTCGACACGGCCATCATCCTCAACCAGCAGTCGATGGAGAAGTTCGAGCCGATGGTCAAGCCGGGCGGCATCCTGATTTACGACACGAACGGCATCACGCGCCATCCCGTACGCAAGGACATCGAGGTCTACACGATTGACGCTACGGCCGAGTGCGCCCGCATGGGTCAGGCCAAGCTCTTCAACACGATGATTCTGGGCGGATACCTCAAGGTGCGCCCTATCGTCGAGATGGAGAACGTGATGGTCGGTCTGAAGAAGTCGCTTCCGGAACGTGCCTGGAAGATGCTTCCGCAGAACGAGGAGGCAATTCGCCACGGCGGCGAAATCATCCGCAAGCGCGAGTAGGATATCGTCCGCTGCGGCATCGAATATGCCGCGCAGCAGGAAAAAGCGGGAGGTCTCACGACCTCCCGCTTTTGGCTGTCGGCTGACCGGCCCCGGAACGGACGGCCACCCTCGACGCGCGATGCTCACCACAAAACAACGGCGGGACGGAGTCCGACGACTCCGTCCCGCTGCATTTCATGACCCCGGAAGGCCCGAGGCGGAGAGTTCTGCTCAGAGGCAGGCCTCGAGAATCCGGCGTGCAACGGCTCCCGTGACGTTGCCGGCCTCGCCGTAGGCAACACCCTCGGCATTGAAGCGGCGCTCGATTTCGGCAATGGTCTCCTCGCCGATTCCCTCCTCCGAGAGGCGGGTCGAGAGCCCCAGCGAACGGAAGAACTCCTCGGTGCGTGCAATCGTACGCTCGACACGCTCCTCCTCCGTACCCTCGGCAATGCCCCAGATACGCTCACCGAACTGAAGCAACTTGCCCCACTTCTGCTCGCGCAGCACGCGCATCGTACCGCAGGCAACGATGGCCAGCGTCGCACCGTGCGTCAGGCCGTGGAGTGCCGTCAGCTCGTGGCCAATCATGTGGGTGGCCCAGTCCTGCGTCACACCCATGCGAATCATGTCGTTGAGTGCCAGCGTGGCCGAAAGCATGAAGTCCGACATCGTCGCATAGTCGCGCTCGTCGCCGAGGGCCCGGGGAGCCACCTCGACCACCGTATGGAGAATACCCTCGGCCCAGCGGTCCATCACCCGCGACTGACCCGGCGTGGTCAGATACTGCTCGAGCACATGCACGAACGTATCGGCCAGACCGCAGGCAATCTGCCGCTTCGGCAGCGAGTAGGTAACCTCAGGGTCGAGCACCGAGAACTGCGGATAGGTGCCGTAGAAGGCCCGCTTCTCGCGCGTCTCGTGGCGCGAGATGACCGCACCGCTGTTCATCTCGGAGCCCGTCGCGGGCAGCGTGAGCACCGTAGCGAAGGGGAGCTGCGCCGAAGCCTGGCCCTTGAGGACAATCTCCCACGGGTCACCCTCGTAACAGAGGCCGGCAGCAATGAGCTTCGTGCCGTCGATGACCGAACCGCCGCCTACGGCCAGCAGGAAATCGACCTGCTTTTCGCGGCCGAGCGCCACGGCCTCGCGGACCGTCTCGACCGAAGGATTGGGCTCAATGCCCCAGAATTCGAACCAGTCGCGCCCTTCGAGAGCCTGCGCAACCTGCTCGTAAACACCGTTCTTGCGGACACTGCCGCCACCGAAAGTCACCAGAATGCGTTTGCCGGCCGGTATGAGCTTCGACAGCCGGGCAATCGTCCCCTTGCCGAAGACGAGGCGCGTGGGATTGTAATACGTGAAATTGTTCATGGATGCATGTTTTACGCGAATCAACCGACGCGGAAGATTCGACACCGAAAGATACGCAAAAAAACGGCAAAAAGAAAGAGCCGGACTGCGAAGAGTCCGGCTCTTTTGCCTCGGGAAAACCCCGCTCAATTAGAAATACTTGCCGCGGAGGTCCTGGATATCGGCCATCTGCTGGATGGCGGGAAGCGCCATCTGCTGAGCCATGTTTTCGGCTACGGCCTGTGCGCGAACCTTCTCGCCCTCGGCCGTCTGCTTCTCCTCGGTCTGGATGTCGTCGACAACGAAGACATAGAGGCCCGACATGCCCTTCACGGGAGCCGAAACGACACCCTTCTCGGTCGTCGAGGCGATTGCGCCCACCAGACGCGGCTCGATGCCCGGGCCGTTCACGTAGAACGAGGCATAGGAGACATTGCTGAAGTCGGCAACCTCCGAGTCGAGGCTTGCAGCCTGCTCCTCGAGGGTCGAGCCCGAAAGCTCCTTCAGGATGGCGTCATACTTCTTGTCGCGGAGCAGCTGCATGCGAATCTGCGAAGCGACCTTCTCGGGAGCTGCATACTCGTCGTTGTCGATATCGGTCAACGTAGCGACAACATAGTCGTTGCCGACGTTGAAAATCTCCGAAACGTCGCCGACCTCGGCACCGTAGGCCCAACGGGCAACCTCACGCGAATCCTCCAGACCGCGAATCGTCCGGTCGCCCTGTACGAGCGTGGCAACGCGCGGCGTCACGGCAGCCGTCGTAGCGGCATCGGCAAACGACTCCTTGGCATTCACCGTGAAGGTGCCGGTCGTGTTGTGCACCTGGGTGCGGGTAGCCGTCGAGGCCTCGACGGGATAGGTGATGGAGGCAATCCGGTAGTGCTTCGACGGTTTGTCGGCACGGTAAACCTGCATAATCTGGATGGCGTCACCCGAAGCAATCTTCACGATGTCGCCGCTCTTGACACCGGCAAGCGACTCGGCGAACTCGCCCGTGAAAGCCGAGAAGGGCAGCACGCCCACCTCGCCGCCATTGGCGGCCGTAGCGTCGTAGACCGAATACTGCGATGCCAGTGCGGCAAAGTCACCGCCGTTGCGCAGCACGCCCATGAGGCTGTCGGCCAGCGCCTCCTGCGTATAGGGAAGCACGATGTGGCGGACACCCAGCGAATCGGGAGCCGTCTTGGCATCGAGCACGCGGGCCATCGTCCACTCGTTGTTCTTCAGCACGGGACCATACTGCTTGCCTGCAGTCAGCGCCTCGGCCTCCTCGTCGGTAAGCTGTGCCGCTGCGACGTAGTTGTCGGCAATGTGGCCGTTGCGGTTGCCGCGCACGAAAGAACGCACATCTTCGGCCGAAGCGAACTGGGCACCGACCTCCTTGGCCTGGTTCTCCAGTGCGAGCATGTCGTCATCGGTGGGGTTCACCTCGAAGATGACGTACGAAAGCGTACGCGAGGGCTGCTGCTTGAACATCTCCTTGTGGCTCTTGTAGTAGGCGCTCATCTCCGAAGAGGAGACCGTGAAGAGCGAGTCGGGAAGCGACGCGTACTTCTTGCCGGCCCACTTGCCCGAGTAGGTGTTGTTGGCCGAAGCCACACCGCTCTCCACCTCGAGGGCGTTGACATAGGTGCCGCCGCGCACAAGGCCCATATACTTCTGGAAAAGACGCTCGAGACGAGCCTGCTCGTTGAGTGCCTGCCATGCGGCCTGCGCCTGGGCGTTGGTCTCGGCCTGGGCGAGGAACTGGCTGACGGCAGCCACATTGTAGGAACCCGTACGGGGGTCGGCAAAGGCGTTGTAGAAGGCCTGCGAGGGCTGCTCGCCGCTCACCATGGCCAGACGCTCGGGCTCGGTCACACGGATGCCGAGACGCTCGAAGCCCGGGTCGAGCACATACTTCGAGAAGAGCTGCTGCCAGGCGGCGTTGGCCAGCATGGCCGACTGCTGCTCGTCCGACTCGACGGCGCCGCTCTGCGAACGGACGCGCTCGTAGGTCTCGTAATACTCCGAATAGTTGATTTTCTCACCGTCGATGACACCCACACGAGGGTCATTGCCCGAGAATCCCATCTCGGTCTTCAGCGAAAGGATGAATGCCAAGAGGGCGAGTGCGATGATAATCGAGAGCACGATGCCGAACTTGGTCCGTAAGGTGTTTAAACTTGCCATATGAAAACGTTAAATATTTGTTTGCACGGTGCGGGCCCGACCGCTCGGGAGCGGCGTCCGACCCGGCAGAGCCGAGACGGGCAGAAGGCGTTCCGAATTAGGGCCAAAGATAATAAATATTCTCGTAAATATGCCATAAAAAAGCGGAAAAATCCCCACCGGCACAAGCTGCCGGAGCGAGCGTTCCGCCGCCGGACTCCGACCGGCCCGACAACCGCGGCCGGGCCGCAGCCCGCGCGCAGGCGCGGCTCAGAGCTTGCGGACGCGCGCCAGCTCGATGCGCGAACGGGTCGTCCGCAGAATCTTCACCTGAAGGTTCCCCACCGAGACCGTGTCGCCGGCCGACGGGATGCCCTCGTTGTGGAAGAGGATGAAGCCGGCAAGCGTATCGTACTCGCGGCTCTCCTCGATGCCCAGGTCGTACTTCTCGTTGAGGTATTTCACCTCCAGGCGGCACGAGAAGACCCACTCCTGCTCGCCGACCTGCTTCTCAATCAGGTCGGGGACATCGTGCTCGTCCTCGATTTCGCCGAAAATCTGCTCCAGCACATCCTCCAGCGAGATGATGCCCGCCGTACCGCCGAACTCGTCGATGACGACGGCCACGTTGCTGCGATGCTTGATGAAGTTCTCGAGCACCGACTGCAGCGGCATGGTCTCGGGGACGAAATTCACCTCCATCACCACGCTTTCGAGACTCTCGGGAGCCGTGAAGAGGCTCTTCGAGTTGACATAGCCGACGATGTTGTCGATGCTCTTGCGCCAGAAGAAGATACGCGAGTACTTCGTCTCGACGAAGCGCGCCGTGAGTTGCTGGAGGGTCGTATTGTCGAGGTCGACGGCCTCGATGTCGACACGCGGGACCATGCAGTCGCGCACGCGCAGGTCGGCAAAATCGAGTGCATTCTGGAAGAGCTTCAGCTCCTGGTCGGGTTCGGGGCCCTGCTCCGTGCCGGCCGAATCGAGCAGCGCGGCGAGGTCCTCGCGGTCGAACTGAGGCTCCGAGACCTGACGCTTCACGCGGCGCCCGGCAACCCAGAGGATGCCCTGCGAGATGAGCGTCGTCAACCGCGCAATGGGATAGAGCACGATGTAGAAGAAATAGATGACCGGCGCGAGCGAGCGGTAGTAGAAATTGGGGCTGTTGCGGAAGACCGACTTGGGCAGGAATTCCGCCACGAAGATGATAATCACGGTCGAAACGGCCGTCTCGATGGCCACCGACCCTTCGCGGGCAATCTGCTCCCAGCCCAACAGGCCGAAGATGCCGCGCAGCAGCAGCGACATGTAGAGCGAATAGATGACCAGCGCGATGTTGTTGCCCACCAGGATGGTGGTGATGTACTGTCCCGGATGGCGGGCGAAGATATCGGCTATGAAGTCGAACATTCGGCTCTGTTTGCGGTCGATTTCCAGCTTGAGGCGGTTCTTGCTCGTGAAGGCAATCTCCATCCCCGAAAAGAAGGCCGAGAGCAGAAGCATGACGGCAATCAGTATGACGGATGTCAGCATCGTTTCGTGTGCTTATTTCGAATCGGGTTCCCGGGCAGGCTCTGCAGCTCCGAGTGTAGCAGGAGCAGCCAGTTCGAGGCGTTCCGTATTGCGCAAGTCTCTCTTGCGTTCCGCCTCCGAGACTCTTTCGGCCGCCCCCTGCAGACTGGGAACTGCGGCCGTCGGAGCCGTCGGCTCCTTGTCGCGGCGCACCGCCGGAGCTGCGGGTCGGGGTGCAGGAACCGAGGCGGCAGGCTGCAGGGGTCTGGCCGTCGGCTCCCTCCGCGTCGCCCGGGGCTTGCGCTCCACCGTATCGCGCGACGCGCTGCCGGCCGAGTCGGCAGGCTGGCGGGGAGTCGCATCCACCTCCATCTGCCCCTTCATCCGGCGGAAACGCCAGTCCTTGAACTCCTCGTCGGACTCGAAGCCTTCGCCGATGAAGACGTCGCGGCCGCCGCTCTGGACGATTTTCGAATCGACGTTCGAATAAATTTTGCCCGTACGGGCATTCCAGAAGAGCTGTTGCGTATAGAGCGTCTTGCCGTCCGATTTCTCGACCACGACGTTGCCCTTGGCCTCCCAAAGCTCGCGCTTGTCGTAATAGATGGCGTAGTTGGCCGTCAGCACGGCATCGACCGAAGCGAGCGAGTCATCCTTGTAGGTGGTGATTTTCACACCCTTGCGGAATTCGCGATAGGGCTCCGGACCCAGCATGTAGCCTTCGAGGAGCGGCGTGTCGAAATGGTACGAACGGCGACCGTTCTGCGACATGACAATCGACAGGTTTTCGCTGTATTCGTTCATCAGCTTGTCGTTGTTTGCCGAAGCGGCGCCCCGTTCGCTCTCTTCGCAGGAGAATAGCAAGATAGCACTTCCCGCAACGGAAAGTGCTACCTTGAGATACTTCAGTAAATTCGGTCCCATTCGGAGCGGTTAGCGGGCACGAACGGTCGTAACCACACCGGCAGCCGTGCCGCACGTTACGGTGTAACGGGCACCCTCCTGCAGCTCGTTGAAGAAGCACTCCTCCGACGTGGGGAAGTGGCCGCGGTAAGCCGAGAGGGCCGACTTGGCGGTGTCGAGATACTCGGGGTTGTTCTGGAGCAGACTCACGGCCTGCGACATCGTGTCGTAAGCGGCCCAGAAGGCAGCCTGACCGGCGAAACCGCCGCACGAAGCGGCCGAAGCGGCATAGCACTGAGCCAGTACGAAGTACGCGAGACCGTTCTCGGGGTTGAGCTCGCGCACCTGGCGGGCAGCGGCGGCAGCACCCGAGAAGTTGTTGGCAACCATATCGACGAGGCTGATGCGGACGAGCAGCTTCTCGCGCTCGGCGTTGTCGGTCTCGGTGGCAAGCGCCTCGTTCAGATACTTGATGGCCTTGTCGTATTCACCCTTGTTCTGGAAAACCTGAGCCAGGGAAAGGGCGGTCTCCGACGTGGGGTGAACCGTGTAGTACTTCTCGGCGGTGGTGAAGAAGAACTCGCCGTCGCAGTTGGCGCGCGACATGAGCGACACGGCCTGTGCCAGCACGGCCTCGTCTTCGGGGTTGGCCTCCAGCTTGCTGCTGAAGAGCTTCTCGAGGTTCTCACAGTTGGCGGCACCGCTCAGACCGAACGCTGCATCGAACTGATTCTTGCTCTCGATGGCGTCGGGGTTGTTCTCGAAGATGGGCGACAGACGGTCATACTCCGAAATCACCTCGTCGGGCATCACCTCGTCGGTGGTCTTGTAGTCCTCGCAGAGGTTGCCGAAGTAGAGCGCTACGGTTTCGGGGTCCACATTCTCGCCGCCGGCCTCGATGGCCTCACGGAAGAACTTGCGGATGCCGGCACGGTCGGCCGGACGGTAGATGACATACTCGCGGGCCTTGCGGTCGAGGATGTAGGCGGTACCCTGCTTGGGGTTGTCGCCGAAGTACTTGGCGCGCAGGTCGTACATGAGCATCAGCGAGTCGACATAGGCGTTCTTCTCGGCGAGGCTCTTCGCGCGGTTGATTTTATTCTTATAGACGATGGCTCCGCGCTGATAGATGGCCGACGATGCCTCGGGGCAACTCTTAATCAACGCATTGAGATAGCGAGCAGCCGCATCGTAGTCGCGGTTGTCGCACGACTCCTTCAGGAAGTTGCTGTTCAGAATGTTCTGCTGTTTTTCCTCAAGCGTAGAGCCCCACTTGGCATACTGGGGGGAGTTCAGGTCCTGGGCCATGGAAGCCGTAGCGACCAGGCAGGCTGCGGCTGCGAGTAAAATTTTGACGTGTTTCATGGGTTGATTTATGTATTTGTTTTATTGTTGTTGCTTGTGCTCGACTTGTGCTCGGCGGCCGATTTTGTCCATCGGACGTGCAAAATTACGACGAAACCGACAGAAATACAAATTTTACCCCTTTAATCATACTTCGGACGCAGGAACCAGTACTCGTTGTTCTCGGCTCCGGCGAAGAGTGTGAATCCGATGGCGAACTTGATGTACTGCTGGCGGACCAGCCCCAGCCGCTCGGCGACGTTGAAGCCGCGCATGCCGTACTCCACGCCGATGTCAATCGACGAAAAGGCACGGTACTTGACCGGAATGCCCACGCCGAGCGTCACCGCCATCTGGTCGAGACGCTGCCCGCCGAAGGTCTGGTGATAGGTTCCGTAGCGGAAACCGGCGCGGTAGGCCCATCGCTTGAGGAAACGGCGGATATCGTAGCGGTTGGGGGTGAACTCGACACCCAGCTTGACGGTGTGCGTATCGGTATAGGCCACCTCGAACGAGTTCATGTCCGAGCCGCTGACACCCGTATGTTCGACGCCGCCGTTGCGTCCGCCCCAGTCCTGATAGACGTAGTCGGCGCCGACGGCCCACTTCGAAGTCTGGTAGAAGACGCCGACGGCCAGCTGTCGGGGCAGCACCAGCGCCATGCGTGTGGTATCGCCCTTGACGGTGGTGTTGTAGAGGTCGCCCACATAGATGCTCTTGGTCACCGAGGGATTGAGGTCACCGCCGAAGTCGTAGGTGGCGCCCACCGTCAGCAGCCGCTTGCGGTCGACGATGGCGTTCCACTGCACGCCCACCTGGCCCTTGAACGACGAGACGTTGTAGTTGTCGGTACCGACGGTCGACGCAAAGGAGCCGTCGCCCGTAATGGCCTGCGGGGTCATGACGAACGTACGGTCGATGTCGCCCCAGTAGTACTGGACGGCCAGACCGACCGAAAGGTTCTTGACTACCTCCCAGCCCAGGCCCAGCTTGACCTCCGTCACGTCGCCTTCACCCTGGTATTGATACTGGATGCGGCCCACGTTGCCCCAGATGGGGTCGTCCTCCATACCGCCGTAGGTCTGGTTGTACTTCACGCGGTAACCCACCGAACTGTAGGGCGTGAGGCTGAAGCCCAGGCCGAGCTTCTTGGTCACGGGAACCTGAAAGGCGATGTCGTGGAAGTTGAACGTATTGTAGGCCGTGCGCTTGGCCACACCCTCGGCCGTCTGCGCGTTGTAGTAGTTCTGGCCCTCGACGCCGAAGTTGAAGAGGAAGCTCTTCTGCGGCGCAACGCTGTACGAAGCGGGATTGAGCAGGTTCATCATACCCGAGTTCCGCATGGCAACACCCACACCGCCCATCGAACGCGTCGGCAGCGTCCCCTGCGTATTGAGTTCGCCGATGCCGTACATCGTATAGGGAGAGAAAGCGTTAATGCTGCTCGTCTGGGCCGAAAGGGCTGCCGGGATGAGGGCTGCCGCCGCAACGGCCAGGCAGAATAGGGTTTTCTTCACTTGCATTGTACTCTAAAATTCTGTTCAATCCGCGAAAGACCAAATTACAGTCTGCAAATATCGTATTTTTAATTCGTTTAGCAAAGTATTTCGCGTCGCCGCCCGTAAAAATCACGCAGAGGTCGCCGTAAAGCGCGCGCATGCGTGCGATGTAGCCTTCGATTTCGAAGAGCATGCCGCAGAGCACCCCAGCCCGGATGGCCGTCTCGGTCGTCGTGCCCAGCAGCTCGGGCTCGCCCTCTTCGCCGCACAGCGGAAGGCTGGCCGTATAGTCGTGCAGCGCGCGGAAACGCATCTGCATGCCCGGAGCGATGTTGCCTCCCCGGAACGTGTTGTCGGCAGTCACCAAATCGACCGTCACGGCCGTGCCGAAATCGACAATCAGCACATTGCGGTCGGGATAGATGTCGTTGGCCGCAACGGCGGCCGCCAGACGGTCGCTGCCCAGCGTACGCGGCGTACGGTAGGCGTTTCCCAGCGGCACCGGAACATCGGGCGAAAACTCCACCACGCGGGCGAGCCGCCGGCGCAGCAGGTCGACGGCATGTCGGCGCGCCTGCTCGCCGCGGGTCGAGGCGACAATGGCCCGGTCGACCTCGGGCCAGCGCTCCAGCAGGGCGTCGACCGACCCGGCCGTAAGCTCCGCGACGGGCTCCCCGACCCGGAATCCCTCCGGACAGGAGACGGCCGTCTTGGTCAGCGTGTTCCCTATGTCGACAATCAGATTCACAGCTGTTGCAGGGTTTTCCACGCCTCCTCGACGTTCTTGACATTCCTAACGGTCATCGCCAGCCGATTATTGTGCTGTTTGAGCACAAATCGGGCAGGCTGCTGCGTGACGCGGCGCAGCAGTTCCATGAAGACGTCGCTCTTGTAGAAGGGCGAATTCTCCTCGCCGACGAACTGCACAATCATCAGCCCGTTCTTGACCTTGACGCGCTCCATGCCCAGACGGATGGCCTCCCAGCGCAGACGCACGACGTCGAGCAGCTCGCGGGCAGCATGCGGCAGCGGACCGAAACGGTCCACCAGACGGCTCTCGAAGGCCCTGAGCGCCTCCTCGTCCTTCGTCGAATCGAGCTCGCGGTAGAGTTTCAGGCGCTCGGCCTGCTGGCTGACGTAGGTATCGGGCAGGCCGGCCTCGACCTCCAGTTCGATGTGGGCGTCGTCGATGAAGCCCATCCGGCCGACGACCTTCTGCTCGGCCTCGCTCAGCTCGGGCACCTGCAGGCCTTCGGCACGCAGCTCGGCGATGGCCTCGTTCATGATTTTCTGATAGGTCTCGAAACCGATGTCGGCGATAAATCCGCTCTGCTCGGCACCCAGCAGGTTGCCCGCACCGCGGATATCGAGGTCCTGCATGGCGATGTTGAAGCCCGAACCGAGGTCCGAGAACTCCTCGATGGCGCGCAGCCGACGCCGGACGTCGGGCGTCAGGAGCTCTTCGGGCGGCGAGAGCAGGTAGCAGTAGGCCTTGCGGTTGCTGCGACCCACGCGGCCGCGCAGCTGGTGCAGGTCGCTCAGACCGAAGTGATGGGCGTTGTTGACGATGATGGTATTGGCATTGGGAATGTCGATGCCGTTCTCGACGATGGTGGTCGACAACAGCACGTCGAATTCGCCGTAGATGAAATCCATGATGAGCTTTTCGAGCTGCTCGGCCGGCATCTTGCCGTGGCCGACGCCTACCCGCGCCTTGGGACAGAGACGCGAGATGAGCCCCTGCAGCGTGGCAAGGTCCTCCACGCGGTTGTGGACGAAGTAGACCTGACCGCCGCGGGCGAGCTCGGCCTCGATGGCGTCGCGCACAATCTCCTCCGAGAAGACATGCGACTCGGTGACGATGGGCTGGCGGTTGGGCGGCGGCGTCGAGATGACCGACAGGTCGCGCGCCCCCATGAGCGAGAACTGCAGCGTACGCGGAATGGGGGTTGCCGTCAGCGTCAGCGTATCGACCGAGACGCTCATCTGGGTGAGCTTCTCCTTGGCCGCCACGCCGAACTTCTGCTCCTCGTCGATAATCAGCAGGCCGAGGTCCTTGAAGCGAATCTGGCGGCCGAGCATCTTGTGCGTGCCGATGAGGATGTCGATACGCCCGGAGGCGAGCTCCTCGCGGATTTGGGCCACCTCCCTGGCCGTCTTGGTCCGGTTGAGGTACTCGATGCGCACCGGGAAGTCGCGCAGGCGCTCGGAGAAGGAGCGGTAGTGCTGCAGCGCGAGGATGGTCGTCGGCACCAGCACGGCCACCTGCTTGCCGTCGGTGGCCGCCTTGAAGGCGGCGCGGATGGCCACCTCGGTCTTGCCGAAGCCCACGTCGCCGCAGACGAGCCGGTCCATCGGCTGGTCGGACTCCATGTCCTTCTTGATGGCGGCCGTGGCGGCCTGCTGGTCGGGCGTATCCTCCCAGCGGAACGACGCCTCGAGCTCGTGCTGGAGGTAGCTGTCGGGCGAGAAGGCGAAGCCCTTCGACGCCTTGCGGCGCGCATAGAGGGCGATGAGCTCGCGCGAGATATCCTTGACGGCCTTCTTGGCCGCATTCTTGAGCTTCTGCCAGGCCCCCGTGCCGAGTTTGTAGACCTTCGGCGGTTCGCCGTCACCCGACTTGTAGCGCGAAATGCGGTGGAGCGAGTGGACGTTGACGAAGAGCACGTCGCCATCCTTGTAGACCAGCTTGATGGCCTCATGCGTCTTGCCGTTCTCCGTAATCTTGACCAGCCCGTCGAAGCGGCCCACGCCGTGGTCGATGTGGACCACGTAGTCGCCCGGCCGCAGCTGGTTGAGCTCGGCGATGGTCATCTGCTCGTCGCGCTTGATTTCGCCGTTGATGCGGTAGCGCTGGTAGCGGTCGAAAATCTGGTGGTCGGTATAGAGGCAGAGTTTCAGGTCGTTGTCGACAAACCCCTCGTGGAGCGTCAGCGCAAGGGGACGCACCACCACCTGGCCGCGGCCAATCTGGTGGAAGATGTTGCCCAGACGCTCCATCTGCGCGCGGTTTTCCGAGAGGATGTAGGTCTCGTATCCGCGCAGGCCGTTGCGAATCATGTCGTCGGCCAGCAGGACGAAATTCTTGTTGAAGGCGGGCTGCGGGGCCGTCGAGAAGAGCACCTCGGCATCGGCCGGCCGCTCCTTGAGATTGTCGCGCAGCATCAACAGGCGGCTGCCGCCGATGTCGGACAACAGCCCGTTGCGGCTGGTCAGCAGGCGGTCGATTTGGGCCGGATCCTCGAGGTCGGCCACCACCTTGCGCCGCAGGTCGTTGATGCGGCGCAGCACGTAATCGGCGTCGTAGCACCAGAAGGTGGCCGCATCACCGATGAACCGGGCGAGCGAGACACGCTCCGACGAGGAGCCCGAAGCCGTGAGGTCGGGCAGAATCTCGACCCGGTCGAGCTTGTCGGCCGAGAGCTGGCTCGAGATTTCGAACCGGCGGATGGAGTCGACCTCGTCGCCGAAGAAATCGACACGGTAGGGCTTGCTCTCCGAATAGGAGAAGACGTCGACGATACCGCCGCGGACCGAATACTGCCCCGGTTCGTAGACGAAGTCGACCTTCTCGAAACCGGCATCGACCAGCGCATCGACCAGCACCTCGGGCGAGATGCTGTCGCCCACGGCGACACGAATCGTATCGCGGCCGAGCGTTTCGGCATCGGCCACGCGTTCGGCCAGCGCCTCGGGATAGGTGCAGACGACGACATAGCCCTCCTTGAGCGAACGGATGGCCGTCAGGGCAGCCGTACGCTGCACGACGCCCTGGGCATCCTCGGCGCCATAGGCCACCGAGCGTTTGTAGGAGGAGGGGAAGAAGCAGATGCGCGACTCGTCGAGCAGGCCGTAGAAGTCGTTGAGCAGATAGGCCGCGGCATCGCGGTCCTCGGCCACGAACACATGCACGCCCCCCGTGCGGGCGATGGCGGCCGCGGCATAGAACGGCAGCGCCCCGCCGACCAGCTCCTTCAGATGGACGGTGGACGCCCTGCGCCCGAGTTCGCGGCACAGGGTTGCGAAGGGTTTCGATTCGGCGGCGAATTGCGCCAGTTGCTGACTCGGAAGCATTCCGAACGGTTATGGGTTAAACGGGAGCCGGGCCCGGCTCCCGGTGAAGCGGCCGCCCGGGTCGGCTCACTTGTTGACGTTAATCAGGTCGTTGTCCTTGCGGTCGTGGTAATGCACCTCGATGATGCCGATGCTCTGGTCCTCGACCACGCGGATGCGGGCCTTGTATTTCCACTCCCAGCGGCGGCGCAGCGACCAGAAGCCCTTGCGCAGGTACGAAGCCACATAGGGGCTCACCACCAGCTTGATGTACTTGTGGCCGCGGTCGAGCGCGAGCAGCGAAATCTGGTTTTCGATTTTCTTGTCGAGCAGCACCGTGGGTTCGATTTTGCCCGTGCCGTTGCAGGTGGGGCAGACGTCCGAAACGCTCTCGACGGCCACGGGACGCACGCGCTGGCGCGTAATCTGCATCAGACCGAACTTGGTGAGCGGCAGCACCGTATGCTTGGCCTTGTCGGTAGCCATGAGCCGGACCATCTCGTCGTAGAGCGCCTGGCGGTTCTGCGCCTTGTGCAGGTCGATGAAGTCGATGATGACGATGCCGCCCAGGTCGCGCAGACGCAGCTGGCGGGCAATCTCCTTGGCGGCGGCCAGGTTGACGTCCATGGCCGTCTGCTCCTGGTTGTCCTCGGCCTTGGTGCGGTTGCCCGAGTTGACGTCGATGACGTTCATCGCCTCCGTATGCTCGATGATGAGGTAGGCGCCGCGGCGCAGCGAGACATACTTGGCGAAGAGCGACTTGATTTGCTTCGAGATGTCGAAATTGTCGAAAATCGGCACATTGCCCTTGTAGAGCTTGACGATTTTGACCATCGAGGGGTCGATGAGCTTGATGTAGTTGCGAATCTCGTTGTACATCGCCTCGTCGTCGACGGCAATCTGCGAGAAGGAGTCGTTGAGCGAGTCGCGTATAATCGTGTTTGCGCGGCTCATCTCGCTCATGAGCTGGGCGGGAACCGACTCGACGTTTTTGCGGATGGCGGCCACGGTCTTGCGCCAGCGGTCAATCTGCGTCTGGATGTCGTGCTCGATATCCTCGTCCTTGGCCTCCATGGCAGCCGTGCGGATGATGACGCCGAAATTCTTGGGCAGCACCGCGGCGGCAATCCGCTTCAGACGCTTCTTTTCGTCGGCCGAGCGGATTTTCTGCGAGAGGAAGACCTTCGACGAGAAGGGCACCAGCACCACGTTGCGGCCGGCCAGCGAGATGTCCGACGTCAGACGGGGTCCCTTGGTCGAGATGGCCTCCTTGGCCACCTGGACCATGATGCTCTGGCCCACCTGCAGATAGCTCGATATCTTGCCGCTCTTGTCGAGTGCCGGTTCGAGCTTCATCGTCTCGGTGCGCAGGCCCCGTTTGCCGGGCTGCTGCGACTCGACCATCTTCTGGAGCGAGGGAAACTGGTTTCCCAAATCGAGGTAGTGGATGAAGGCATCCTTTTCGTGCCCTATGTTGACGAATGCCGCGTTGAGACCCGGCATGATTTTACGCACCCGACCCAGATAGATGTCTCCCACGGCAAACCCCGTCTGGCACTGCTCCTTGCTGAGCTCGACGAGCACCTTGTCCTCGCACAGGGCGATGGAAATCTCCGTCGGGTTAACGTTTACGATTAATTCCTTGTTCATGTATATCGTGTTCGCGCTCCGGGAGCCGGGCGCTGTGGATGAAATTGTGCAAGGCCGCACTCGGGATGTGGAGCGGCGGCGAACTCCAATGACACTGGGAGCCCCTGCTGCGAGTGATGAACGAAGGAATGGCTCCCGCATGCGGTTGTATTGCGAGCCGAACCGCAACGGCTCTGTACGCACACTTCCCTGCACGGGAAATGCCTTCAGGAGAAAATAGGTAAAGCTAAAAGAGCCCGGGGCCCCTTTAGCTTTATCTATCGTTTAGCACGGAGGTGCTACCCTACTTTTTCTTGTGGCGATTCTTGCGAAGACGCTTCTTACGCTTGTGCGTGGCCATCTTGTGACGCTTATGCTTCTTTCCGTTCGGCATAGTGCTTAAAATTTTAAGAGGTTCTTGGATTTATTTGATTACTTCACTTTCGCTGCGAAGCTCTTTGCGGGCTTGAAAGCAGGAATGTTGTGTTCGGGAATGGTGATGGTGGTATTCTTCGAGATGTTGCGGGCCACCTTCGTTGCACGCTTCTTGACGATGAAGCTGCCGAATCCGCGAAGATATACATTATTATTATTGGTCAGCGAAGTCATGATGCTCTCCATGAAAGCCTCGACAATTGCCTGTACCTGCACCTTCTCCACGCCGGTGCTCTTTGCGATTTCGCTTACGATATCTGCCTTGGTCATTTTTCTATGGTATTAAAATTAAGTCCTTTACAAATTTTCAGATTGCAAATATACATTTAATTTATGTATCTGCCAACAAACCGTCATTTTTTTTCTTTTGGGGCCCAGATGCCAGCAATACAGCAGGATAGCAAATATCGGGCAAAAGCACGGACGCGAGCCGAAACGACACCACTCGCGCCCGTACAAACATCCAGGCATGCAGCGCAACACACGGCATAACAGAGCAATAAGCACCTGCCGGACTTTTTGCCCCGAGACAGGGCCGACGCGCCCTGCAAGGCAGCCCGCCCCGACCGTCCGCAAGAGCCCCGGAGTGCGGCGGCTCCTCACCCCGTCCCATCTCGCCGCAGCGCCTTATTCCCCGCCCCACCGGAGCTCCTTGCCCGCATCGGAATACCCCGCCCGCCGCATCGGAACGCGGCGCGGGACAAGGCAGCACGGCAGCACAGTGCGACTGCACAACGAGCAGGACTGCGCCCGGAGCGGCAACGAAGCCGTGACGAAGCGGCACCCGGAGCGGCACCTGGAGCGGCAACGGCAGCCTCATTTCCCGATTCGGACGCCCGGCACTCAATAAACCGCGCGATTTTTGCGTTATATGTACAAATATCCTATTTTTGTACCTCCTAACCGAACGAACTATGGTCAAGATACTCTGGGTGGACGACGAAGTGGAGCTGCTGAAGCCCCACGTGCTCTTTCTCAAGCAGAAGGGCTACGAGGTCGACACCTGCAACAACGGTTACGACGCCATCGACATGGCCGCCGAAGGTTCCTACGACCTGATTATCCTCGACGAGATGATGCCCGGCATGACGGGTCTCGAGACGCTTCCGAAAATCAAGGAGGCACGCCCCACGACGCCCGTCATCATGGTGACCAAGAGCGAGGAGGAGAACATCATGAACAAGGCCATCGGTTCGAAAATCGCCGACTACCTCATCAAGCCGGTCAACCCCAACCAGGTGCTCCTCTCCATCAAGAAGAACGTCCACTCGCAGCAGCTCGTCACCGAGCAGACCACGGCCGACTACCGCTCGGAGTTCGGGCGCATCTCCTCGCAGCTGCAGATGGCCGACTCGTTCGCCGACTGGTGTTCGCTCTACCGCAAGCTGACCACCTGGGAAATCGAGCTTTCCGAATCGAACGACCAGAGCATCCACGAGGTGCTCACCTACCAGAAGAGCGAAGCCAACCAGGAGTTCTCAAAGTTCGTCCGCCGCAACTACTACAACTGGATTAACCGCCGCGACGAGCAGTCGCCCGTCATGTCGCACATGCTCATGCGTTCGAACATCTTCCCCGTGGTGGACGAGAACCCGAAGACGACGCTGATGCTCATCGACAACTTCCGCTACGACCAGTGGCGGTCGATTTCGTCGCTGCTGCGCGGCTACTACGACGTGGCGCTCGACGACTTCTACTGTGCGATTCTCCCCACGGCGACGCAGTATGCGCGCAACGCCATCTTCGCGGGCCTGATGCCGCTCGCCATCGACAAGCTGATGCCCGACAAGTGGCTCAACGACAACGAGGAGGGCGGCAAGAACCAGTACGAGGAGGAGTTCTTGCGCCGGCTGATGGCCCGCAACGGCAAGAACTGGAAGCTCTCGTTCGACAAGCTGGTCCGCCCCGAGCAGGGACGCAAGCTGGTGGACAACATCCAGAAGGTCTACGACGCCGATTTTTCGGTCATCGTCTACAACTTCCTCGACATCCTCTCGCACGCCCGCACCGAGACGGACATCATCCGCGAGCTGACCGAGGACGAGGCGGCCTTCCGTTCGCTCACCCGCTCGTGGTTCGAGCACTCGGACCTCTTCACCATGCTCAAGCTGCTGGCCGAGCGCAAGCACACGGTCATCATCACCTCGGACCACGGTACCATCCGCGTCGACAACCCCGTAAAGGTGACCGGCGACCGCGAAACGTCGGCCAACCTGCGCTACAAGACGGGACGCAACCTGGCCTACAACTCGCGCGAGGTCTACGAAGTGCAGCGCCCGGAAGATATCCAGCTGCCGTCGAGCAACCTCACGTCGAGCTACATCTTCGCCTACAACAGCGACTTCCTGGTCTACAACAACGACGCCAACCGCCACATACGCTACTACCGCAACACGTTCCAGCACGGCGGCATCTCGATGGAGGAGATGATTGTCCCCTACATCGTGCTCAAGCCCAAGGAGTAGCGCCCACCCGGAACACCCCGGCCGGGGGATGCCGCGCGGCGCAGGGCGAGCCGCGCCCCGGGAAGCAGAACCCGGGAAGCAGAACCCGGAAAACAAAACCCGGGAAGCAGAACCCGGAAAACAGAACCCGGAAAACAGAACCCGGAAAGCAGAAAACGAAAAGACAAAAGCAACAGATAATGATGAAAACAATTCACATCACCTCGCAGGAGGACCTCGGCGAGGTGGCCGACGCGGTCATCGAGATGCTCGGACGCCGTCGCGTGGTCGCCTTCCGGGGCGGCATGGGCGCAGGCAAGACGACCCTCATCCGCGAAATCGTCGCACGCCTCGGCTCGGAGGATACGGTGACAAGCCCCACCTTCGCCATCGTCAACCAGTACTCGGTACCTTCGGGTAAGCGCATCTTCCACTTCGACTTCTACCGCATCGACGACATCCGCGAAGCCTATGACTTCGGCTACGAGGAGTACTTCTATTCGGGCGAGCTCTGCCTGGTGGAGTGGCCCGAGAAAATCGAGTCGCTGCTGCCCGAAGATACGATGACCGTGCGCATCACGGTCGATTACGACGAAAGCCGCACCTTCGAAATCGACTGACGCACCACTGCCTCTCTGCCGCACGGACGCGCCGTCGGGCTGCGGCGAAAGCGGGGCCGCATGCGGCTTCATGCGACATACGCCTTTCCGCCGGCACGGGGCAACCCGCAGCCGACGGGAAGGCGTTTTTTTGCAGATACGGCCGCCGGACAGGGGCGCATGCGCCGGGAATAGCGAAAAAAACGTATCTTTGTTCCCGTCAATCAACCCCGATGCCATGAACCGTCTCTTCAAAATCGCCGTCGTCTCGCTGCTCACGCTCGCCGGGCTGCTCATTGTCGCCTTCGTACTGCTGCGCTGCGTCTTCAGGGACGAGGCTACCGCCATGCTTCTCGACCGCCAGAAGAAGGAGCGCGTCGAACTGCTCCGCTCGGCCGCGGCCTATGCGGCGGAGCCCGGGGCCGACTACCGCTTCACCTATCGTCAGGATACGGCCCGGGCCCGCGAAATCAGCCGCTACTTCCGCCTCGACACGCTGCTGCAGGCCGACGCCCCGACCTGGGAGCGGGCACTGACGCTGGCCCGCTTCGTAGCGCGCAACATCCCCCACGCCAACCAGTCGGTCTACCCCGAGCGGCGCAATGCCATCGGGTTGTGGGAGTATACGCGCGAGGTGGAGCCCGCCTTCAACTGCCGCCTCCACTCCATCATGCTCCACGAGCTGATGCTCGCCTCGGGCATCACCAACCGCTTTGTCACCTGCCTCCCGGCCGACTCGCTCGACAACGACTGCCATGTGGTCAACCTCGTATGGCTGCCCGAGCGGGAGAAATGGGCGATGCTCGACTCGGACATGCGGGCCTGGGTCTCCTCGCCCGACGGCACCCCGCTCTCGCTCGGCGAGATGCGCGAACGCTACATCGCCGGCGAACAGACGGAGATTCACTGGCTGCTCGAGTCGCGCGGCGAGGAGTACCGCTCCTACTACGACGCCTATTGGGCCAAGAACCTCTACTGGTTCGAGAGCTGGGATACGACGACCTACGACCGTGAGAACGGCACGCAGACCGAGGGACGCATCATCGCACTCGTTCCACCCGGATACAGCGGGTTCCAGCAAACCGCAACCGGAGTGCGGACCTCCGACGCCGAACGCTTCTGGGCTGCGCCCGACAGCGCGGAGTAACCGACCGCTTCAGGCGGGGCCGCCCTGCCGGAACGGCCGCCGGGGAGCGGGAAAAGTCTCTTTTTCGCTTGCCGCGGCGGCAGCCTTTTCGTATATTTGCTGCCGATTCGGGCCGCGACCGTGACCGTCCTGCCCGGAAAAGAGCAACCGGACCATTCACAAAATCGACCTATGCAGGAATACATCTCCAAACAACACCAGATTCTCCGCCCCGCGGAGCAGATTTACGCCGTCATCAGCCGTTTCGACAACCTCACCCCGGCACTGGCCGACCGTGTCGAGGAGTGGCAGGCCACCGAGGACACCTGCTCGTTCAAGGCCAAGGGCTTCACCGTAAAGCTCCGCATGGCCGAACGCGAGGCGCCCAAACATGTGAAGATTGTGGGCGACGACGGCGGCGTGCCGATGGACTTCGCCTTCTGGATTCAGCTGCACAAGGTCTCCGAAAACGACACCCGCATGCGGCTGGTGCTCCACATCGAGCTCAACATGATGATGCGGATGATGATTGGCTCGAAGCTGCAGGGCGCCATCGACCAGATTGCCGAGGGCATCGCCCGCGCAATGAACGCCGCACCGCAGTTCTGAGCCGCCAGCAAGGAGAGTCGCCAGCAAGGTGAGCCGCCAAGCCCATCCGCGGCATACTCCGCCCGAAGGGCTTCGCACACCCAGCCGACCGGGCATCCGACTCCGGGCTCTCCGCCCGAAGGGAGCCACCGAACGAACGACGCGACCCGCAGAGATGCAGGTCGCGTCTTCTTATTTCATATATCCTCCGTCGGCCGGGCGTTCTGCCCGGGGGCGGGCGTCACGGAGTGCGGCTCACTGCCTCATGGCGCGGGCCACGCAACGGATTGTCGGGAACGAATCGCGCAGATGGCGCTCCGCCTCGAGGGCATCGCACCACGCCACACGGTCAATCCCCTCCTCGGTCTGAGGCGAAGGCTCGCCGCCGTCGAGCGCCCGCAGCTCGTACCACGAGGTGCGCTTGAGCTCCCACTTGCCGTAGAGGTTGTAGGCGTGGTAGGTCTGGCAGAGCGGCCGCACCACCTCGCAGCGCACGCCCGTCTCCTCGGCGACCTCGCGCACGGCGCATTCGGGCAGCATCTCGTAGGGCTCCAGATGCCCTTTGGGCAGGTCCCAGCGACCGTTGCGGTGAATCATCAGCCACTCGCCGCGGCCGTTCACCGCGATGCCGCCCGCGGCATCGACCGGCAGGAACTCTTCGGCAAAACGGCTGAATGCCGCCGAAGGGTCGTCCGAAAGGATGGCCACACTGTTGTTCGTTTCGAGAATTTTGAGTATCTTGGCACGAGAAAAATCCTCCCCTCGGGGAAGGACGACGTCGCAGGGGGCTCCCACGGGAAGCTCTGTGGCAAAAAGTACGGATTTGTCCGCAAAGAAAAGCGTTCGCGTCATTGCAGAATTTTTGACACAAAATTAACAAATAAATCAGGAAACCGGTATCGAAATGAAAAAATTGCTCCTCATGACAGCCGTTGCAGCCATCGGCCTCGGCAGTTGCGGCCAACAGACGTCGCAACCCGCGGCCATCGACAACGCTCTTACGCCCGAAGAAATCGAGGCAGGCATCTTCACCCCCGAGGTGTTGTGGAAAATGAAACGCGCGGGCTCCTCGTCGCTCTCGCCCGACGGCACGCGGCTGCTCTATGCCGAGACCGTGTACGACATGGCCGAAAACCGGGGCACGACCTCGCTCCATGTCGAAGAGATGGATTCGAAGCAGGTGAAGTGGCTCGCCGAGGGCTCGTCGCCGTGCTGGAATGCCGACGGCAGCCGCATCTACTTCCTCTCGGACCGCAGCGGTTCGTCGCAGGTGTGGTCGATGGCCGCCGACGGCTCTGAAGCCCGTCAGGTGACCGGACTCAAGGAGGGGGCACCCGCCGTCGAGGGCTTCGGCATCAGCCCCGACGAGCAGCACATCTGGTGGGTGCAGCAGGTGCAGGTGGCCGACCGCCGCTCGGCCGACGTGCATCGCGACATGCCCAAGTCGAAGGCCCGCATCTACGACGACCTGATGGCCCGCCACTGGGACTACTGGGACGAGGGAAGCTACCGCCACATCTTCGTGGGTGAGCTCTCCGGCGGGACGGCTTCGGAGGGTGTCGACATCCTCGGCCCCGACGCCGCATGGGACGCTCCGCTGGCCCCCTACTTCGACATGGCCGAAATCGCCTGGAACAACGCCGGCACCCAGCTGGCCTATACCTGCAAGCCGCTGACCGGCATGCGCTACGCCGTATCGACCGACTCGGACATCTTCATCTACGACCTGGCGACGGGCGCAACGCGGAACATCTGCAAGCCCGGCAGTATGACCTATCCCGGCGGGCTGACCATCAGCTCGGATGAGCTTCCCGGCTACGACAAGTACCCCGTCTGGTCGCCCGACGACCGCTACGTCGCCTTCCTTTCGCAGCGGCGTGCCGGCAACGAGTCGGACAAGGCGCGGCTCTTCCTCTACGACACCGCGACGGGCGGCATGACCGACCTGACGACCGAGTTCGACTACAATGCCCAGAACGTCGTCTGGGAGGATGCCTCGACGCTGCTCTTCGTCGCCCCCATCGAGGCGACGCACCAGATTTGCCGCGTACGGCTCACCGACGCAGGCCATTCGCCCGTCGAGGTGCTCACGCGGGGCGACCACGACCTGACGGCCTTCTCGACCGGCGGAGGCCGTGCGGTAGCCGAGCGTGCGACCATCTCGTCGGCACCCGAATTCTTCGAGGTGAACCTCTCGGACGGTTCGCTCACCCAGATTTCGGAAATCAACAGCGCCATCTACGACCACATCCGCATGGGTGAGGTGCAGAAGCGCTGGGTGAAGACCACCGACGGCAAGCAGATGCTCACGTGGGTCATCCTGCCGCCCGACTTCGACCCCGCCAAGAAGTATCCCGTGCTGCTCTACTGCGAGGGCGGCCCGCAGAGCGTCGTATCGAACGGCTGGAGCTACCGCTGGAACTTCCAGCTGATGGCCGCACAGGGCTACATCGTCGTAGCGCCCAACCGCCGCGGCGTACCCTCGTTCGGCCAGGAGTGGCTCGACCAGATTTCGGGCGACTACTCGGGTCAGAACATCCGCGACTACCTGGCAGCCATTGACGACGTGGCGCGCGAGCCGTGGGCCGACGAGACGCGCATGGGTTGCGTGGGCGCTTCGTACGGCGGCTACTCGGTCTACTTCCTGGCCGGCTGCCACGAACGCCGCTTCAAGGCCTTCATCGCCCATTGCGGCATCTTCGACTTCGACTCGATGTACGGCGAGACGGAGGAGCTGTGGTTCGTCAACAACGACTACGGAGGCGCCTACTGGGAGAAGTCGAACGCCACGGCGCAGCGCTCCTATGCCAACTCGCCCCACAAGTTCGTCAGCAAGTGGGACACGCCGATTCTCATCATCACGGGCGAGTACGACTTCCGCATCCCCTACACGCAGTCGCTCGAGGCCTTCACGGCCGCCCGTCTGCAGGGCGTTCCGGCCCGTCTGGTCGAGTTCGAGGACGAGGCGCACCAGGTCTTCAAGCCCCAGAACTCGATGGTATGGAACCGCGAATTCTTCGGCTGGCTCGACAAGTACGTCAAACAGCGATAACCCCCATGCGCCGGCTGCGGCCGGCAGCATCCGATACGAAGGCCTGCCCCGAACGGGGGCGGGCCTTTTTCGTCGGGCATGGCGGGACATTTTTCACCGGAAGGGGCGGAGCCTTTTCGCCGGGCAGGGACGGGCCGTTCCCGCCGGACGGAGACGGACTGCAACCGGAGCAGAAGAAAGAGTCGGCAGGCGCCCCCCACACACCGGCCGGAGATTCGGGGAAGATTCGGAGAAAAATCGGAGAAAAAGCAGGCGTCCGCTGTCCTGAAAGACGGCTTTATTCCTCCGGATTTCGCATTTTCAGCCATACGAAAACCGGAGAAAACGCCCGGTTCATGATGAAAAACCGAGCGTTCGTTGAAAATATTTTCCCGAAAAGGACCATATCACTATTTTTGCCGATAGTCAATAAAAGACCGATTTCTATGCGAATACACTCCCGGACAATTCTGCCGGCGCTCATGCTGCTGGCACTCGGCTGCTCGAAAGAGGAGGCCGGCGTGTCGGCTCCCGACGGGCTCATCACCGCCACCGTCGGCTCCGGTCCGCAAATCGAAGTGAAGCCCTTGACCGAACTGGGCGACGACGGCATCTCCGTCCGCTGGTCGACCGGGGACAAGATTGCGCTCTGGGCGCTCAACGCCGAAGGGGAGACCATCCTCGACGGAACACAGTTCGCTCTCTGGCACTACGACCAGGACTACGACGCCGCCAAATTCACGGCACAAATCGAACCCATGGCCGAAGGGACGTACGACTACTACGCCCTCTCGCCCATCCCTTCGTCGGTCAGCGGCACGACGGCCTCGTACGTCATCGCTTCGGAGCAGAAGGGGGTTTTCGACGGCCGCTACGACATCATGATTGCCTCCCCGGTCAAGGGTGCTGGAGCACTGCAGGAGGGAGACAACAGCGAGCTCATCAACTTCCGCTTCACGCACAAGGTCCATGTGCTGAAAATCGAAATCGCCTCCAACGCTCTGGGCGAGCCGATTGAGGCGCTCGAGCTGACCTTCCCCCGTGCCATTGCCGGCACGATGAATGCCGACATCCGCGATGCGGAGGCCGCTCCGACGCTCACGGGCGGCGTCAACAAGCTGACGCTGCGCCCCAGTGTGGCCGTCGATGCGGGCAGCACGCTCATGGCGGTCATCGCACCGGCCGACATCCCCTCGTCGGAGGAGATTGTCATCAAGGCCATCGGCAGCAACTATGAATCGACCGAGGCCCGCATGGCCGGCAAGAATTTCGCCGAAGGACACACCACCCCCATCCGGCTCCACGTACCCGAGGCCGACAGGAACTTCACGCGCATCCGCTTCTCGCTCAACGGTACGGGCGAAGAGACCCTCGGCGAGGCCGTCCAAAGCTTCACGGTAACCGCCCCCGAAGGCATGGACCTGGGCGAGGGCTCCAACGCGCACACCTTCACCGTCGGCGAGACGCCCTACGAGCTGGCGCTCAAGGAGCTGCCCGCAGGTATTTCGGGCGCCGCCTTCACCGTGACGTTCGAATCGGAGAACGCTCTGCTCACGCGGTCGTTCGTCATGCCGGATATCACCCCCTTCCAGACCCACAACGTCCCGGCGTTCGACATCCCCTATCTGCTCTTCGAGGACTTCTCGTCGCTCAACCAGACCACCGGCGAATCGGACAACCCGGGAGTCGGCGGCACCGACGTCGTTTCGGGCGACCGCACGGGCATCGACCTGAGCCAGTGGGGTCTCTCGACCCAGGGATGGACCGGAAGCCGCATCGGCGTCGAGGCGGGAGGAGCCAGCAGCGCCAACGGTGCGGTGCGCATCTGCGCCCGCGTCGAGAACCAGCAGGTTGCCTCGAACACCTACAACGCACGACTCGATTCGGCCCCCTTCGGCGGCATCAAGCAGGGAAAAAGCCCCTCGGTGCGCGTCACCTACAACTACAAGGGCGGTCGCTGGTCGATGACAATGCGCCTGGGCTGGTTCGAACTGATAGACAACGGCCCCGGAAACGGCACCGCCATCTACAGCTACGGCTATACCGATGTACAGGGCTTCCAGGCCGGTTCGGTCGCCATCCCCAACCTGGTCGAGAGCAACGTCGTGCTGCCCGCAACCGAAGGCAGCGACCGCAACCAGAACCAGACCTACGAAGGCATCTCCTACGAGAATTCGTTCGTCATTCCGGCAGCCTCCAGCCTCACCCGCGCCTCGTGGAGCGTCAGCTCGACGATGAGCGACGCCCCCGTCGCCGGAGCGAACGGCAACTTCTGGCTCTACATCGACAACGTCAAGGTATCCATCGTCCACTAAACGCCGCATCATGAAACGACTATTCATCATACTCTCCGCCGCCGCGCTGACTGCAGGCGCCGGATGTTCGAACAACGAGTCGGAAGCTCCGGCCGACGGTTACGGCCGGCTGAGCATCGACTGCTCGGCCAGCGATGACATCACCGCCGGCATCCAGGCCGCCGCACCGGCCGGACCCTATGCCCCGACACGCGCCGGAATCCCTGCCGGCGAGGAGTTTGCGCTCCGTATCACGGGTACGGACTACGACCGCAGCTGGGAGACGCTCGCCGCCTTTCCGTCGGAGGAGGAGCTCTTCGTCAAGGGCAGCTACACGGCAGCCGTAACGTGGGGCAACCCCGCCGAAGAGGGCTTCGGCAAGTACAGCTACGCCGGCGAACGGGAGTTCACGATTCAGCCCCGCCAGACCACCGAAGTGCACATCACGGCCTCGATTGTCAACTCGCAGGTGCTGGTCCGCACCACGGAGCAGTTCCGCCGGTACTTCCACGACGCCCGCTTCAACGTGACGACGGGTTCGGAGAACAGCTTCGACTTCACCTTCGAAAAGGGCACCGACGACCCCGACCAGGCCGACGAAGCGCTCTGCGTGGCAGCCGCCACGTCGCTCGCCGTCAACGGCTCGGCCCGTCGCCAGAGCGCAACGGGAACGGACCAGGGCAGCGAGGTGACCTTCCCCGAGCAGCGGCTCGACGCCACCACGCCCCGCACGCGCCACATCTTCGAATACGATGCGGCCGACGCCGGCAGCGCCACGCTTAAAATCTACATCGGCGTGGACGAGAACGGCGACGACCTGCTCGTCGAGACGCGCGTCATCGAGGTGGAACTCAACGACGATTCGATAAAGAAATAAAAAAACGAGACTCCATATGCGAAACCTTACCCAATGTCTTGCGATGTTCTTCGCCGCGGCGCTTCTGAGCGGCTGCGTCGATGAAAAGCCCAACTACTCCAAAAATCCCGACGGCGGAACCGACACCCCGTCCGAAGTGGGCTACCTGAGCCTGAGCGGCCTCGAAATGAAGGTCATCTACGACGGCGAAACCGAGACCATGCCCGACGACACGGCCGATGCAGCCGCCACGCGGGCCGACGAGCCGCAGCTCGACAACTTCATCGTCGAGGTAGTCGACGCACAGGGCGAATCGGTCGCCCGGAAAAGCTACGCCGAATGGAAGGCTGTCGAACAGCACGAACTGCCGGTGGGCAGCTACACGCTCGAGGTGCGCTCCGAGGAGACGTTCCCCGACGTGGAGTGGGAGGCGCCCGCCTATACCGCCTCGAAGGATTTCGTCATCGAGCGCGAAAAGACCACCACGCTCAACGACATCACCTGCACGCTGGCCAACATCAAGGTGACGATGCTCTTTTCGGCCGACCTGGCCGACATGCTGAGCGACGACACGAAGGCCACCATCTCGCTGGGCGACAAGAGCATGGACTTCGGCAAGGAAGAGACCCGCGCCGCCTACTACATGCCCGAGCAGGAGCTCAACACGCTCGACTTCCAGCTCACGGGCAGCTTCGCCGACACGGGCAAACCCGTTTCGCTCAACAAGAGCATCCCCAACGTCAAGGCAGGACAGTGGCGCAAAATCACGCTCGTCGTCGAATGGGCCGACAAGGGCAACGTAGTCATCGGCGTCGAGGTGGACAACTTCGTGCTCGACGACACGGTGGAGGTCAACGGCACCGAAGGCCTCTGGGAGGAGGTTATCGACGAGGGCGGCGCCGAGCAGGGCCCGGCCATCGTATGGGAGGGACACGACCTCTCGCAGCCCTTCACGCTCACCGACGCGATGTTCGACCAGACGGGCAACTGCACCGAGTCCTTCCGCTTCGCCATCACGGCCCCCGAGGGTCTCACTTCGCTGGCCGTTGCCATCGACTCGGACAACGCCTCGCTGCTCGAAGCCGTCGACCGCGTACAGCTGCCCCGCAGCTTCGACCTCTGCACGGTGGAGGCCTCGTCGACGGCCGGAGCCGTGCTGACGAGCCTCGGTCTGCCCGTCGGCGACCAGGTGGTCGGCCGGCAGGAGCTCACGCTCGACATCACGCGCCAGATTCCGCAGCTCTACGCCTACACCGGCACCCACACCTTCGCCGTGACGCTGGCCGACGCCGCCGGAAAGACGACCCAGGCGACGCTGACCCTCGTGGTGAAGAAGGGCGGCTCGGAGACGGGTCCCGTCATCACGTGGCGCGACTACGACATCGACCAGCCCCACGACCTCGCGGCCGACATGACCATCGTCATCGACATCGAGTCGGCCAACGGCATCAAGGCCTTCGAGGTGAACATCGACTCGGAGATTCTCGCGCCGATGCTCGGTTCGGTGGGCATTCCCGAGACGTTCGACCTCTGCACGGTGGACGGCGCACTGGCCGAGACGCTCCAAAGCTTCGGTTTCAAGACCGGCAGCGACGTCACCTCGCCCATGTCGTTCGACATCACGCAGTTCGTCAGCATCCTGATGATGATGGACGCCGGCGAGCACAAGTTCCACCTGGCGGTGACCGACGACAACGACGTGACCACGCGCAAAACCATCCATCTGATTAACCGGAAGTAGCCCGAAAATGAAGCGAGCCATGAAAAAAGCCATATTCCATGTTGCGGCACTGGCCGCCATGCTGCTCGGCGCAGGCTCCTGCTCGAAGGAGCAGGCAGCCGACGCTGCGGGCGAGTGCGGGCGCGTGGTCATGAACCTTACGACGACGCGCACCGACGACGGGGCATACGACCCCTTCGAGCGGATGAAGGTCCGCATCTACAACGCCGACGGAGGACTCATCCGCAAGTATGATTCCCAGGAGGCGGTTCCCGCGTCGCTCGAACTGCTGGCGGGCGAATACAGCATCGACGTCGAACTGGGCGAGGAGCTTCCCGCCTCGTTCGAGGCCCGCTGCTACCGGGGCAGCGAGCAATTCACCGTCACGGCCGGTCTTACGACCGAGGTCGAGGTGGAGTGCCGCCTGCGCAATACGGTCGTCGAGGTACTCTACGACCAGACCATCGCCGAGAATTTCGACGAAGGATTCCTCACGTGGGTCGCCGCGGGCGAACAGCTCGACCCGGCGGCCGCCGAGGAGGGTTCCGTCGCCGCTCTCCGCTTCACCGAAAGCGGCAAGGGCTACCTGCTGCTGCCCGAAGGGGTGACCTCGCTCAGCTGGCTCTTCCGCGGCAACCACCCCGAAAAGGGAGCCATCGAGAAGTCGGGCCGCATCGACGAGGTGAAGGCCGCCGGCAAATACCAGCTGTCGTTCCGCTACTCGGCCGACCTGCCGGGATTCATCGACTTCACGCTCCGGGTCGACACCTCGACCGACGACTTCGACGATACCATCATCTTCAGCCCCGACCCCACCATCACGGGTGACGGCTTCAACATGAAGGAGGTGCAGAAATACACCACGGGCGAGCGCCGTTTCCTCATCACCACGATGGGTACGCTCTCGTCGACCTCGCTGCGCGTGGGCAGCAGCCAGTACGACCTGCTCCACCCCACCGAGCCGGGCATCTCGTCGCAGCTCACCTCCGAGACGTCGCTCACGGTGACCCTCGGCGAGGAGTTCCTCTCGAAGCTGCCGGCCGGCAGCCAGACGCTGACCTTCGACATCGCCGACGAGGACGGCGGCCAGCTCACGGCCACGAGCGAGTTCCGCTTCGAGGGACTCATTGCGGTCGAGCCGGGTGACTACGACCTGTGGAACAACACCGTAACGCTGCGTGCGATGGTCTTCGACAGCCACACGCCCGCCGTCCGTTTCTCGCTGCGCCGCACCGGCGCCAACGGCGAGCCGGTGAGCGAGGAGGGGCAGCAGCTCGACGGCAGCCGCACGGCCGAGGACCTCTACACGGCCACCTTCACCCCGCGGTGGGAGGAGTCGACCAACGAAGCGGGACTCACCGTCTACACCCCGGCGGCCGGCAGCGGCATCTTCGCCAATGCCGAATACGAATACGGCGTGACGCTCGACGGAACGTCGCGCGGCAGCGGCACCTTCTCGACCACGACCACGCAGAGCATCCCCGACGGCGGCATGGAGAACGGTTCGCTCCCCTGCTTCGGCGTCGAGGTGAGCAGCAACTCCTCCTTCTGGGCCAGCGGCAACAACTCCTTCGCCAAGACGCTCTGCACGCAGGGCACCTTTGCGGGCATGGGTGGCTCGTACTGCGCCAAGCTGGCATCGTCGTCGCCCCCGCTTGTGGGCCTCGCCGCCGGCAACCTGCTCTCGGGCCTCTTCTACAAGGACGGACTGACCACCGGCGTGGTGGAGTTCGGCCAGCCCTACACGTGGCAGGCTCGTCCGCGGGCCCTGCGCGTGAAGTACCACGCCACGGTCGGCACCGTCAACAACGACAAGGGCTACGCCGGGCCGCCCATCAAGAACGGCGACCAGGACCGCGCCTCCATCTATGCCTGCATCGTCGACTGGAGCGCCCGCCACAAGGTATCGTCGGGCACCAGCGCCCCCACGGGCGCCTGGAACCCCTCGACGATGCAGAGCACCGACGAGGGAGCCGTCATCGGCTACGCGATGCTGATGCTCGACGGCAACACCGAGGGCGAGACGATGCTCTCGCGCGACATCGAATTCCATTTCTACGACCACACGGCACGCCCCTCGGGCACCTATACCATCGTGCTCTCGTGCTCGGCCAACGCTTATGGCGAGTACATGCTCGGATGCACGTCGAACGTGCTCTACGTGGACGACTTCAAATGGGTTTACTAACGACACAAACGCACGCACCTATGCGCAAACTGACACATACCCTGCTGCTCGCACTGCTCGGCCTGCTCTGTACGGCACAGACGCTCCCGGCCCAGGAGTTGCGGCGCGACTCGCTCCCGGCGCAGCGCGGAACCGCTTCCGCCGCAGAGGCCGGCGACCGCACGGAGCAGCGGCCTCTGACCATCAACGAAAAGCGCAAGCAGCGCGGATTGACCGACACGCACAACCTCTTCGTGCCGCGCGGACAGTGGATTTTCGGAGGTACGGCCTCCTACTCGGCCCACTCGAACGACTCGTACCACTTCCTGGTTATCGAGGGCATCGAGTCCGAAGGCTACACCTTCCGCGTCAGCCCGATGGTGGCCTACGCCCTGCGCGACAACATGGCGCTCGGAGCACGCTTCGCCTACGGACGCACGCTGCTCAAGCTCGACAAGGCCAACCTGAGCCTCGGCGACGAGGATTCGGGCATCAACCTCCAGGCCAAGGATTTCTACTCGCTCAAACACACCTACACCGTTTCGGCCATCTGGCGGCAGTACATCCCGCTGGGACGCAACAAGCGCTTCGCGCTTTTCAACGAGATGCAGCTTTCGGTCGGCGGCTCGCAGGCACGGTTCGCCAACGATTCGCCCGTGAAGGGAACCTACGAGACCGGCACCACGCTCTCGCTGGGCATCACGCCGGGCATCGTGGCCTTCGCGACGAACAACATGGCCGTCGAGGTGAACGTCGGCGTGATGGGTATCTCCTACGCCCACACCAAGCAGGTCCACAACCAGGTGACCGTCGGCAAACGCTCGTCGAGCATGATGAACTTCAAGGTCAACATCTTCTCCATCGGCCTCGGCATGGCCTTTTACCTCTAACACGGCACGCGCATGAAACAGACGATACTCACGATTCTGACCCTTTTCATCCTGCTCGGCGCACAGGCCGAGACGAGGCCCGAAGCCGACAGCGTGAAGCCCATCCCCGAGGACTCGGTCCGGATGCTCTCGCGCAAGAGCCGCAATACGGGCAAACACTTCCTGCCGACACGCCGCCGCATCGACCGTGAAATCAACAAGCTCAAGTTCGCCTACAAGGGCGAGGTGATGATGGGCCTCACGGCCTCCTACGGAACGCTGTCGAGCGACGATACGGACTTCATGATTATCCTCGACAACATCAATGCCGACGGTACGATTGCCTCGGTGCGCCCCTTCGCCGGTTACTTCTACCGCGACAACCGCTGCATCGGCGTCCGCTTCGGCTACACCCACGTCGACGGCACGCTCAACAACATGCGCTTCGACATGGGTGAGTCGAACGACATCTCGACCGAAATTCCCTATGTCAACCTGCTGAGCGACAACTATTCGTTCGGTCTGTTCCACCGCTCCTACGCGGGACTCGACCCCAAGGGGCGCTTCGGCCTGTTCGCCGAATTCGAGCTCTCGTTCTCGACCGGCAACACGCAGTTCGCCTACGAGACGAGCGGGCAAATCAAGCGTACCTACAGCGACAACACGCAGCTGAAGCTGGGCTTCAACCCCGGCGCGGCGGTCTACATCTTCCCCAACGTCTGCGCGACGCTCTCGTTCGGACTGGGCGGCATCCAGTACACCTCGGTGACGCAGAAGGATGCCGACGGCAACAAAATCGGCACCCGCCAGTCGTCGAACATGAAGTTCAAGCTCAACATATTCTCCATCAATTTCGGAATGACCATCCACCTCTGGGACAAGAAAAAGTTATAGGAAGATGAGAAGATACCTGACCGCTCTGCTGGCCGCAGTGACCCTGCTGGCGCAGTCGTGCATCGAAAACGACATACCCTACCCTCTGGTCGAAATCAACATCACGGGGGTCGAGGGCCAGGGATTCACCGTCTCGTCGATTGACCTGGCAACACGCACCGTCACCCTCTCGCTCGAGGAGCAGACCGACATCAGCGCCGTCGAAATCGAACGGGTGACGCTCGGCGTGGTCTCGCACAGCACGAGCCTCACGAACGAGGAGCTGCTCGCCCGCGTCACCACCTCGCGCGAACTGACCGGCACGTTCGACCTCCGCACACCGCTCTATGTCACGCTGACGCTCTACCAGAGCTACGAGTGGAGCATCGTCGCCGAGCAGAACATCGAGCGCCGCTTCAGCGTCGCCGGACAAATCGGCTCGTCGCAGTTCGACGTTCCCAACCGCACGGTGGTGGCCAACGTTCCCGAGGGAACGGACCTCACGGCGCTGCAGGTCAACGAGCTCAAGCTCGGCCCGGCCGACATCACGACCTACTCGCCGACGCTCGAGGAGCTCTCGGGCACGAACTTCGAAACGGTTCGCTTCGTCGACGTCACCTGCTTCGGCCGTACCGAGCGCTGGCTGCTGCACGTCGTACCCATCGACGTGACGGTCATGCTGACGCAGGTCGATGCCTGGAGCAAGGTCATCTGGCTCTACGGCGTCGGTGTCGAGGGGCGCACGATGGGCTTCCGCTACCGCAAGAGCGGCGAGGAGGAGTGGCTCGAAGTGCCCGGCGTCGAGGTCGACGGTGGCAGCTTCAAGGCGCGCCTGAAGGCCGAAGCCGAGACCGACTACGAGGTGGTGGCCTATGCCGACGACGACGTCACGGAGCCCCGGAGCGTCCGCACCGAGGCGACCTGGACGCTGCCCAACGGCGGGTTCGAGGAGTGGACGGCTCCCGACCTCAACATCACGCCCAAGCGCCGGTACTGGATTCCCTATCTGCTCGATACCGGGACGCCCTTCTGGGATACGGGCAACAAGGGCTCGACGACGCTCAGCGATTCGGACAACGTCACCATCCCCGAAAACGACCCGCGCCCCGGCTCGTCGGGCACGCGTTCGGCCCACCTCATGTCGAAATGGGTGGTGCTGAAGTTCGCCGCAGGAAACCTCTTCACGGGCGAGTACTTCGCCACGAAGGGCACCAACGGCGTCGTGGGATTCGGCCGCCCGTGCATCTACCGCCCGACGGCGCTGCGCGGCTGGGTGAAGTTCAAGGGAGGCAAAATCAACCGCGTGGGCAGTGTGCCGGTCGGCGTGAACATCGAGCAGGGGGTGACCGACGACAACGGCATCATCTACATCGCACTCGGTTCGTGGACTCCCGAGAAATACGGTGTCTGGGTCGACTACATCACCCGCGACTTCTACGGCACGGAGGATGTGCCCATTGCCATCTACACGGGCGACAAGAGCACGTTCTTCAACCCGCAGGGCCCCGACGTCATCGGCTACGGCGAGAAGGTGATGGTGGAGAACATCGACGAATGGACCGAGTTCACCATCCCGATTGAATACACGGCCACGGACCGCGTCCCGACCCACATTCTCGTCGTCTGCTCGTCGTCGCGCTGGGGCGACTACTTCACCGGTTACGACAAGAGCGAACTCTGGGTCGACGACTTCGAACTGCTCTACGACTGACGCGTCGCAGCCATTCCGACGCCCAACCCTATCGGACGAACAAGCCCGGCGACCGTTGCGGTCGCCGGGCTTTTCTTTCGGCCCCGGATAGCAGAGACAAGGCCAAGCCCGCAAACATGGCCTCGGGATGGCAGGAACAAGGCTGGCTCCACAAACCTCCCCTCCCCGGCGGGAACTGTGCCGCGCACAAAAAAAAGGACGCCTGCCCCCAGGAGGGAGTAAGCGTCCTTACCGGTTTGCAGCCTCGCACACCGTCTAACGACGGGCAAGGCGGCAATATGTATCGTAACGACCGATTACGTCGTCGACATAAGCCTTGGTTTGCCGATATCCCGTGAACCTGCCGCACTTGACGGCATCGTTCTCGTAATATTCGGGCTGCGCCTTGAGCTCGAGATAACGCGACACGACCTCCCACGAATTGGGGTCCTCGCCGTGGAGCCGCGCCAGGCGGCGGGCATCGTTCACATGACCGATTCCACCGTTGTAACATGCCAGCACGATGCTCATCCGGTCCTTCTCGGAGGTTCCCTGCGGGAACCGAAGCATCGTCTGAATCGTCGTCATCAGCCGGTTGGCCAACCAGACGTTCGTTTCGGGGTCTGCAATCTGCTCGACGGGCACATCGAACTGGCGTGCCACCGAGGGCATAATCTGCATCAGACCGCGTGCTCCGCTGCGCGAGACGATATCGGGCGTAAAGCGCGACTCGTGGTAGGCGATGGCACTCATCAGGCGCCAGTCGTTGCCCTCCTTCTCGCTGATGGAGCGAATCAGGCCGTCATAGGCCGAAATTACGGGTTTGTCGGCAAGCACGGCGGAGGCCGTCGCGGAATCCGTCGCCGCTTCGTCCGACAGCTGCGTTCCGTCCATCGGAACGCCCATGCGGGCATTGAAGCCGTAAAAAGTAGTGATTAAGGTTAAGAACGAAAAGGTTAAAACTGTCTTTTTCAGCATACATCACTGTTTTGCGGGCAGCTTACACCGTGCAGAACAGTACGCTAATCATAGAAACCCCACGAGATACCGATTTTGAACATGCCCGGGTTGAGCGGGTAGTCGGCCAGCGAGAAGTACTCGCCGTTGCCGAACAGTCCCATGTTCAGATGCTGGTACTTGAGAAATATTCTCATTCTCTTCCACTTGCCCATCAGGAAAAAGTCGAGGTAGGGATAGTTCCCCACTTCGGTTTCCCGCTGGTTGTAGAACACCGACAGCGCCGGATTGTAGCTGGGGGCATAATACCGCGTATGGTAATGCCCGTCCAGACCGGCCTGCAGGCGCAATACGTTGCGAACGACCCAGAACTCGTAGTAATACGAGAGGTAGGCGCTGAAAAGCGGAACGGGTACAACTTCTTGATTCGTACTCCACTGCAACAATACCCTGTTGTCCAGATGAAGTCCGCCTAAGCGGAAATCCTTGCGAGCGTACACACTCGTGAGGCTTACACTCCCCGAATGCTGCGCCACGTGGCGGTCGTTGCCGTAGTAGATTTTGTCGGCGACGACCCCCTGCCATGCCTCCACCTCGAAGGCATAGTCGGGCAGCGAGAATTTCACCTCGAATCGAGTTTCAGTCTCCTTGTTCAAAGGAGCGGACCACATGTAGTGGTTCGAGAACAGATTCTCCTCCCAGTAACTGGGCGAACGCCGTTCCATCGAGAAACGGCCTTCGAGAATCAACGGATGGCCGCGGAGCTTCCCCTTCAACGCCAGATGGGCCCCCAGCGTCAGGTCTCCGCCTCTGTATCCCGACGGGTAGAACTTCACGTTCGCATCCCAGTCGACATACCGCTTGATTTTGCCGCCTACCGAACCGTAGGCGAAGAAACTGGTCTTTCGGACCGTCGTGTATTTGCCCGAAAGAAAATCCTTCGGGTCGAACTGCGAGTAGGTGTGCAGGTCCAACCCGACACCCCCGTCGATGGTGCCCACTACGCCGTTGCGGTCCCACGGTTGCGCCTGGACGAAGAGGCGGTTCGAAATCACGCGCTCGTAGGTCGAGTCGCGCGTCTCGGTGGGATTGATGTACCAGTTGTCGTAGTAGTACCCTTCGGTCGGGAGCCACTCCCCGGTATCGGGGTCCCTCGAACCGCGTTCGTTCGTGTAGGGAGCCCGGATATCGGTATAGACCTTGCTCCAGGAGTTGTACTCGAAGGAGTGACCGATGTAGACGGCCGACAGACCGGCTATCGAATAGTCCTCCTCGGTGACCCGTTGGAGCGGAATGCCGTACGACTGCGTGACGAAGAAGGCGTTGTTGCGGTAGAGGTTCTCGGCCTCGGCATCCGCCAGCTTCATCGGCACTCCCGACGGCATCTCGAACGTGGTGTCGGCGATGGCCCATTTGCCCACCACGCCGCCGTTTTCCTGCTGCTCGATGTGGTTGTTGATATACCCAGCATGCACCGAGTAGCGCTTGCCCGTATGGTTGAACGCCACGGCAAGGTTGTGGTTCTTGGTCGACGACCAGATGTACTTGCCCCGCGTTCCGCGCGCCTTGTAGTCGACATTGAAGCCCGTCGTCGGCGAAATCTGCGCCGCATGCATGATGTCGAAGTTCTCCTCGCGGTACTTCTTCTGTCCCGATTCGAGGTAGGTCATCCGAATCATCGGCTTCTTCGTGTTGTAGAACGGCACGTTCTCCATGTCGTACAGATAGGCGTAGTAGGGGGCCGCAAAACTGAAGTCGAAATTCTGCGGCCGGTCGAAATAGTTGAGCGGCTGCGAGGTCTGACCCAGTCCGCCCTGCGCCATGTCGCCCACGCCGTGGCGGTAGAACGGATAGTCGATGCGGAAGTCGGTGAGCGTGGTGTCGATGTCACTCAGCTGCACGCGGTTGTAATCGCGGCTGATGTGCCACATGAAGTTCTGCCGCGCCCGCGTCGAATCGTCGAAAAAGTAGCTTTCGAGCGGCTTGCGGATTTTGCGTTCCTTCTTGGTGGTGTCCTGCGGCTGGCCTTCGCCCTCCTCCCCGTTCATGTTCTCGTAGGGGTTGCTTCCATAGAGCGCTCCGGTCTGGCCGTTCTGCTGCGCACGCAGCAGCGTGCTCGCGTCGAATCCCTGAGCGGAGACCTGACGGGGCCACGCCAAAACGAGCAGCCCGGCAAGCAGCGTCCATACGATTTTGTTCGACCACCAATCCATACGTTCAAAAGCGGTTTGCGCCGCAAAGATAATTAAAAATTTTTAAATATTCAAATCAACCCTTTCCCGCAGCGCCGCGAGCCGCTCTGCGGCAGCAGGTTCCGCAGGTGCGGGGCCGCCTATTGCTCCCCTCCGGAGCGTTCCGGAGCATCCGTCTGCGGCTCCTGGCCGGCCGCACGCCGGTTGGCCTGCATGCCCCAGCGGATGGCCGAGATGAGGATATAGAGCAGGATGATGACCGGGATGGAGTAGAGCCGCAGCGAGGCGATGACCGCCACGCAAAGCAGCAGGAAGAGGTAGCGGATTTCATTGCCGCGCCAGCCGAAGCCGCGGAACTTGAGGGCAAACATCCTCACGGGCGAGACGAGCAGCCACGACATGGCAACCACGAAGAGCAGCAGCGTCCAGCCGCCGAAATCGAGCCCGGTGCGCACGCCGATGAAACCCAGCGAGGAGAAGAAGAGCGCATTGGCCGGCGTGGGGAGGCCGCAGAACTCGGTGTGCTGCGTCTCGTCGATGTTGAACTTGGCCAGCCGCAGCGCCGAGAAGGCCGCCATGACGAAGCAGAGGAAGGTCGCACCGTAACGCAGCCATACGGGCGTATCGGCCGGCATCGCACCGACGGTCATCGCATAGACCACGGCCGAGGGGGCGAACCCGAAAGAGACCATGTCGGCCAGCGAATCGAGCTCGACGCCGATGGCCGAAGGGCACTTGAGCAGCCGCGCCACGAACCCGTCGAAAAAATCGAAGACAGCGGCCAGGACGATGAACCAGAAGGCCCATTCGAGGCTGCCGTAGACCAACGCCGCCAACGAAGCGAACGTCCCGCACATGAGGTTCGAGAGCGTGAGCAGGTTGGGGACCGTAAAGAGTTTAATCTTCATTGCGAAGAAATTTTATACTGCATGGGCGGCAAAGTTACAAAATATTTTTATCTTTGTCTTGTTTAACACGCTATATTATAACTTATGGAGAGCAAGAAATATTGTGTAATCATGGCGGGCGGCATCGGAACGCGTTTCTGGCCCAAGAGCCGCCAGTCCATGCCCAAGCAGTTCCTCGACATACTCGGCACCGGGAAATCGTTCATCCGCCACACCTACGAGCGCTTCGCGGCGATGATTCCGTCCGAAAACTTCCTGGTGGTGACCAACCGCCGCTACAAGGAGCTGGTGCTGGAGCATCTGCCCGAGCTCGACGAGCGGCAGATACTCTGCGAGCCCATCGGCCGCAACACGGCCCCCTGCATCGCCTATGCGGCCTACACGCTGCTCAAGCGCGACCCCGAGGCCGAGATGATTGTCACGCCGTCGGACCACCTGATTCTCAACGAGGAGGAATTCCGCCGCATCGTCACGGACTGTGTTTCGTTTGCGGCCGAGCACGACGCGCTGCTGACCATCGGCATCAACCCCACCCGCCCCGAAACGGGCTACGGCTATATCCAGGTCTCGGACGAGCAGACCATCAGCAAGGTGAAATGCTTCACCGAGAAGCCCAACCTGGAACTGGCGCAGACCTTCATCCAGTGCGGCGAATTCCTCTGGAACTCGGGCATCTTCATCTGGAAGGTGGGGAGCATCATCGAGGCCTTCCGCAAATACCTGCCCGAGCTGCACGCCCTGTTCAACGGCGCCATGCCGGCACTGGGGACCGATTCGGAGCGGACGGCGCTCGAGATTGTCTTCTCGGAGTGCCGCTCCATCTCGATTGACTACGGCGTGATGGAGAAGGCCGATAACGTCTACGTCCACCGTGGCGACTTCGGCTGGAGCGACGTGGGCACCTGGGGCTCGGTCTACCAGCATTCGCGCAAGGACCGCTACGCCAACGCCACACCCGAAGAGGGGTGCTACCTCTACGACACGCGCAGCTGCATCGTCTCGCTGCCCAAGGGCAAGATTGCCGCCATCAGCGGGCTGAAGGAGTTCATCGTCGTCGATACGGAGGACGTGCTGATGATATGCCCGCGCGCCGAGGAGCAGAACATACGCAAGTTCATCGACGAAGTGAAGTTCCACAACGGCGACAAACACATCTGACCGCGTCGGCGCAACCGACAGAACGAACCCGTACCGCCCGCCGGTGCGGGTTCGCTCCGACAGGGCGGGCGCCATCGTACGGGGCAGGCCGACGGCGCGCAGCACACAACACCCCGACGGTATGACACCCCGGCGCGCCCCCAGGCGGCACGACACTCGGTGGGAGCCCGCCGGTGCGACGCACGACTACGAGCAGCGGGAAAGCCCGCCGCACGACAGCCGCACCCGACCGGCCGGGACGCCCCCACATCCACCGCATCCGAACGACATGGAAAAGAGACCCATCTTCCGATACAGCCTCCACGCCTACGAGAACGGCGTCTTCGCACGGGGCAACTTCACCTGCGACTGCTGCGGCCGGCAGAGCGAATACGCCTACAACGGGGCGATGTACTGCATCGGACAGCCGCCCGTCGTCTGCCCCGAATGCATCGCCAGCGGCGAGGCCGCGCGCCGCTTCGACGGCGACTTCGTCCAGAGCGCCTCGCAGGCGGTGACCGACCCCGCAAAGCGCGACGAGCTGTTCCACCGCACGCCGGGCTACCCGAGCTGGCAGGGGGAGTACTACCCCGCCTGCTGCGACGACTTCTGCACCTTCGTCGGCGACGTGGGGACCGAGGAGCTCGAAGAGATGGGCATCGCCGACGAGCTCTTCGCCGACTATGCCGCCCGGGGCGGCGACCCCTCGGTACGCGACCGGCTCATCGCGGTGGGACCGACGGCGGGCTACCTCTTCCGCTGCCTCCACTGCGGCGCCTACCACCTCCACGTCGATCGGGAATAGAAATTAACGACAACCGCTCGCCGGAGCCCCGCATGCGGAAACCCGCGCAAGGCCCTCCGGCGCGCCCAAAACAACGACATACGACAGACCATGAACATCCAGGAACTGTACGCCATCTACCGGGAACACCCGCACGTCTCGACCGATACGCGCCGGATTGTTCCCGACTCGCTTTTCTTCGCCCTTCGGGGCGCCTCGTTCGACGGCAACCGCTTTGCCGCCGAAGCCCTGCGCAAAGGGGCCGTGCGGGCCATAGTCGACGACCCGGCGGCGGCCGGCGAGGGGTGCATCCTCGTCGACGACGTGCTGGCGACGCTCCAGGCGCTGGCCCGCGAACACCGACGCGCGCTGGGCATCCCGATTCTGGCCATCACGGGCAGCAACGGCAAGACGACGACCAAGGAGCTCGTCAGCCGCGTGCTCTCCGAGCGCTTCGTGCTCCGCGCCACGCAGGGCAACCTGAACAACCACATCGGCGTGCCGCTGACGCTGCTGTCGATGGATGCCTCGACGCAGTTCGGCGTGGTGGAGATGGGGGCGAGCGCCTGCGGCGAAATCGCCCTGCTGGCCTCGATTGCCGAGCCCGACTACGGCCTCATCACCAACATCGGCCGGGCCCACCTCGACGGCTTCGGCGGTCCCGAGGGGGTGCGCCGCGGCAAGGGCGAGCTCTTCGACTACCTCGCCGCCCACGGCGGCACGGCCTTCGTGCCCGAAGCCGACCCGACGCTCGCGGCGATGGCTGCCGAACGTCCCGCGCTGAAGAGCGTCCGCTGCCCGCTCGCCGGCGCCGAGAGGATTGAGAGCCATCTGGAAGGGGACTACAACCGGGCCAACATCGCCGCGGCGGCGGCCGTAGGGCGCTACTTCGGCATTGCCGACGGGCGGATTGCCGCGGCAATCGGCAGCTACATCCCCGACAACAACCGCTCGCAGCGGGTCATGACGGAGCGCAACACGCTCATCGTCGACTGCTACAACGCCAACCCCTCGAGCATGCGCGCCTCGGTAGAGAACTTCCTCGGCGAGCCGCTCGACGGGCGTACGCAGCGCATCTTCATCCTGGGCGACATGCTCGAGCTGGGGGCCTGGTCCGAAGAGGAGCACCGCGCCATCGCCGCGCTGGCCGCCGGAGACCCTGCGGCGCGGCTGATGCTCGTCGGCAGGGAGTTCGCCCGGGCCTGCGCCGGAAGCAAGCTGGCACAGCGGGCCGAATTCTACCCCTCGCGCACGGAACTGGCCGCCGAGCTGGAGCGTCATCCGGTCGAGAATGCCCTCGTACTGGTCAAGGCCTCGCACGGCATCGGGCTGGAACACGTCATCGAAAAGCTCTGAGAACCCGAATGATATGAAACGACTGCTCTTCTCACTCTGCATTCTGCTTACGGCCGCACCGACGCTCCGGGCAGCAGCACAGACAAGCGGCGCTCCGACGGAGGCCACAGCTCCGGGCTCGGCATACGGCGCCGCATACGAATCGCGCCAGGTGGAGTACGAACGCGACTTCGGCAAAATCCACGGCACGCTGACCGTACCCGCCGGGGGCGCACAGACCGCCCTGCTGCTGATTGCCGGCTCGGGCCCCACGGACCGCGACGGCAACAACCGGCTGGGCATCCGCAGCGACTGCTACCGCCTGCTGGCCGAGGAGCTCTCCGCAGCGGGCTATGCCGTGCTGCGCTACGACAAGCGGGCCATCGGTTCGAGCGTGCTCGACGACCCGGCGCAGGTGCGGGAGCTCACCTTCGACCAATACATCGACGATGCCGCTGCGCTGGCCGACCGCCTTTCGGAGGAGGGCTTCCGCCGCGTGGTGCTCGCAGGCCACAGCGAAGGGGCACTCATCGCGCTCGTCGCCGCACAGCGCTCGTCAGCCGTTGCGGGCGTCGTCTCGCTCTGCGGCACGGGCTACCCGCTCGACAAGGTGCTCCGTCTGCAACTGTCCGGACAGCTCGTCCCCGCGCACATGGAGCTCTACTTCGAGGCCGTGCAGGTTATCGCGGCACTCAAGCGGGGCGAGCGGGTCGACATGGCCTACCACCCACAGCTCCAGGCGCTTTTCAACACGGACGTGCAGCCCTTCATCATCTCGCAGATGCGCTACGACCCGCGCCAGGAGCTCAGCAAGGTCGAGGTCCCGGTGCTGATTGTGGGCGGCGGCAACGACCTGCAGGTCCCCGCATACCATGCCGAGGAGCTCTCCGCCGGGCGCCGCGACGCCCCGCTCCGCATCATCCCGGGCATGGCGCACACGCTCAAGGCGTGCGACGAGACAACCCTCGAAGGACAGATGCGCACGGCCTACGGCGACCCGACACTACCCCTCGCCCCCGAACTCGTGCAGGCCATAACGGAATTCCTCGGCGGGCTGTAACCGCTCGGAAGACCGCCGGGCGGGTCCCGTCGCTCCGAGAGGTCGGGCGTCGGCCATCATCCCGTTCCGGCCGCCACACCCCACCGCCCGGCCCCGCTCCCGGCCGCAAGAGCCCGGGACCGCGAAAAAGGCCCGCAACCGGAGAAAAGGTCCGGGACCGCCGAGAAACGGGACTTTTGCCGCACGGTTACCAAATATTTTGCTATTTTTGCACAGATTAAAAAATTCCTACCCGATTATGACACTCAACGAATATCAGCAGCACGCCCTCGAGACGGCGATTTATCCCGAGAACCGCAAAATCATCTACCCGACGCTCGGCCTGACGGGCGAAGCGGGCGAGGTGGCCGACAAGGTGAAGAAGGTCATCCGCGACGGACACGAGGAGTTCACCGACGAGAAACGGCTCGAAATCGTCAAGGAAATCGGCGACGTGCTGTGGTACTGCGCCACCCTCTCGCGCGATTTGGGCTACGAGCTCGACGAGGTTGCGCAGATGAACGTCGACAAGCTCCGCTCACGCATGCAGCGCCACCTCATCTCGGGCAGCGGCGACAACCGCTGACCCGCACGGCGCGCCGGCGCTCCCGGGCAACCGGTGCACTGCGCTCCGGCCGTCAGGCTGCGCAAAGAGCCGGCACGGCGGCAATCGACGCCGCTGCCGGGTGCAGCCAGCCGCCGAACCGTCCTGCACCACCCCACCCTCCGGCCGCAGCGCCGGTCCCGGCTTCATCCGTAACAAACGTTCCAAAGCATACACCAAACCCCATGAAACAGGATTTACCCAAAACATCGCTTCCCGAGAACGCCTACCGCGAACTCAAACCGGGCGAAGAGTACACGCCCGTCATGCCGGCATCGCCCGCCCCGACCGAAGTCACCCCCTATTCGGTGCTGATGGGCGTTGCCATGGCCATCATCTTCTCGGCCGCCGCCGCATTCCTCGGACTGCGCGTGGGCCAGGTCTTCGAGGCTGCCATCCCGATTGCCATCATCGCCGTGGGCATGGGCAGCGTGCTGGGCAAGAAGAACATGCTGGGCCAGAACGTCATCATCCAGTCCATCGGCGCCTCGTCGGGCGTCGTCGTCGCCGGAGCCATCTTCACCCTCCCGGCGCTCTACATCCTGGGGCTCGACGCCGCCTTCTGGCAGGTCTTCCTCTCGTCGCTCTTCGGCGGCATGCTGGGCATCCTGCTCATGATTCCCTTCCGCAAGTACTTCGTCAAGGAGATGCACGGCAAATATCCCTTCCCCGAGGCCACGGCGACCACCGAGGTGCTCATCTCGGGCGAGAAGGGCGGCAGCCAGGCCAAACTGCTCGCCGTGGCGGGTCTGGTCGGCGGCCTCTACGACTTCGTGGTCGGCACCTTCGGACTCTGGACTGATGCCGTCTCGACGCGCATCTGCGCCTGGGGCGAGACGGCCGCCGAGAAGTTCAAGGTGGTCTTCGGTCTGAACACCTCGGCCGCCGTGCTGGGTCTGGGCTACATCATCGGACTCAAGTATGCGCTCATCATCACGGCCGGCTCGTGCCTCGTATGGTTCCTCATCGTGCCGCTCGTCGGCTCGCTGGCCGAGGCGCTCGACCCCGCCGTGCTGGCTTCGCTGCTGGGCGTGACGAACGAGCGGCTGCTGGCCGACCCCTCGGGGCTGCTCACCGCCGAGAACCTCTACACCTTCATCGGCAAGCCCATCGGTATCGGCGGCATCGCCATGGCGGGCATCATCGGCATCGTCCGTCAGTCGAGCATCATCCGTCAGGCCGTCGGTCTGGCCGTTTCGGAGCTGGGCGGCGGCAAGAAGGGCGCCGACACCACAGAACGCACGCAGCGCGACATCTCGATGAAGCGCATCCTCTCGCTGCTCATCGCCACGCTGATTGCCGTCTTCGTCTTCTTCCACTTCGGGCTGCTCGACGGCTGGCTGCAGTCCGTCACGGCGCTGCTCATCGTCTTCGTCATCGCCTTCCTCTTCACGACGGTGGCGGCCAACGCCATTGCCATCGTCGGCACGAACCCCGTCTCGGGCATGACGCTCATGACGCTCATTCTCACGTCGCTCGTACTGGTAAGCGTCGGACTGAACGGCACGTCGGGCATGACCGCCGCGCTGATTATCGGCGGCGTGGTCTGCACGGCGCTCTCGATGGCCGGCGGCTTCATCACCGACCTCAAAATCGGCTACTGGCTGGGCACCACGCCCAAGAAGCAGGAGGCGTGGAAGTTCCTCGGTACGTTCGTCTCGGCCGCAACGGTTGCCGGCGTGATGATTATCCTCAACAAATCCTACGGCTTTGTCGGCGAGGGAGCGCTCGTCGCCCCGCAGGCCAACGCCATGGCGGCCGTCATCCAGCCGCTGATGACCGGCGGCCAGACCCCCTGGATGCTCTACTTCTGCGGCGCCGCACTGGCGCTGGTGCTGACGGCCATCGGCGTTCCGGCGCTGGCCTTCGCACTGGGCATGTTCATCCCCATGGAGCTCAATGCCCCGCTGGTGGTGGGCGGACTGGTGGCATGGTATGTCTCGACGCGCTCGAAGGACCAGGCACTCAACAAGGCCCGCATGGACCGCGGCACGCTCGTCGCCTCGGGCTTCATCGCCGGCGGTGCGCTGATGGGCGTGGTGAGCGCCATCCTCAAGTTCTGCGAGGTGGACTGGTTCCTCTCCGACTGGGCATCGTCGAATGCCGCCGAGTGGACCGGACTGGTGATGTACCTCGTGCTCATCGGCTATTTCGGCTGGTATACGCTCCGGGCCAAGAAGGAGGAGTAACCCCGCAGCAACAACGACAACATCCGATTTCAAACCCAAAACACTGAACCGACATATGGGACTCAAGGACCGATTTCTGAAATACGTCTCCTACGACACGCAGTCGTCGGAGGAGAGCACCACGTTCCCCTCGACCGAGAAGCAGAAGGTGCTGCTTGCGGCGCTGGCCGACGAGATGCGCACGCTCGGCATGACCGACGTTGCGATGGACCGCTACGGCTACGTGATGGGTACCATACCGGCCACGCCCGGGTGTGAGAACGCCCCGGTCATCGGCTTCATCGCCCATGTGGACACCTCGCCCGACATGAGCGGACAGGATATCAAACCCCGCATCATCGAGGAGTACGACGGCGGCGACATCTTCCTCAACGGCCACCTGACGATGAAGGTCGAGGACTTCCCCGAGCTGACCTTCTTCAAGGGCCACACGCTCATCCACACCGACGGCACCACGCTGCTGGGCGCCGACGACAAGGCGGGCGTGGCCGAAATCATGAGCGCGGCCGAGTACCTGCTCGCCCATCCCGAGGTCAAGCACGGCAAAATCCGCATCGGCTTCACCCCCGACGAGGAGGTGGGCCGCGGCGTCGACTTCTTCGACGTGGAGGCCTTCGGCGCCGACTTTGCCTACACGGTCGACGGCGGCATGGAGGGCGAGCTCGAGTATGAGAACTTCAACGCCGCAAGTGCCAAAATCGAAATCCAGGGGCGCAACGTCCACCCGGGCTACGCCAAGGGCAAGATGATTAACGCGCTCGACGTGGCGTGCGAGCTGCAGACGCTGCTGCCCGCCGACCAGCGCCCGCAATACACCGAGGGCTACGAGGGCTTCTACCACTGCGTCGGGGTGAACGGCACGGTGGAGCACGCCTCGGTGAGCTACATCATCCGCGACCACGACGCCGACCGCTTCGAGCAGAAGAAGGTCTTCATGTGGGCATGCGTCGACCTGCTCAAGAAGAAGTACGGGCAGGAGGTGCTGACGCTCACACTCAAGGACCAGTACTTCAACATGCGCAAGATGGTCGAGCCCCATCCGCAGCTCATCGACAAGGCGCTCGAAGCGATGCGCCAGGCCGACGTGAAGCCCATCGTGCGCCCCATCCGCGGCGGCACGGACGGTGCACGGCTCTCGTTCATGGGACTCCCCTGCCCCAACCTCTTCACGGGTGGCATGAACTTCCACGGCAAGTTCGAATACTGCTCGCTCACCACGATGCACAAGGCCATGCAGGTGGTTATCAACCTGGCCCGCCTGTGGGCCGAATAGCGACGCGCACAACACTGGACTGAAGATGGACAACTATGGATTTGTGAAGGTTGCGGCGGCGGTGCCCCACGTGACGGTGGCCGACTGCGCGCGCAACGCCGAACGCATCGTGGCGCTGGCGCAGCAGGCCGCACGGCGGGGAGTCGAGATAGTCGCCTTCCCCGAACTGGCCGTGACGGGTTACACCTGCGCCGACCTCTTCCTGCAGCCGACGCTGCTCGAGGCGGCCGACGAGGCGCTGGGCGATATTCTGCGCCAGACGCGCAAGCTGCCGCTGGCGCTCATCGTCGGCATCCCGCTACGCCACGAGGACCGGCTCTACAACTGTGCGGCGGTGCTGGCCCAGGGACGCCTGCTCGGCGTAGTCCCGAAGAGCTACATCCCCGATTATGCCGAGTTCTACGAGAACCGCTGGTTCGCCTCGGGAGCCGGCATCGAGCAGGAGCGCATCATGGCGGCGGGTCAGGAGGCCGACTTCGGCACGGAGCTCACCTTTGCGGTGAACGGCGCCGAGTTCGGCATCGAAATCTGCGAGGACCTCTGGGTGGCCGTCCCCCCCTCGTCGCACCTCGCGCTCAACGGCGCCAAGGTGATTTTCAACCTCTCGGCCTCACCCGAAGGGGCGGGCAAACACGCCTACCTGCGGGAGCTGGTCGCCCAGCAGTCGGCACGCATCCTTGCGGCCTATGTCTACTGCTCGGCCGGCTTCGGCGAGTCGTCGACCGACCTGGTCTTCGCCGGCAACGGGCTCATCGCCGAGAACGGCACGATGCTGGCCGAGGCCGAACGCTTCTCGCTCGACGAGCAGCTGGTGGTGGCCGACGTCGACATCGAACGACTGGAGTTCGAGCGGCGGAGGAACACCTCCTTCCGCATGCGCGAGGAGGCGGGCGAGAGCACCGTCATCGAGATGGAGCTGCCCGACGCCCTGAAGGCCGCGGCACTCGACCGCCGTGTGGACCCCATGCCCTTCGTCCCGGCCGACGAGACACACCGCAGCGAGCGGTGCGAGGAGCTATTCCAGATTCAGTCCCACGGACTGGCGCGCCGACTCGCCCACACGGGTTGCCGCTGCGCCGTGGTAGGCATCTCGGGCGGGCTGGACTCGACGCTGGCGCTGCTGGTCACCGTCCGCACGTTCGACAAGCTGGGGCTCGACCGCCGGGGCATCCTCGGCATCACGATGCCGGGATTCGGCACCACGGACCGCACCTACCGCAACGCGCTGGAGCTCATGCAGGGACTGGGTGTCACGGTACGCGAGATACCCATCCGCGATGCCTGCCTGCAACACTTCCGCGACATCGGGCTCCCGGAGAGCGACCGCTCGGCCGCCTATGAGAACGCCCAGGCACGCGAGCGGACCCAGATTCTGATGGATGTGGCCAACATGGAGGGAGGGCTGGTCATCGGCACGGGCGACCTCTCGGAGCTGGCGCTCGGCTGGGCGACCTACAACGGCGACCAGATGTCGATGTACGGCGTCAACGCCTCGGTGCCCAAGACGCTGGTGCGCCATCTGGTCCGCTGGGCTGCCGACACCGAACGCGACGCCGCCACGCGCGCCACGCTGCTCGACATCATCGATACGCCGGTAAGTCCCGAGCTGCTCCCCGCCGACCGCGAGGGCAACATCGCCCAGAAGACCGAGGACCTGGTGGGCCCCTACGAACTGCACGACTTCTTCCTCTACAACTTCGTGCGCGCGGGATTCCGCCCGGCCAAGATAGCCTTCCTGGCCGAGCAGGCCTTCGCCGGAAGCTACGACCGCGAGACGATTGTCAAGTGGCTCCGGGTCTTCTTCCGCCGCTTCTTCGCGCAGCAGTTCAAGCGCTCGGCCATGCCCGACGGCCCGAAGGTGGGTTCCGTATCGCTCTCGCCGCGCGGCGACTGGCGCATGCCCTCCGACGCCTCGGCTGCAATGTGGCTGCGCGAGCTGGACGAGGCATAAGCCGGCAACGGGCGGCCGGATGGCCGCATCGACAAACAACGAAGTACCATGAAACACGCAAAGGGAATGAAACGCACGATGCTGCTCATGACGCTGGCGCTCCTGCTCTTCGGGGCACGCGCCGAGGCGCAGGACTGGAAAGAGGCCCTCAAGAAGGCCGTAACGTCGGCGGCCGACGAGGCCACGGGCGGCAAACTGACCGGGATGGCCATCGTCGGGGCATGGGAATACACCGGCCCGGGAGTCAAGTTCGAGGGCGAGGAGCTCGCCAGCAAGCTGGGCGGCGCAGCCATCGAATCGAGCGTGGCCAAACAGCTGACCCGAGCCTACGAGATGGTCGGCATCCGCGAGGGGGCCTGCTCGTTCGACTTCGACAGCGAAGGCGGCTTTACGGCCCGTCTCGGGTCGCACGACCTCTCGGGCGACTATGCATTCGATGCCTCGACGCACGAAATCACGCTGAAAATCTCGACCGGGCGGATTCCGCTGGGCAGCGTCCCGGGCCACGCCTACCTGAGCGGAGAGGAGCTGCTGCTGGTCTTCCCGGCCACGAAGCTCGTCGAACTGGTCGAAAGCTTCGGGCAGAAGATTGAGGCGCTCGGGACGGTCACCAAGCTGCTCGAAAACTACGAAAACGTCTACATCGGATTCGCATTCAAGCACTAATTCCACCGAAGCGGCCGGAGGCTGTTGATAACTTTTGAAAAATGACGGATTCGGGGAGAATCCGTCATTTTCGTTACGGTTTGCTCCCCGGCAAAACCGTCGGCGGACGAACAGTAAGGGAAACGGGGCGAAAGGCAAGAAATGGAAAACTAAAATAATTTAGCAAATTATTAAAAAAGTTGCAGAATCGCAATCCGAAGACTAATTTTATCCTCGACACAACGAATACGAACCCTCAAAACACCCCCAACATGAACGAACAGGCAAAGCAATTCGTCGAGGATTTCATGACCCGGCTCATCGCCCGCAATCCGGGCGAGACGGAGTTTCACCAGGCCGTCCGCGAGGTGGCCGAATCGCTCGCCCCGCACATCGTGGCAAGTCCCGTACTGCAGCGGATGAAGATTCTCGAACGAATCGCCGAGCCCGAGCGCGTCGTCATCTTCCGCGTGCCGTGGCTCAACGACAAGGGCGAAATCGAAATCAACCGCGGCTACCGCGTCCAGATGAACAGCGCCATCGGCCCCTACAAGGGCGGACTGCGCTTCCACCCGTCGGTCAACCTCTCGATTCTGAAATTCCTGGCCTTCGAGCAGACCTTCAAGAACAGCCTGACGACGCTCCCCATGGGCGGCGGCAAGGGCGGTTCGGACTTCAACCCCAAGGGCAAGTCGGACAACGAGGTGATGAAGTTCTGTCAGTCGTTCATGACCGAACTGCAACGCCATATCGGGCAGGATACCGACGTACCGGCAGGCGACATCGGCGTGGGCGGACGCGAAATCGGCTATCTGTTCGGACAGTACAAGCGCCTGCGCGACGAATTTTCGGGCACGCTCACGGGCAAGGGCCGCGACTGGGGCGGCAGCCCGATGCGTCCCGAGGCGACGGGCTACGGCGTCTGCTACTTTGCGGAGGAGATGCTCGCCACACGCGGCGAGACGCTGCGCGGCAAACGGGTCTGCATCTCGGGTTCGGGCAACGTCGCCCAGTATGCCTGCCGCAAGGCCACGCAGATGGGAGCCCGCGTGGTGACACTTTCCGACTCGTCGGGTTACATCTACGACCCCGACGGCATCGACGAGGCAAAGCTCGAATACGTCATGGAACTCAAGAACATCTTCCGCGGCCGCATCAGCGAATACGCCGACCGCTATCCGTCGGCCGTCTACCACGCCGGGAAGAGGCCGTGGGGCGAGCGGTGCGACGTGGCCATGCCGTGCGCCACTCAGAACGAGCTCAACGGCGAGGAGGCCGCAACGCTGGTGGCCAACGGCTGCCGCTGCGTGGCCGAGGGGGCCAACATGCCCTCGACTCCCGAAGCCATACGCACGTTCCAGCAGCACCGGCTGCTCTACGCCCCGGGCAAGGCGGCCAACGCCGGAGGTGTCGCCACGTCGGGACTCGAGATGACGCAGAACTCGATGCGGCTCGTGTGGAGCCCCGAGGAGGTCGACGAGCGGCTGCGCGCCATCATGCACAACATCCACGAGGTGTGCGTCCGCTACGGCACCGAGGAGGACGGCTACATCAACTACGTGGTGGGGGCCAACATCGGCGGCTTCATGAAGGTGGCCAACGCCATGCTGGCCCAGGGCTGCGTATAGCCCGCGCCACGCGGCAACCGGTGCAAAGCCTCCGGGAAACGATGCCGGCAAACGCTGCCGGGCAACAGCGAAGCGGCCTTTTCACTCTGGCGGGAAAGGGCCGCTCCTTTTGCTCCTTTACCGTAATTTTCGTATCTTTGCGATAACAGCAAAACCTAACCCAACACTAATCCAAAATGAAAAAGACCCTGCTTTTCACGGCACTGCTGAGCCTGCTTGCAACAGGCCGGCCGCTTGCCGGCGAGACACTCACCTCGCCCGAAGGGCGCCTGACGCTCACCTTCGAGGTAACGGAGGGCGTACCGCGCTATGCTCTCGATTTCGAGGGACGCGTAGTGATTCGTCCGAGCCGTCTCGGCTTCGAACTGCGCGACGCAGCACCGATGCTCGACGGCTTCACGCTCGACAAGGTCGAACGCAATTCGTTCGACGAGACCTGGGAACCCGTCTGGGGCGAAACCAGCCACATCCGCAACCGCTACAACGAGCTCTGCGCGACGCTGACGCAGCAGGGCCGTACGATACTCGTCCGCTTCCGCCTCTACGACGACGGCGTGGGATTCCGCTACGAGTTCCCCGAACAGGAGGGGCTCACCTACTTCACCATCACCCGCGAGCGGACCGAATTCGCACTTGCGGGCGACCACACTGCTTTCTGGATTCCGGGCAGCTACTTCACCCAGGAGTACGAATACACCGTTTCGAAGCTTTCGGAAATCAGGCGTCTGATGCCCGAGGCGATGAAGAGCAGCAGTTCGCCCGACGGGCCCATCGCCCCGACGGCCGTACAGACCTCGCTCCAGATGAAGAGCGACGACGGGCTCTACATCAACCTCCATGAGGCGGCGCTGGTCGACTATTCGTGCATGCACCTCGAGCTCGACGACCGCAATTTCGTCTTCACGTCGCACCTCACGCCCGACGCACGGGGCGACATGGCCCACATGCAGGCCCCCTGCCGCACCCCCTGGCGCACGGTCATGGTGAGCGACGACGCACGCGACATGCTTGCTTCGAACCTCATCCTCAACCTCAACGAGCCGTGCGCCTACGAGGATACCTCGTGGATTCACCCTGTCAAGTACATGGGCGTCTGGTGGGAGATGATTACGGGCAAAAGCACGTGGGCCTATTCGTCGCTTCCGTCGGTGCGGCTTGGCGAGACCGACTTCACGAAGGTAGCCCCCAACGGCCGACACGGCGCCAACAATGAAAACGTACGGCGCGTCATCGACTTCGCCGCCGAGCACGGCTTCGACCAGGTGCTCGTCGAGGGGTGGAACGTCGGCTGGGAGGACTGGTCCGGCAAACAGAAGGACTACGTCTTCGACTTCGTGACACCCTACCCCGATTTCGACATCAAGGCGCTCAACGACTACGCCCACAGCAAAGGCATCCGGCTGATGATGCACCACGAAACGTCGAGTTCGACACGCAACTACGAGCGGCACATGGAGCAGGCCTACCGGCTGATGAACGAATACGGCTATACGGCTGTCAAGAGCGGATACGTGGGTGAAATCCTTCCCTACGGCGAACACCACTACGGCCAGTGGTGCAACAACCACTACCTCTACGCCGTGACCGAGGCAGCACGCCACCGCATCATGGTCAACGCCCACGAGGCGACGCGCCCCACGGGCCTCTGCCGCACCTACCCCAACCTCATCGGCAACGAGTCGGCCCGAGGCACCGAGTACCAGGCCTTCGGCGGCACCCATCCGCGCCACGTCACCATCCTCCCCTTCACGCGGCTGCAGGGCGGCCCGATGGACTACACGCCGGGCATCTTCTGCATGGACCTCTCGACCTTCGCACCCGAAAACACCTCGAAGGTCAACGCCACGCTCTGCAACCAGCTGGCACTCTACGTGACGATGTATTCGCCGCTGCAGATGGCCGCCGACCTGCCCGAACACTACGAAAAGTACATGGACGCCTTCCAGTTCATCAAGGACGTGGCCGTCGACTGGGACGACAGCCGCTATCTTGCGGCCGAACCGGGCGAGTACATCGTCGCCGCACGCCGCGCGAAGGGTTCGTCGGAGTGGTTCGTGGGCGGCGTGACGAATGACCGGGCACGCACCATGACCCTTTCGTTCGACTTCCTCGACCCCGGCAGGGAGTATGTGGCAACGCTCTACACCGACGCCCCCGACGCCGACTACGCCTCCAATCCCGAAGCCTACCGCATCCGCAGCGGCAAGGTCAACGCCCGCACCTCGCTGGAGGTGTGGATGGCCCGCGGCGGCGGATTCGCCGTAAGTCTGCGCGAGGCGACGCCCGAAGACCGGGGAGTGCGCCGACTCAGGTAGAGCCGCAGGCGTTACGGGCCGCCAGGAGCAGGTAACCGGCTCCGCATACAAAGCACATCCCCTCGGGACCCGGGTCCCGAGGGGATGTATCTGTTTTACCGCAAACCCTGCATGGGGAAGGGCGCGCAGCCCATGGCTTCGGCCGCACCCGCAAAGGGCGCGACAGGATTCAGAGAAAAAGGACGGCGAATACCGAAAGGCAGAAGCCGCCGGCAAACCCGGCGAAGACCTGCCAGCCGTTGTGACACCCGAGGTAGAGCCGCGCCGAGGCGAGCGCCCCCGAGCAGAGCACGGCCACCGACAGCGGCGCCATCATGTTGCCGACCCCGGCCACGTTCATCAGCACGAGCAGCGCCACGACGGCCCCCATACCGGTCAGGTGGAGGCTGATTTTCCAGTAGCGCGACACGATGAGGCACATCGCCTCGCAGCAGGCGGCCGCCAGCATGAACTTGCGCAGGAAGTCGGCCGACGGAATCCGCGACAGCGTGTAGGCGCAGAGCAGGTAGCAGACCAGCCCGGCCGCCAGCGGCAGCATGCGCTCGTCGCGCCGGTCGACCCGCCAGTCCGACAAGCGCCCCAGCGAACGGAGCAGCGCCAGGACCAGCAGCGGGATGACCAGTGCATAGAGCACGACGACCCACAGCAGGTAGAGTTTGACATCCGCCGGATAGCGGGCAAAGGCCGTGGCCGTCAGCAACAGCGCCATGACGTAGAGCGGCAGCAGAAAGGGATGCAGCGCCCACGAGAGTCCCTGGGATATTTTGCGGTAGTTCATCCGAAGTGAAATTTTAGATACGCGCCCGTCACGCTGCGGCAGCCGCGGCGTCAAATCTGCTTGCGCAGCCGCGCTACGGGGATGTTGAGCATTTCGCGGTACTTGGCCACCGTACGGCGGGCAATGCGGTAGCCCTTCGAATTGAGGATGTCCATCAGCGTCTCGTCGGTCAGCGGGTGGCGCTTGTCCTCCTCGTCGATGCACTGCTGAAGGATGTTCTTGATTTCGTAGCTCGACACCTCCTCGCCGCTGTCGGTGAGCATCGCCTCCGAGAAGAGCGACTTGAGCAGGATGATGCCGAACTGCGTCTGGACATACTTGCTGTTGACCACACGCGAGATGGTCGAGACGTCGAGCCCCGTACGGTCGGCGATATCCTTGAGAATCATCGGCCGCAGTTTCGACTTGTCGCCGTCCTTGAAGTACTCCTGCTGATAGTCCAGGATGGTCTGCATCGTCCGCATGAGCGTATCGTGGCGCTGCTTGATGGCCGAGATGAACCACTTGGCCGAATCGATTTTGCTCTTGACGAACTGCAGCGCCTCGCGGTCCTTCTCCCTGACCGTACCGTCGGGGGCCACCATGTCGCGGAGCATCTCCGCATAGCGGCGGTTGATGCGCACCTCGGGGATGTTGCCCGAATTGAGCGACAGGTCGAAGTGCCCGTCGTGGTAGTCGAGGATGAAATCCGGAACGATGTAGGGCGTGGTGTCGGTCCCGCCCTCCGTATAGAGGTTGCCCGGCTTGGGGCTCAGGCGGCGGATTTCGGCGATGGCGTCGCGGAACTCCTCCTCGCCGACCTGCAGACGGGCCATCAGCTTCTCGTAGTGCTTCTTGACGAATTCGTCGAAATAGTCCGTCAGGATGCGGCGCGCCAGACGTCGCGCCGGCGTGTTCATCGGCAGCTGCCCCATCTGCAGCAGCAGGCATTCGCGCAGGTTGCGCGCACCGATGCCGGCGGGCTCCAGGTCGTGAATCACGCCGAGCAGCCGCTCGAGCTCCCCGGCCGTGGTCTCGATGCCCACCGTGAAGGCAATGTCGTCGGCTATGGAGTCCAGCTCGCGGCGCAGGTAGCCGTCTTCGTCGATGCTCCCCACCAGATAGGTAGCCAGCTGCATCTCCCGCTCCGAAAGGTTGCGGTATGCGAGCTGCTCGACCAGATACTCCTGCAGCGAACGGCCCTCGGAGAGAATCACCGGACGCTGCTTGTCGTCCTTCGAATAGTTGTTGATGCGGCTCTTGTAGGAGGGTGTATCGTCCTCGCGCAGGTATTCGTCGACCGAAATCTGCTGGGACTCCTCCTCGGGCGTACGCTCGTCCTCCTCGAGGACGATGTTGTCCTCGATTTCCTGCTTGATGCGCTGCTCGAGCTGCATGGCGGGAAGCTCCAGCAGCTTGATGGTCTGAATCTGCTGGGGGGAGAGCTTCTGCTGCAGCGAAAGAACCTGTTTCTGTGTTATTGCCATATCGAATCCAAATTAAGAATCATCTTCTCATTTGGTTCCTTCATTTTCGATTTTCGGGTCGGTTCGGGTCTCTCGGGTTCGGGTCTCACCCCGAAATCGCCCCGCGCGGGACACGCGGCCCCGCCGGGCGGGCACAGCACGGAAACGGTTAGAAATCGGCGTGCTGCGGCGTACGCGGGAAGGGCTGCACGTCGCGGATGTTGGTCATGCCCGTGACGAAGAGCAGCAGGCGGTCGAAGCCCAGACCGAAGCCCGAGTGCGGGGCCGAGCCCCAGCGGCGCGTGTCGAGGTACCACCACAACTCGCGCTCGTTCATGCCCAGCTCCTTGACGCGGCGGCTCAGCTTTCCGTAGTCGGCCTCACGCTCCGAGCCGCCGATAATCTCGCCGATGCCCGGGAAGAGGACGTCCATGGCGCGCACCGTCTTGCCGTCGTCGTTCTGCTTCATGTAGAAGGCCTTGATATCCTTCGGGTAGTTGATGAGGATGACCGGACGCTTGAAGTGCTCCTCCACGAGGTAGCGCTCGTGCTCCGACTGCAGGTCGCAGCCCCAGTCGCACGGGAACTCGAACTTGCGGCCCGAAGCCTTCAGAATCTCGATGCCCTCGGTGTAGTCGAGCCGCTTGAAGTCGTTGTGCAGCACGAAGCGGAGCCGGTCCAACAGACCCTTGTCCCACATCTTGTTCATGAACTCGAGGTCCTCCATGCAGTGGTCCAGCGCATACTGGATGAGGTACTTGAGGAAGTCCTCGGCCAGCTCCATGTTGTCCTCCAGGTCGTAGAAGGCGGCCTCGGGCTCAATCATCCAGAACTCCGAGGCGTGACGCGGCGTGTTGGAGTTCTCGGCACGGAACGTGGGGCCGAAGGTGTAGATGCGGCCCAGCGAGAGGGCGCCCAGCTCGCCTTCGAGCTGTCCCGAGACGGTCAGGTTGCACGACTTGCCGAAGAAGTCCTTCGTGTAGTCGACCTTGCCCTCCTCCGTACGGGGCGGGTTGTCGACGTCGAGCGTCGTCACCTGGAACATCGCACCGGCGCCTTCGCAGTCCGATGCGGTGATGATGGGGGTATGGAAGTAGTAGAATCCGTGGTTGTTGAAGTACTCGTGGATGGCATATGCCATGGCGTGACGGATGCGGAGCACGGCACCGAAGGTGTTGGTGCGCGGACGCAGGTAGGCGATGTCGCGCAGGAACTCCAGCGAGTGGCCCTTCTTCTGGAGCGGATAGCTCTCGGGGTCGGCCGTGCCGTATATCTCGATTTTCGACGCCTGCACCTCGACGCCCTGACCCGAGCCGGGCGAGGCGACCAGACGGCCGTCCACGCGGATGCAGGCACCCGTGGTGATGGGCTTGAGCTCCTCGTCGGCGAACTTCGCGAGGTCGACCACCACCTGGATGTTCGCCAGGCACGAGCCGTCGTTCAACGCGATGAAGGCCACGTTCTTGTTGCCGCGCTTGGTGCGCACCCAGCCTTTGACGACCACGTCGGTATCGATGGCCGCCGCCTTGAGGATTTCAGCGATTCTCTGTGTTTTCATATCTTGACTGTATTGTTTTTCCGTTTGCTTTCCGAATTGACAAAGGTATCGATTATTTGTGATTTCTCAAAATAAAAAGTATCTTTGTCCGCATCTCACATCGTCCGAACCGAAATGAAACACACGATACTTCTTCTTGCCGCACTCGGCCTCGCCGGAGCCCTCCAGGCCCAGGAGGCCGGACGCATCCACCGCACCGAAGTCATTCCCTACGACACGCGCCACGACGCCGAGGCGCACAACCGCGCCGGAGTGGAGGCCTACCGGGAGTTCAAGCCCCGGATGCTCGCGGCGGAGGGTGAGCTGGTCATCGCGGGCCAGAGCATCGAGATTCCCTACGCCTGGACCGACGGCAACGTCTACCTCCACATCGAAAATGCGGGGCTGCCCTACCGTCTGACGGTCAACGGCGAATTCGTGGCCCAGTGCGAGGATGCCGTCACGCCGGCCGAATTCGCACTGACGCCCTACATCCGCGAAGGCAAGAATACGCTGCTGCTCGAGATGACGCAGGGAGCCGCGGCGGCCATCGACCCCGAGGTGACTCCCCGCGAGCCCTTTGCCGGCAGCTACCTCTACATGCAGAACAAGCGCTCCATCCGCGACTTCACCATCTCGCTCGAACCCGACCCCGAGGGGCGCGAGTTCGGCGTGCTGCGGCTCGACATCGTGGCCCAGAACTCCTACAACTACGACGAGCCGGTGACCGTCGGCTACGACATCTACTCGCCGCAGGGCAAGCTGCTCGAGTTCAACATGACGGAGGTGACCATCCCCGGCCGCTCGACCGACACCGTGCGGTTCGACCCCTACATCTACGGCACCTATGCCAACAAGTGGGAGGGCGGCGCCAAGAGCGCACCGCTCTACAAGGTGATGCTCTTCACGCGGCGCGACGGCGTCTACAAGGAGTACATGCCGCTGAAAATCGGCTTCGGCAAGACCGAACTGCGCGACGGCAAGCTGATGCGGCTGGGCAAGGAAATCACGCTCAAGCGCGTGCGCTGCAACGCCGGGGCCGATGCCGATGCGACGCGGCGCGAACTGCTCCGCCTCAAGAGCCAGGGCTACAACACCGTCTGCCCCGACTATCCGCAGCCGGCGTGGTTCTATGCGCTGTGCGACCAGACGGGGCTCTACGTCATCGACCGCGCCGCCATCTCGGCGCCCGAACGGCGCGGGGACCGCACCGTGGGAGGCACCCCCTCGAACGACCCGCGGCTGGCCGACGAATACCTCGAGCGGGTGAAGGCGATGTACTACCGCTCGCGCAACTTCACCTGCGTGGTGGCCTTTGCGCTGGGCGCCCCCTCGGGCAACGGCTACAACATGTACAAGGCCTACGAATGGCTCAAGTCGGTCGAGAAGTCGCGCCCAGTCATCTACGAGGATGCCGACGGCGAGTGGAACAGCGACCTCTGAGGAGCGTGAGGCCCGACCTCAGGCGACGCGTCCCGCCATGCAGCGGGGGCGCGTCCCTTCCGAAAATCACCCGATATCCGAACAGGCAACAGTGACCATCGAACTCATAGTCATCGGCAAGACCGATTCGAAGGAGGTCGCAGCGCTGGTCGAGCAGTACGCCCGGCGCATCGACTTCTACTGCCGTTTCCGGCTCACGGTGCTTCCCGACGTGCGCAACACGCGCAACCTCACCGAGAAGCAGCAGCGCACGGCCGAAGGCGAGGCCATCCTCCGCCAGCTGACCGACGGCGACTACGTGGCGCTGCTCGACGAGCGCGGCACCGAGTACCGTTCGGTCGAGTTCGCCGCATGGCTCCAGAAGCGGATGAACAGCGGCATGAAGCGGCTGGTGCTGGTCATCGGAGGCCCCTACGGCTTCTCGGAGGCGGTCTACGCACGGGCCGACACACGGCTCTCGCTCTCGAAGATGACCTTTTCGCACCAGATTGTGCGGGCGCTCTTCGCCGAGCAGCTCTACCGCGCCTTCACCATCCTCAACAACGAACCCTACCACCACGAATGATGGAGCACCGCCCCGCCATAGCCGTCATCGCCCCCAGCATCCTCACGGCGCTGGGCATGAAGTCGATACTCGAGAAAATCATCCCGATGGCCGAGGTCGAGGCCTTCAACGACGTGCGCACGCTCGAGGAGAGCGGCATGGAGCGCTACTTCCAATTCTTCACCGCCACACCGCTCTTCGTACGCCACAACGCCCTCTTCCGCCCCTACCGCCGGCGGGTGATTCTGCTCACGGGAGGCTCCGTTCCGCCCGAACTGGCCGACATGCGGCGGCTCGACATCCTCCGCAGCGAGGAGGAGCTCGTACACGACATCATGCGCATGCACCGCAGCGTCCACCGCGACACCCACGACCCGGCTCCGGAGAGCTCCGCCGCACAGGCGCCCGTGCTCTCGGCCCGCGAGGCGGAGGTGCTCGCACTCATCGCCCGCGGCCACATCAACAAGGAGATAGCCCAACGGCTCGGCATCGGGCTGACGACGGTCATCTCGCACCGCCGCAACCTGATGGAGAAGCTGGGCATCCGCTCCGTCCCGGGGCTGACGCTCTATGCCGTCACGCGGGGCTATGTCGACTCCGAGGAGTTCTGAGCGGAGCCCTCTGCCGGCAACCGCCCGGCCGCTTACCACAAGCCGCTCCTCATAAATTAGGATTGCTTTTTCGCGGGAAAAGCCCTTACTTTGCACCCGATTCCGAGACTTTTCCCCGTGAAACCCCGCCTGCGCCATATCACGCTCCTGCTGCTCGCTGCCGCCCTGTCCGTCCTTGCGGATGCGCACGCACGCGCCCTGCCCGGAGACGATGCGGCGGCAACCGACGGCAACCTCGACGCCGACACCGTCATCCAGGTGGACCGCGTCCAGGTGACGGCCATCAAGCAGGGGCTCGTGCTGCGCAACCAGCCCGTCGCCTCGTCGATTCTGGGCGAGCGGATGCTCGAACGGCGCCACATCGACGCGCTGAAGGAGGCATCGCTCATCGTTCCCAACCTCCACATCCCCGATTACGGCTCGCGCATGACCTCGTCGATTTACGTCCGGGGGCTCGGCGCCCGCATCGACCAGCCCGTCATGGGACTCAACGTCGACAACGTGCCGGTGCTCAACAAGGACAACTACGACACACAGCTGGCCGACGTCGAGCGCATCGAGGTGCTGCGCGGCCCGCAGTCGACGCTCTACGGCCGCAACACGATGGGCGGCGTCATCAACGTCTACACGCTCTCGCCGCTCACCTACGAAGGGGTCCGTCTGGGCATGGAGTACGGCAGCGGCAACACCCTCAAGCTGCGCGCCTCGGCCTACCAGAAGCTGCGCGAGGGGCTCGGGCTCTCGGTCACGGGCTTCTACAACCGCAGCGACGGATTCTTCGAGAACCACTCGACGGGCAAGCGCTGCGACTGGGAAGAAAACGTCGGCGGACGGTGGCGCCTGCAGTGGCGCGACGGCTCGCGCTGGCAGATTGACAACACCTTCTCGGTCTCGGTACTCAACCAGGGGGGCTACCCCTACGCCTATGTGGGCGAGGAGATTACGGTCGACGGGCAGAGCGTCATCCGCCCGGGCGAAATCAGCTACAACGACCCCTCGTCCTACGACCGCACGATGCTCAGCAACGGCCTGACGGTCCGCTACGAGGCCGAGCGTTTCTCCATCGCCTCGATTACGAGCTACCAGTACTCCGACGACGAGATGGTGCTCGACCAGGATTTCCTGCCGCTCTCCTACTTCACGCTGCGGCAGGCCCGCACCGAACACACCGTGACCGAGGACATCGTCATCCGCAAGCGGGGCGAGGGCCGCTACCGCTGGCTCTTCGGCGCCTTCGGATTCTACCGCCACGGGGTGATGGACGCCCCGGTGCGCTTCAAGCAGTACGGCATCGACGAACTGATTCTCAAGCATGTCAACCAGGTCAACCCCGACTATGTCGATGTCTGGGACTCCGACAACTTCGTGCTGGGAAGCTCCTTCCGCATGCCGACGCTCGGCGCCGCACTCTACCACGAATCGGAACTCCGCGCGGGGCGCTGGCGCTTCACGGCGGGGCTGCGCTTCGACTACGAGCATGCCACGCTGCGCTACCGCAACTTCACCGACACGGGGTGCAAGACCTACCGCACGGACGACGAGGGCAACCGCGAACTCGTGGCCGTCACCCCCATCAAAATCGACACGCGCGGCACGCTGCGCGACCTCTTTACCGAACTGCTGCCCAAGGTGACGGTCACCTACTCCTTCGACGAGAACCGCAACCTCTACCTCTCGGTCGCCAAGGGCTACAAGGCCGGAGGCTTCAACACGCAGATGTTCTCCGACGTGCTGCAGCAGCAAATCATGAAGGAGTACTTCCACGTCGGCACGCAGTACGACATCCGCGAAGTGGTGGGCTACGACCCCGAGTACAGCTGGAACTACGAGCTGGGCGGCCACTTCTCGTGCCTCGAGGGGGCCGTCCGAGGCGACTTCGCCCTCTTCTGGATTGACTGCCACGACCAGCAGCTGACCGTCTTTCCCGACGGAAGCACCACGGGGCGCATGATGACCAACGCCGGCCGCACGCGCAGCCTCGGCGCCGAGGTCGCAGTGCAGGCGACGCCCCACCGCAACGTGGAGCTCAACGTCGCCTACGGGTACACCGACGCCCGCTTCGTGGAGTACGACAACGGCATCGAGGACTACGCCGGGAAGCGCATTCCCTACGCTCCGGAGCACACCTTCTCGGCCGTCGCCTCGTGGGAGCTTCCCATCGGCCGCCGCTGGCTCGAGCGCATCGTCCTGCAGGCCGACCTGCGCGGCACGGGCTCCATCGCCTGGAACGAGCAGAACTCGCTCCGCCAGCCCTTCTACCTGCTCACGGGAGCCTCCGTGCGCTTCGAGCAGCGCCACTTCTCGCTCGACCTCTGGGGCCGCAACCTCGCCGACACGCACTACGACGTCTTCTACTTCCGCTCCATCGGCAACGACTTCGTGCAGCGGGGACGCCCCCGGACGTTCGGCGTGACGCTCAACATCAATCTCTGACACAAACCCAAACACAACAGAACAACGATGAAAAGACTGCTTGCACTCTTCGCCTGCCTGCTCTTCGCGGCGGCCTGCAACACGGAGGACGAAATCTCGTTCAAGACCCAAATCGGCTACAAGGGAACGCTGGAGATGTACCTGCTCGCCGACCCCACGCAGAGCTACAGCTACGACGACGTCTCCTTCGAACTGCAGAGCTCGACGGACGAGAGCACGCTGACGCTGTGGATTTACGACATGCAGTTTCCGGGCATGCCGATGGCCATCGACATGACGCTGCCGGGCATCGGCTACTCGTCGTCGGGCGATACGGCGACCCTCACGGCCGACGAGGTCATCCCCTACTACGGCGAACGGCCGATGGAGGAGCGCAAAATCACCGCGCTGCGCGGCACGGCAACCGCCGAGCGGCTCTCGCTCACCTTCGAGTGCATGGGCTACAGCCTCCGCTACACGGGTCGAAAATAACCCCAAAACGACCTTTTCCAAACCACCACCCTTAAAAAACACAACCATGCTCAAACGACTTTTTCTCTTCATCGGCACGCTCTGCGCACTATCCTCCTGCAGCGACGACGACTCGGGACTTCCCAACGGATATGTCTATCTGGGCGAGAACCCCTATCTGGATGAGGGCCGCCTGACGGGAACCAACCTCCACTTCTACGGCACGACGACGGTCAGCGACACGCAGAGCGGCGAGCGCTACACCAACCGGGAGGGATACATCGAACTGGCCGGACTCGACGACTTCACGCTCTACCTCCACCGTTTCCGCCTCGAGGCCGGAACGTGGGGCAGCGAGATGCGGCTCCGCGACGTCGGCTACACCCCCACGGGCGACCGCTCGCTCCGCTTTGCGCTGGAGGAGGTCATTCCCGAGGTGCTCCAGCCCAACGAGGTGGGCGGCGGAGCCACCTACCGTCCCGACGGGGAGCTTCGCGTCACGCAGTTCGAGGGGCGTATCGACGACATCGACTGTCACATGACGTTCACCGTGGCCGGACGCCGGCAAGTGACCTTCGAAGGGCGCCTGATTGGACCGAAATAAATATTTTTTCGTACCTTTGTCGTATGAAACCCGAATACATACCTTTCGTCAAGGAGCTCATCGAGCTCTGCATCAAAGAAGACATCGGCGACGGCGACCACACGTCGCTCTGCTGCATTCCGGCCGACGCGCACGGACGCATGCGCCTGCTTTGCAAGCAGGAGGGCGTCATCGCCGGCATCGAAGTGGCCCAGATGGTACTCGACCGGCTCGACCCCGAGATGCGGTTCGAGCAGATTCTCAACGACGGCGACCGCGTCAAGCCGGGCGACGTCGCCTTCTACGTCTCGGGACGGCTGCGCTCGCTGCTCCAGGCCGAGCGCATCCTGCTCAACATCATGCAGCGCATGAGCGGCGTTGCGACCCAGACGGCCTTCTACGTGAAGCACCTCGAGGGGCTGCACACCCGCATCCTCGACACGCGCAAGACCACGCCGGGCATGCGCGTGCTCGACAAGATGGCCGTCAAACTGGGCGGCGGCGAGAACCACCGCATGGGGCTCTTCGACATGATTCTGCTCAAGGACAACCACATCGACTTCGCCGGCGGCATCCGCAAGGCCATCACCGGCGCCCGCGAATACCTGCGCGCCAAGGGCAAGCAGCTTCCCATCGAGTGCGAGGTACGTTCGCTGGAGGATATCGACGAGGTATTCGCTGCCGGAGGCGTCGACCGCATCATGTTCGACAACTTCACGCCCGAGATGACGCGCAAGGCGGTCGAGAAGGTGGCCGGACGCTGCGAAACGGAATCGAGCGGCGGCATCACCCTCGAGACGATGCGCGCCTATGCCGAGTGCGGCGTCGATTTCATCTCGGTCGGTGCGCTGACCCACCAAATCAGGTCGCTCGACATGTCGCTCAAGGCGTGCGAATAGCATCCCGAGGCACGGGACGACCCCAATGACCCACGGCCGCCGTCACCGACTCCACGAGTCGGAGGACGGCGGCCGTCGACGTTGCAGGCGGGAGCGGGCGGGGTATGCCCGTCATCCGGAGCGGACCGGGACCGGAACAAGACACCGGGGCCCGAACAGGGCGCCGGAGCCGGAACAGGACACCGGGGCCCAAACAGGGCGCCGGGGCCGGAACAAGACACCTGAACCTCCCTACGGCCCCGCCCCGAAGCCGGCAGAGGGGCGCACCGGAGAGGCCGAGGCCCCCTTTTCCACCAAAAGAGGCGGCGCCGGGTTGCACCAACCGCCGAAACGATTAAATTTGCAGCCGGAACCTCCGCCACAGAGGAGAGCCACCGGACCGCCGGTACAAAAAACCGGCACGGGAACCCCGGCAGGCCAGCCTCCGCCCGACGGCCAACAACACAAAACCAACAACCCGTGAAACGACTGCTCCATACCCCGATTTTCCTGCTTGCGTGGCGCATCGTGCTGCTCTATGCGGTGCTGATGCTCTGCCGCGCGGTCTTCTACCTCTACAACTACGAACTGCTGGGCCCGCTCTCGTGGCATGAGGCAGGACAGCTCCTCTGCGGCGCCCTGAAATTCGACACCGCCTCGATTGTCTACGCCAACGGGCTCTTCGTGCTGCTCTCGCTGCTACCGCTGCCGCGCCGTATCCGCGAGCGGCGCTGGTGGGGCAACCTGCGCTACGGCTATTACGTCGCGGTCAATGCGCTGCTCGTGGTGGCGGTCAACATGGCCGACTGCGTCTACTTCCGCTACACGCAGAAGCGCTTCACGGCCGAGGAGCTCTTCTTCGCCGACAACGACAACTCGGCGCAGCTGGTCGTGAAGTTTCTGGGCGAGAACTGGTACCTGGCGCTCGTCGCCGCGGCGCTCATCGCACTGCTGGCGTGGGGCTACCGCCCGAAGGCGCGCGAGGAGAGCCTGCTGCGCGACGGCTGGAGCTACTACACGGGCAGCACGCTGCTGCTGGCCCTCGCCGCAGGGCTCTGCGTCGCAGGCATGCGCGGCGGCATGACCCGCATGACACGCCCCATCACCCTCTCCAACGCCACGCTCTACACGCCCGACAGCGGCAAGGCCAACCTCATCCTGAGCAACCCCTTCTGCATCCTCCGCACGGCGGGCAGCAGCGCCAAGGTCTCCTACCGCAAATACTACGCGCCGGAGGAGCTCGACAGCCTCTTCACGCCGCTCCACATGCCCGCCGACTCGGCGGCGGTCAACCTTGCGGGCCGCAACGTCGTACTCTTCATCATGGAGAGCATGTCGGCCGAGCATTCGGCCCACCTCATGCCCGAGCTCTATGCCGACCGTACGGAGCAGGGATTCACCCCCTTCCTCGACTCGCTCATGCGCGAAGGCCTTTGCTTCGAGCGGTTCTATGCCAACGGAACCCGCTCCATCCAGGCGCTGCCTTCGGTGCTGGGAAGCATCCCTTCGTTCAAGACCCCCTTCGTGCTGATGCCCCAGGCGCTGGGACGCAGCCGCCAGCTGCCCGCCATGCTCTCCGACCAGGGCTACGAGACGCTCTTCTTCTGCGGCTCGGAGCACGGTTCGATGGGCTTCGGGGCCTACGCCCGCTCGGCCGGCGTCGAGCGGCTCGTCAGCCGCGAGGATTACGAGGAGGCCCACGGCCGGGGTGATTTCGACGGCTACTGGGGCATCTGGGACGAACCGTTCCTCCGTTTTACGGGCGAGGAGCTGGGCCGCACGCGCGAGCCCTTCTTCGCCACGCTCTTCACCCTCTCGTCGCACCACCCCTTCGTCGTACCCGAGCAGTACGCCGACTCGCTGCCCGAGGGTTACACCCGCATCCACAAGGGTGTCGCCTACGACGACATGGCCTTCCGCCGCTTTTTCGAGCGCTACAAGGACGAGGAGTGGTTCCGCCGCACGATTTTTGTCTTTACGGCAGACCACGTGTCGTCCGAGAAGTTCGCGCCCGAAAGCCTCGCCTTCCCGGGCAACATGCGCATCATGGGCTTCATCTACACGCCCGACGGCGCACTGCGCGGCAGCATCCGCGAGGTCACGCAGCAGCTCGACCTCATGCCGACGCTGCTCGGGCTGCTGGGCAACCGCGAGCCCTACTTCGCCTTCGGGCGCGACGTGCTCAACGAACCGCAACGGCCCCGCTGGTCGGTCTCCTACGGCGGAGGCAACTTCCGGGCGGTGACCGACAGCTCGGTGCTGTTCTTCGACGAGGCCCGGGGCACCGTCGAGCCCCGGACCGACAGCGGCCGCCGCGCCGCTGAGGTGGCTGAGGTGGCTGAGGTGGCTGAGGTGGCGACCTCCGGATGTGCCGCAACCGATGCCGGCAGCACGCCGGCCGGAGCGGACAAGGCAGTGGCCGCGACAGCCGCAACGACCTCCGGGAACGCAACCGGGAACGTAACCGAGGGCGTAACCGACCGGACCGACACCCTGCTGTCCCGGCTCAAGGCGCTCATACAACAATACTACACGCACATCGAACGCAAGGACTACACGGTCGATGGTGCGAAGACGCAACAGAGCAATGATTGAATTCCGACCTGTCCGGCTTGAAGACCGGGCAACCATCGAACGCTTCACGATGTCGTCCGACATCACCAACTGCGACCTCTCGTTCGCAAACATGTTCTGCTGGCAGGAGGTCTACCACAGCGCGTGGGCCATCGTGGACGGCTTTCTGGTGATTCGCTTCCACATCGACGGGGGCGACCGGCTGGGCTACATGCAGCCCGTCGGCGAGGGAGACTGCGCACGCATCATCCCCGCGCTGCGCGAGGATGCCCATGCCCACGGCCAGCGGCTGCGCATCATCGGTCTGACGGACCGCGGCCGCGAGATGATTCGCCAGATGCATATCGGGCAGTTCGCCTTTGAATCGGACCGCGCGCTCGAGGATTATGTCTATGCGGCCGACGACCTGCGCAATCTCCCGGGCCGCCGCTACCAGCCCAAGCGCAACCACATCAACCGCTTCATGGCCGAATATCCCGACTACCGCTACGAGGAGCTTACGCCCGACCGGTTCGACGAGTGCATGCAGCTCGAACGCGAATGGCGACGCAACCACGAGGGCCACACCTCGGAGCTCTGTGCCGAACAGCGGGCCATGCAGCGGGCCTTCGCCCACTTCGCCGAGCTGGGCATGACGGGCGGCTGCATCTATGTGGGCGAGCGCATGGTGGCCTTCACCTACGGCTCGGCCGTCAACGACCATACGTTCGACACCCATGTCGAGAAGGCCGACACCGACTACGACGGCGCCTTCACCGTCATCAACTGCCTCTTCGCCCGCCACCTGCCCGAGCGCTTCACGCTCATCAACCGCGAGGAGGACCTCGGCATCGAGGGGCTGCGGCGCGCCAAGCTGTCGTACCACCCCGCCGTCATCCAGCACAAGTTCACGGCCATCCACCTCCACCCCGACGAGCTGGCATGCAAGGAGTTGTGGCAGACCTGCTTCGGCGACGAGGAGCAGTTCATCGACTCGTTCCTCATCCGCTACTACAGCCGGAGGCGGATGCTGAGCATCGAGCGCGACGGCCGCATGGCGGCGATGCTCCACCTGCTGCCGTTCGAGAGCGAACTGGGGCGCACGACCTACATCTACGGTGTGGCCACCGCCCCCGAATACCGGGGCCGCGGCCTGGCGACGGAGCTCATGCGCGAGGCGATGCGGCTTGCAGGGGAGCGCAGCGACGATGCGCTCTTCCTTATCCCGACCCCGGGCGAGGAGTGGCTGCGCGACTTCTACGGAGGCTTCGGACTCGAGGGACGCATTCCCGTCGAGTTCGTCACGCGCGACGGCTTCGACTTCGGCACGGGCCATGCGGCCGACGACGTGGCGATGCTCTGGCTGCGCGACCCCGCCCGGCCGCGTCCCGAACGGCTCCGCTGCACCTGGAGCGCACAGTGACGCTGCAGCCCTCCGGAAACAGAACGGGGTCCGGCCTTCGAAGGCCGGACCCCGTTCTGTTTCCGGTTGGAGGGGCCGTACAGCAGGGGTACCGGAGGCAACACGCAGCAGCGGCACGGGGCCGCAACGGCCGGAACAGCCGGAGTTGTCGGTGCTGTCGGGACTGCCGAGGCTACCGAGGCTGCCGGTGCGGTCGGTGCTGTCGGGACTGCCGGGACTGCCGGTGCTGCCGGTGCTGCCGGTGCTGCCGATGCTGCCGGTGCTGCCGATGCTGCCGGCGGCAACCGGGACGCGGAGCCGCCGCTACACGATTTTCACGTAGCGCAGACGTCCGCCGCGCCCCGTCGCCTCGCGTTCGACGATGCCCGTCACCACGTCGGCGGCATCGTGCCAGCGGTTGGCGCGGAACTTCCGGCGATAGGTGGTCAGGTGGGCATAGAGCTCGGGCCAGCGCAGCGACCAGCCCCGCGGGAAGCGCACCAGGTGGAGCACCGTGGCCGAGTTGGAGAGGATGCGCGCCTCCTTGTTGGCATTCTGGTGGAACCACTCGACGCGCACGCCCGGCGCACGCGCCTGGACGGCCCGGGCAAAGCCCCGGCCGCCGTTGTTGCTCTCGACGGCAGCCTCGCGCGTATCGGAGCGCTGGAGCATCTCAGCCACCAGCTGCTCGGTCACCTCCATCGGCTCGCGCGAATAGACCGCGTCGGTCACGTAAATCACACCGTCGACGTCGACCACATAGGAGAGCGAACAGAGGTAGTCGTCGCCCGTATCGGCCGTATCGGTATAGTTGCCGCGGCGAACCACCTCGCGCGGCAGTTCGTCATACTCGGCGAAGTTCCCGCCGTAGAGCAGCCCCTCGCGTGCCGAGGGGTGGCCCTGGTACATGCACTCGAACTGCACGGGGTCGAGCCGCCGCTTGGCCTCGAGCAGCGCGACGTCGTGCTGTCCGGGCCAGAGCGCCTCGCCCGGGCACCGGGGGTCGAGTTCGGTGGGAGGCGAGGTCTTGAGCGCCTCGAAATTGAGGTGGAGCCATCCTCCCGACGCCGCGGCCGACGTTGCGGCAGCTTCTGCCGCCTCTGCCGCCTCCGGGGCCGACAGCTGCTCCCATCGCTCGAGCGCCACGACCGGTTCGCGGCGCATGAGCGAGCCGATGAGGTCCTCCTCGTGCCAGCGGGTGAAGACCACCAGCTCGCGCGAGGCGTTGTGCATGCGGGTGCGGACCACCGAGGTGTACCACTCCCAGCAGTTGGCCCGGATGAGGGGCGAATTGGCCTCGAGGGCATCCTTGTAGAGGTCGTCGAGGATGAAGCAGTCGACACGGTTGCCCGTGAGCGAACCCTCGCGGCCGACCGAGAGCAGGCCGCCGCGGCGGCCGATGATTTCCACCTCGTCGGCCGTGCGGATGTAGCTCGGCGGACGCGTGCCGCGCTTGATGGTCGTCTCGGGAAAGAGGGCGGCATACTCCGACGATTCGAGGATGCGCTGCACGCGGCGGTTGAACTTCGAGGCGAGCGAACCCGAATAGGAGGCGATGGCCACCCGCAGGTCGGGCTCGAGCCCCAGCAGATAGGCAGGCAGAAGGGTCGTTGCGCCGACACTCTTGCCGTGCTGCGGCGGCATGGTGACAATCAGCCGCCGGATGCGCCCCCGGGCGAAGGCCTCGAGCACGCGGTAGTAGACCCGATGAAAGGGCTGCAGCTCGAGGAAGGGATAGACCTCGAGTGCGAAATCGGTAAAGGAGAGGGACATCGTGAAAGAATTTTAGAGGACCGACAGGTCATTATGTCGTACTCCGGAGACGTGCCCCCGGCGGGCCGTCTCCGGAGCGGACTGGGTATGAAAACACCGCTGCGCGGGCAACGGTGTCGGTCGGGGAATCCGGTTGTGCGGCGCCACGGCGGGAGATTCCCCCGACTTGGAGACGTTCCAGAGGGCGGCGCCGCGCCACAGGAGGGCGGGGTCCGGAACGCGGGAGCGGCAGGCAGCTCGGCGCGGCCCGCACGCTGAAGCGCATCAGAACACGTAGCGCTTCATCTCGGCAAAGGAGAAGTCGTTGAGACACTCCCCCTCGTCACCGACGGTGTGGAACTCCCACCAGACGGGCACCAGGTCGGAAATCGGCTCGGTAACCCCCTCGGGGGCGACCTCACGGCGGCGGTAGGCAATCACCGACACCACAAGGCGACACTCCATCCCGTCGAAGACAAACTCGAGCGAGCCCGAGTAGTAGCTCTCCCCGTCGAGCGCGTCGCACAGACGCGCGGCCGTCTCCCGGTAAAGTTCAGACGATACGGTATACATCATGTCTTGTTGTGGATGAATGGTTTTTCCGGTGCGGAGTTTGCATCACCGGAATAAATTGTTTAACTTTGCAGGGACAAAGATAGTTCAATAATTGAATTTTGATGCAAGAAAATACAATTTTTTATTATAATTTTTTCCAATCGAGGAGCCATGAACGAGCGCATAAAAATGATACGAAAGGCGTTGAACATGACGCAAGAGCAACTGGCACAGCGCCTTGGCATCGGAAAAGCAGCCCTTTCGATGATTGAGACGGGCAAAACGGGACTTTCGTCGCGAAACCGCAACATTCTTATTCAGGAATTGAACGTCAATCCCGAATGGCTCGAAAGCGGCAAAGGCGAGATGTTCAACGCCGAACCCGACCTGACGGCCTACATGCGGCGCACGGACTCGTCGCTGCCGCTGCAGAGCGTGCCGCTCTATTCGATTGAGGGGACGGCCGGGCTGGTACCGCTCTTTACGGACCGCGTGCAGACCAAACCGGTGAACTATATCCATATCCCCAACCTTCCCAAGTGCGACGGTGCCATCTATGTGGTCGGCGACTCGATGTATCCGCTGCTCAAGAGCGGCGACATCGTGCTCTACAAGCAGCTGCACGACATCAACGACGTCTTCTGGGGCGACATGTACCTGCTCTCGATTGACATCGACGGCGAAGAGTACATCACCGTCAAGTACATCCAGAAATCGGAGCGCGAGGGATACGTCAAACTGGTAAGCCAGAACCCCCACCATGCCGACAAGGAGGTGCGCATCGAGCGCATCCGCGCCATCGCGCTGGTCAAGGCGAGCATCCGCATGAACTCCATCCGTTAGGCGCGGCGCAGCGGTACGGCCGGTCCCGAAGCCGCGACAGCACGGGGCCGATGCCGCCGTACCGTAAATTTCCGCCGCCGCACAGAAGATGCACCGCGCCGGCCGCCGCACCTCCGGCCAGATATTCTGCGCCCCATATCCTGCAGCCTCATAATCTGCGCCCCATTTTCGGCAAGAGCCCCACACGCCGTACCGTTGAACGGCAACGGCCCATTTTCCGGAAAGAGCTCCTGCGGCAGCATCCCTTCTCGTGCGTGCAAGGCCATACCGGCTTCACACACCTCTCTGCCCTGCACCATTTCCTGCCATCAGCCAACAGGCTCAAATCGTGCCCCTTTTATCGGGACCGCCTCCATCCGCACCAGGAGGAGGAAAAAATCGACCATTTTTTTAGCCATAAAGGCAAAAAATCGCTATCTTTGTTCTGATACAACAGGCCGCCCGGCGGCTTTCCGTACCCATTTCGGGCCTCGCATCACCCCCATACCATATTTACAACACATTTATACCAAAGAAAGGATTCGTCATGAAACATCGATTCCCCCTGACTCTTGTGCTCTTTTTCTCGTACAGAGCTTCGCTCTGCTCACCGCCTGCAACGACACGGACAACGCTCCCGGTCCGGGCGGCAACACCGCAAGCTCCGCAACGACGGTGCTGAACCTGACACCCGACTTCATCGCTCTCTCGGGCGTCGAACAGGGTGGCGACTACGAGCCCGGCTCGACGCTTACGCTGACGCTCACCCCCGGTGAAATCCTCTCGTCGGGCTTCGAGAGCTACCACATGGAGCATATCCACATCCACGTGAACGACGCCGTCTACATGCCCGAATTCACGGCATCCGAAGGTGAAAGCCTGACAACGCTCTCGGTCGACATCACGGTGCCCGACTCGAATTTCGAGGTGGTAGCCTGCTACAGCGTCCAGCAGCAGCTGACCGACGGCGGCCACACGATGCTCCTCGAGGAGAATCCGAGCGTGCGGCTCTACGGCGTCAGCCCCGAGAAGGGTTACCGCTACTTCGACTGCTACCTGCTGACGGCCGACGCCTATACCATCACCGATGTCGAGTTCAGCATCGGCAGGGGTGAATGGCGCTCGCTGGCCGAAACGACCGGCTGTGCCTTCACGCGCTCGGCTCTGGTCGACAACGTCTATCAGGTAACCGTACGCCCCGACTACGAGGATGTGACGGGCGACGTGACGCTCCGCGTCGTAGGCGAGCAGCATGCCCGCCACTCCATCACCTGGGAGCATGCCGAGGATACCTACCTCGACCTCGAACAGTCGACCCTCCCCACGGAGTCGATTGACGGCGAGCAGGTGACCGCCGAGCTGCGGGTCAAGCCGGACTACTACCTCGCCTCGGCCGACATCTCGGCCCAGGGCGTCGAGCCGGAGCTCATCGAACGGATTTACGTCCGCTTCGAGATGCCGGCCGAGGATGTGACCGTGACGCTGAACTTCATGGAGAAGATTGCGGTAAGCTGCACGGCCAGCGACCATGTGAGCGAGGCGACGTTCTACGACGCCGACGACATCTACTACGGCGTACCGACCGACAAGGGTATCCCGGGCGAGACGGTCTACCTCTTCGCCACGGCCGACGAGGGCTACAAGCCGATGCAGGCACGCATCTCGTCGGGTGAGACCTTCGCCTTCGAGCACTACGCCTATGCGATGTACCGCGCCGCCGTACGGATTCCCGACACGGCCACGGAGCTCAAGGCCACGGTGGAGGTTGCCGAAGCCTACACCGTATCGGGCAACGGAAACATCACCTTCAACGGCGGAACGCTCTATGCCGAGGGAGAGACGGTCTCGATGTCCATCTATGTGCCCGAGGGACAGCGCATCGCCTCGGTCAAGGCGACCGACGCCGAGGGCGGAGAGGTTGCAGTGACACTCGACCTGCCCTACGCCGGCTTCGTCATGCCGGCATCGGACGTTACGGTAGAGGTTACCTATGAGGATATCGATGCCGGCTCGACCGTCTCGGTGATTGCCTACTACAATGCCGACACCTTCGACGTGTACAGCACGACCAACTACGACTGGGATTTCGCCGAAGGCTTTACGATGCGCCGCGGCGCAACGTTCTACCTGACGGTCTACAACTACGAGGGAACGGAGTTCTACGTGGGTGTCAAGGTCGGCGAAACGGTTACCATCTATCCGGCCGACTTCGACGACATGATGGGCGAATATTCGTTCGGCAAGGCGCTGGTGGCCGACGATGACGTGGTCATCAAGGTGGGCGCCTCCGAGGCGGAGGTCGCCTTCTGAGCCCCGGCGCCGAAGAGATGAACAACGGGCGTTCGGCGACCGGCGGCGCCCCATTCCCCCGACGAAGAGTCCGGGCGGAGCGACATGCCCCGTCCGGACTCTTTGGCAAAAACGACGTCCGGTTACGGGTTATCAAAATTTTTCACCTTTTGTGAATAATCTAACAATAAATTTATATATTTGTATTACAGTTTCAAAAAACCAACCTAAAACCAACCACTCAGACATGGACAAAACCAATGTGCGCGAGTTGCAGGATGTCGTGATTCGCTTTTCGGGCGATTCGGGCGACGGCATGCAGCTCACCGGCACGCTCTTCTCCGACACTTCGGCGCTGCTGGGCAACGGCATCTCGACGTTCCCGGACTATCCGGCCGAAATCCGCGCCCCGCAGGGAACCGTGGCAGGCGTCTCGGGATTCCAGGTGCACTTCGCGAACCGTCCGGGACTCAACCCCGGCGACTACTGCGACGTGCTGGTCGCTATGAACCCCGCGGCACTCAAGGCCAACCGCAAATGGCTCAAACCGGGAGCTACGGTCATCATCGACGGAGACTCCATCACCGAGGAACACCTGAAAAAGGCCGGCTTCACCACACTCGACCCGCTGGCCGAACTCAAACTCGACGAATACAACGTCGTGATTCCCGACATCACCACCATGACGCGCGAAGCGCTCAAGGAGACGGGACTCGACAACAAGGCCATTGTCAAGTGCAAGAACATGTTCGCACTGGGCATCTGCTTCTACCTGTTCAACCGCCCCGAGGACTACGCCAAGCGTTACCTCGATTCGAAATTCGCCAAGAAGAACCCCGCCGTGGCCGCAGCCAACAAGCTGGCCATCGACGCCGGTTACAACTACGCGGCCAACACCCACCAGTTCGCCAATACCTATACGGTGGCTCCCGCCAAGCTCGAAAAGGGCACCTACCGCACCATCTCGGGCAACGTCGCCACGGCATGGGGTCTCTGCGCCGCAGCCGAGAAGGCCGGCCTGCCGCTCTTCTGCGGTTCGTATCCCATCACCCCCGCCACGGTGATTCTCGAGGAGCTGGCCAAGCGCAAGGACCTCGGTGTGAAGACCGTACAGGCCGAGGATGAAATCGCCGGCATCTGCACCGCCATCGGCGCCGCCTTCGCCGGCAACTTCGCCGTCACGACCACGTCGGGTCCGGGCCTTTCGCTCAAGAGCGAGGCGCTGGGTCTGGCCGTGATGACCGAGCTTCCGCTCGTCGTCGTCGATGTGCAGCGCGGCGGTCCCTCGACGGGTCTGCCGACCAAAACCGAGCAGAGCGACCTGGTACAGGCCCTCTACGGCCGCAACGGCGAGTGCCCCGTGGTGGTCATGGCCGCTTCGACGCCGAGCGACTGCTTCCACTTCGCCTTCGAGGCCGGACGCATCGCCATGGAGCACATGACGCCCGTCATCCTGCTTACCGACAGCTTCATCGCCAACGGTTCGGAGCCGTGGCGCATCCCCTCGATGAAGGACTACCCCACCATCGTTCCGCCCATCGTCGACAAGGCTCCCGAAGGAGGCTTCATGCCCTATGTGCGCAACGAGAAGCTGGCCCGCGGCTGGGCATTCCCCGGCAAGGTGGGTCTCGAGCACCGCGTCGGCGGTCTGGAGAAGGACAGCGTGAAGGGCTCCATCTCGCACGACCCGGCCAACCACCAGAAGATGGTCGACACGCGTGCCGCCAAGGTGGCCAAGGTGGTCGAGGATATCCCCGCACAGACGGTTCTGGGCCCCGAGGAGGGCGACCTGCTGGTCGTAGGCTGGGGAGGTACGCGCGGCAACCTGCAGAGCGCGGTCATGCAGATGCAGGAGGAGGGCAAGAGCGTTTCACTCTGCCACTTCAACTACATCAACCCGCTGCCGCGGGGCGTACGCGAAATCTTCGCACGCTTCAAGCGCATCGTCGTCTGCGAGCTCAACGAAGGACAGTTCGCCGGCTACCTGCGCCAGCATTTCCAGGAGTTCCACTACGACCAGTACAACAAGTGCGAGGGACTTCCCTTCACGGTCGTCGAGCTCAAAGAGAAGTTCAACACCTTATTAGCAGAGTAAAGCCATGGCAGACTACAAATACACTCCCGCCGACTTCAAAAGCGACCAGGAGGTACGCTGGTGCCCGGGTTGCGGCGACCACGCCATCCTGAACGCCGTGCAGCGTGCGCTGCCCGAAATCGCCGACGCGACCGACACGCCCCACAACCTCTTCACCTTCGTCTCGGGTATCGGCTGCTCGTCGCGCTTCATCTACTACATGAAGACCTTCGGTTTCCACTCCGTACACGGACGTGCGAATGCCGTGGCTACGGGCGTCAAGGTGGCCAACCCGCGCCTGAACGTCTGGGTGACCACCGGCGACGGCGACTCGCTGGCCATCGGCGGCAACCACTTCATCCACGCCATCCGCCGCAACGTGGACCTCAACGTCATCCTCTTCAACAACGAAATCTACGGGCTGACGAAGGGGCAGTACTCCCCCACTTCGAAACTGGGCAAAATCACCAAGACGTCGCCCTACGGCACCGTCGAGAAGCCGTTCAACCCCGGCGAGCTGGTCATCGGCGCCAAAGGTACCTTCTTCGCCCGCTCGATTGACATGGAGGTGCAGCTCTCGAAGGAGTGCATGGTCGCCGCCGCGAAGCACCGGGGCATGTCGGTCATCGAGGTGATGCAGAACTGCGTCATCTTCAACGACAAGACCCACGCTGCCTTTGCCGCCGACAAGGCTACGCGCGCCGAGCGCACCATCACGCTGCGTCATGGCGAGAAGATGCTCTTCGGCACGAACCGCGACAAGGGTCTCGTCTTCGAGAACATGAAGCTGAAGGTGGTGACCGTCGGCCAGGACGGCTATACGCTCGACGACGTGCTGACGCACGACGCCCACGAACGCGACACGACGCTCCACGTGATGCTCGCCTCGATGAAGTATCCCGACTATCCGGTGGCGCTGGGCGTCATCCGCGAGGTGGAGGACGATGCCGTCTACGACCGCGCCGTCGAGCGTCAGGTCGAGGAGGTGAAGGCCAAGAGCCCGATTCACTGCGTGGACGACCTGCTGCGTTCGGGTGCCACGTGGGAGGTCGAATAAACCTCCGGAAGTTGGAAAACAGGTGATACAGGGGGCGGAGCTGTTCCGCCCCCTGTTCGTTGGCAGAGGTGCCGCACGATGCATTTCGGCACCCCGGGGCCGATGTTTTCGCATGATTTTACGCAAATTCTGCGTAATTTAGCGGCTGATTGGAGTCCGCAACGGAGGCCGTGCGCCATCGGACCGACGGAGAGTCACGGGCACCGCACCCGCAGCACAGCATGGAACAGACCTGGAAAAAGACATTCGCCATCATCTGGAGCGGACAGTTTCTGTCGGTGCTCAGCAGCTCGATTGTCGGCTATGCCGTGATTTTCTGGCTGAGCATCGAGACCCGTTCGGCCGAGGTGCTGGCGCTGGCTGCCATCTGCGGCATGCTGCCCCAGTCGGTCATCGGCTTCTTCGCAGGCCCCTACGTGGACCGCTGGAACCGCAAGCGGACGATGATACTCTCGGACATGTTCATCGCCCTCTGCACGCTGCTGCTGGCCGTGCTCTTCTGGTGCGGAACGGCATGCACCTGGCACATCTATCTGCTGCTCGCCTGCCGCTCGGCCGGCTCGGCCTTCCACCGTCCCGCCTTGCAGGCCTCCATTCCGCTGCTTGCCCCCCACACACAGCTGACACGCATCGCCGGCATCAACCAGGTCATCAGCTCGGTCTCGGACATCGCCGGACCGGCACTCGGCGCGCTGCTCATCTCGCTCACGGGCATGGGCACCATCCTGATGCTCGACGTGGCGGGGGCCCTCATCGCCTGCACGACACTGCTCTTCGTCCGCATACCCGACCCCGAGCGTCACGAGCGCAAACCCGACCTGGCCGCCGAATTCCGCGAAGGCATCGCCGCCATCTTCGCCGTACGGGGCATGCCGTGGCTCTTCGGGCTGGCCATCGCCGTGCTCTTCTTCATCATGCCCGTCGGCGTGCTCTTCCCGCTCATGACCCTCGAACATTTCGGCGGAGGCACCTACGAGATGAGCCTCATCGAAATCGTATGGGGAGCCGGCGCACTCGCCGGCGGCACCGTCATGGGGCTGCGCAACTACCGCCTCAACCGGATTCTGCTCATCAACGGCATGTACGTCGTCGCCGGGCTTTCGTTCCTCCTTTCGGGACTTCTGCCCGCCTCGGGGTATGGCTTCTTCGCACTCTTCACCGCTGCCGCGGGCATCTCGTCGAGCGTCTTCAGCGCATCGTTCATCTCGGTGGTCCAGCACCGCATTCCGGCCGGTGTGCTGGGCCGCGTGCTCTCGCTCTACTTCAGCCTCAGCCTGCTCCCGGCGGCGCTCGGCCTGCTTGGCACGGGATTCCTGGCCGAAGAGGTCGGACTGCGCCCCACCTTCGTCATCGCCGGATGCATCATCTGCCTGCTCGGCATCACGGCCTTCCTCATCCCCTCCGTCCGCGGAATCGACCGCGACGAAGTCGCCGAACGCCAGACGCAGGACCCGGCGCTACCGGCCGAAACGGAGGAGCGCAGCTAAGGCTGCCGAGGATATCCCCCACGCCAAAACAAAGCGGTGCGGAGTCTGCACCCCGCACCGCCAATCGCATGACGTTCCGCCCGCATCAGTCGATGACCACGACGTTGCCGTTGTAGCGAATCGTATAAATCAACGCATAGCTTCCCTGAAGCTCCCACTCGACCGACACCTCGTTCGACGGGAACTGCTCGGCATCGTAGTCGCCGGCATCGGGCATGCGGCAGGTCTCCACGCCGCCGCTGATGACGTTGTAGCCCATGTACTCGCCGCCCTCGATTTCGTATTCGAGCGCCAGGGCCGTCACCTGGTTGAAGGTTGCGAACGAACGACCCGAAGCCTCGCCCTCGAGCTGGCTGCCCTTGCCCTCCTCGGCGAAATCCGAATAGCAGAGCGTCTCGGACTTCGGCTTCCAGCGGAAGGTGCCGCTCCAGTCGGACTGGTAGTCCTCCTCGACGTAAATCTTCATGGCCGCCATCTCGATGACATAGCCGCCCGTCGCATCGGCATGGATGCGCGTCGTACCGCTCTCGCAGATGACCTTCTCGTCCGTCCCGGTCGACATCTCGACGGGCGTGTCGATGGAGACGGTCCAAAGGTTCCCGGCATCGGTTGCCGCCAGCTGCAGGTCGTTCGTCACCACCGTATAGGAACCCTCACGGTTGTAGGCGTCGTAGCTGCCCTTGCTGCCGTTGTAGATGATGCGGAAACCGGTCGGAATCTTCTCCAGCTCGGTATTGTAACCGAAAAGCATGTTCTTCAGATTGGAACCGCTGACCTCGATTTTCTTGAGGTATTCGACATCGAGCGGGTTGCCCGGCTCCTCGCCCTTCTCCTCGGCCTCGGCTGCCTGCTTTTCGGCTTCGGCCATCAGCATCGCCAGACGCAGCGCGGCATCGGCCGACTGCATCGAGAGCATATTCTGCGGATGGGCGGCATTGTAGATGGCAATACCCGGACGCACGGGTTCGAGCTTCTTGAAAAGGTCGTCTCCTTCGCTCTTGAGACATCCCGTCAGCGTCAGTGCGGCTGCGGCCGCAACGAACATGTGGTTGAGTTTATACATGGTATTTGTCCTTGTTGTTTTTCATTAAACGCACGGCTGCGTCGGATACTGCATGCCGGATGTAATTTTTTCCGCTCGGTTCTGCTGTTTGGCACCCGCAAAGATAGGAATTATTTATTTTTTTCGCTATATTGTGCTCCGGATTATGTAAAATTCACACCGATGATTCGAAAAACGCTTTTGCTTATGTCGTTCCTCTCCCTCTTCGGCTGCGGCTCCGCATCGCACGCCCCCGAATATCCGACCGATACCTTCACGGCCCGCGACGGTTCGCAGTTCTCGCTGATTTTCTTCAAACACGGTTCGCTGGCCGTCGAGGTTGCCGGCAAACACATCTACATCGACCCGGTGAGCGAATACGCCGACTACGCGGCGCTGCCCAAGGCCGACCTCATTCTGGTGACCCATTCGCACTACGACCACTTCGACCGCGCGGCCGTCGAGGCGCTCGAAACCCCCGAAACCGACCTGCTCTGTGACAAGACCACGGCCGAAGCATTCGACTTCGACTGCCATGTGATGACACCCGGCGACACGGCCCGCCCGCGCGGCTACGTCACCGTCGAGGCCGTTGCGGCCTACAACACCTCGCCCGACCGCCAGCAGTACCACCCGCGCGAGCGCGAGGATGTGGGCTACCTGCTCACCATCGGCGGCACGCGCATCTACATCTCGGGCGACGGCGAAAACACCCCCGAAATGGAGGCGCTGCGCGACATCGACATCGCGTTGCTGGCCGTCAACCAGCCCTACACGATGACCGTCGACCAGGCCGTCAAGGCCGTCAAGGCCATCCGCCCGGCGATTTTCTACCCCTACCACTACGGCGAGGTGGACGAGAAGACCGACATCGACCGTCTTGTCCGCGAACTGGAGGGTACGACCGAGGTCCGCATCCGCCCGATGGAATAGCCTGCAGCAACGGCGTAGCGGCCCCGCTCCGCATCCGGCATCCTCTCCGGGACGAACGGGCCGCAGAGCGTCGGTTTTGCCCGAAAGGACATCCGGCACAGCCATCATCCCGCCCGAAACAAGAGGCGCGGCCCGACAGGCCGCGCCTCTTTCCGTTAACAGAGCCTTCCCCGCCGAACGCCCTCCCGAACGTTGGCAGGCCCCCTCGAAAGCCGGCAGGGCCCTCCCAAACATTGGCAGGGCCCCATTGAAAACCGGCAAGGCCTTTCCGAACATTGGCAGGCCCCTCGAAGGCCGGGCCTTCTCATCCTCGCCCCCCGATTTCCGGAACAAAGGGGACGGGAGGCGGCCGCTTCGGCCCCGCCTCTCACCGCGCGGGGAGACAACAAGGCGGGGCCCCCTCCGCCTCGAGGGAGACCCCGCCTCCGGCCTTCCGTGCGCCGTGACTACTCCTTCTGTGCCGACTCCTCGTCGCCGGGCAGCGGTTCGGCCTTGACCTTGAGCGACGCAAGGCCCTTGACAATCGTCTCGACGTCGTTCTTCGATGCGTCGTAGACCACCGTCACCTGCTTCGTGGGAAGGTCCACCTGGACATCCTTGATGCCCTTGCCCAGCACGGGGACGTTGTTCATGATGCGGGTTACGCAGTGCTCGCAATCCACATCGGTCTTGAAGACGGTCGTCACCGTCTTCTTCTGTGCGGCGGGCTTGGCCGCCATGCAGGTGCCGACGCCCAACAGCAGGACGAGGCACATCATCACCATTTTCTTCATGAGATTACGTATTTTTTAAGGTTTCGTGGTTCCATACCGTCTTGCGGGAGACCGGCGGAGGATTTCCATCCCGCCGGAGACCCGCCCGCCGGGCGTCAATAGAGGTTGAAGCGCAGTCCCGCATAGAACTTGCGTCCCATGAGCGGACCCCAGACGTTCATCGAGTTGAAGGCCGTCGAGAAGGGGTTGTCCACCCCCTGAATCGGGTCGTGCTGTATGTAGTCGCCGATGTTCTCGCAGCCGACATAGATGTCGAACTTGCCCACCTTGCGGGTCACCTGCGCGAAGAAGACCGGATAGCGCGGCGAATAGTTGTCGAAGTCGGCCACCAGCACACCGCTGCCGTTGTCGATAAAGCGCGGCACGCGGCTCGGACCGTTGAGCTGGGCGGTCACATCGAAGACCCAGCGGCGGAACTTCGTTGCATACTGGATGTTGAGCAGCGTCTTGTACTGGCTCACGAGCGGACGCTCGACGCGGCGCGTCGTGCCGTCGGCACGGTTGAGCGTCATCTCGCTGTCCGTATAGCGGAACGTGGCGAAGATGTCGAGCCGCTCGACGGGCGACCACGAGAAGTCGATTTGGTAGGTATCGGTGAACGAACGTCCGTCGGTATTGTAGACATGGATGGACTGAGGGTCCATCTCCTGGTCGGCGACCACCGAGTTGTAGAACTGCGTACGGAAGTAGTCGACGCTCAGCGTCGCGTCGTCGGCCCGCACCAGCGTGAAGCTCTGCGTGAGGCTTCCGCCGAAGGTCAGCGCCTTCTCCATGCGGTTGAAGTCGCGCGAAAAGCCGTTGTCGAAGACAATCTTGCGGCCGGTGGCCAGCATGCCGATGTTGTCCGTGATGACGTTGGTCGAGCGGTAGCCCAGACCGGCCGAGGCGCGCAGCGTGGTGGTTCGCGTGATGTTCCACTTGACGTGGCTGCGCGGCGTGACGAAGAAGTTGTCGAAGTAGCGGTTATAGTCGCCGCGGACGCCTGCCACCAGCGAGAACTTGTCCTTGACGGCATAGGTATACTCGGCAAAGAGTCCTGCCTCACCCTCGGTGCGGTCGAAATCGAAGTCGCCGGCCGACACCCCCGAAATCCACGGCGTGGGGTTGAGCAGCGACTCGCGGAAATAGGTGAGGTGGGCCTGACCGCCGACGTTGATGGACGAACGGTAGGTGAAGTAGTGGTTGTACATGAGCGTGAAGGAGAGCGAATTTTCGTTGCCCGAATAGTTGTTCAGACCGAAGTAGGCCTCCTCGTCGAAGTGGTCGAAGTCGGCCACGAAGGCCAGGTTCGAGCGCATCTCGTCCTGCTCCTCCTCGTCGTAGACCGACGGGCCGAGCGGCATACCGATTTTGAGGTACCCGTTGGCGTTGCGGTTGCGGATGTGCGAACCGTAGAGCGGCCGGCTCGTCGCCTCGGGGTCCTCCCAGAGCGACCACTTCTCGTCCATCGCCAGACGCATGCCCTCCGAATTGCGGTAGCCGAGCATGCCGCCCAGGCGGTTCTCCTGCACGAACTTCCAGCCCCAGCGCACCTGCATGCCGTTGTCGGCCGCATAGAGCCACTTGTTGGCCACGTTGATTTGGTCCGTACGGGGCAGGTCGCGGAAGCCGTCGTGGTTGTGGTCCATGGTCCGCACGTCGGTGTCGGCCGAGCCGTGGAGCAGGATGATGCTCGTCAGCTTCCCGTCGCGCGATACGGGGAAAGCCGTGGTGATGTTGGCCTCGGGACGCAGTTCGTCGTCCAGGTAGAGGTTCACGAACAGCCGCTCGGAATCGGTCGGCTTGCGGTACTCGAGGTTGATTTGGCCCGTGATGGCCTCATGACCGGCCGTCACCGAGGCTACGCCCTTCGAGACCTGAATCGAGTTGAGCCACATGCCCGGCGTATAGCTCAGGCCATAGGGGGCGCTCAGCCCCCGCATGATGGGACGGTTCTCGTCGAGAATCTGGGTATAGGTGCCGGCCAGACCGAGCATCTTGATTTGCCGTGCGCCCGAGATGGCGTCGCTGTAGCCCACGGTCACCGATGCCGAGTTCTCGAACGACTCGGCCAGGTTGCAGCAGGCCATCTTGCAGAGGCCGGCGAAGGATATCATCTCGTTCTTGACGATGCCCTCGCGTTTGACATAGTTGCCGCTCTGGGTACCTTCGATGACCACCTCGTCGAGCGAGACACCCTCGGCCTCGAGCGCAAAGCGGAGCCCCGTGCGGTCATCGCCCACGCGGAGCGTATCGTTGACATATCCGAGATAGGAGGCTACCAGGCGGTCGTAGCCGCGCACGCGGTGCACCAGAAAGGCACCCTGGGCATCGGTGCTGGCGCCGACGGTCGTTCCGGCCCAGTAGACCGAAGCGCCGACGAGCGGCTGACCCTCGGCATCGCAGACCGTACCGCGCAGGTCCTGGGCGCGGAGCGGCGAGGCTGCGGCGGAAAGAAGCGTGAGAATTGCAATCGATAAAGCGAATCGTTTCATGGTTTTTTCATTTTTCGTCGGAGGCAAAGGTCGCAAAAAAGGGCTGCAACCGGGTTGCAAAACGGCGGTGCGGCACCTCACCTCCGGGCCTTGGCGCTGCACTCGGGGCAGAGTCCCCGAAGCAGACAGTCAATCTGACGGACCTCGAATCCGGCCGGATAGGCTACCACCGGAATCCGCGTATGGTCCAGACAAAGGGTCCGGCCGCAGGCATCGCAATGGAAATGGCTGTGCATCTCGTCGATGCGGCACGCATGGTCGTTGTGGCAGACGCAGTACTTCATCGAACCGCTGCCGTCGTCGACCAGATGCAGCAGGTGCTGCCGCACGAAGAGCATCAGGCTCCGGTAAATCGACGAGCGGTCGATGCCGTCGGTCGCCTGCTCGAGGTCGGCCAGCGTAAAGGTATCGCTGAAACGCTCCATGGCGTCCAGCACGAGCATGCGCACCGCCGTGGGGCGTATGCCGTGGTGCAGAAGCACCTCTTCGCAATGACGGGAATCCATTCCGCGATGGTCCGATGCCAGGCAGCGAACCGTTTCCAAAGGTTTGTGAAATCGGTGAAGATTCGGGGGATTGGGCGAGCGGCGCAACGAGGCTGCGCACGCCGCAGGGATGCACCCGGCCCCGACCGGGAGCGCTGTCAGCCCAGGACGGGAGGCGCACGCAGGCCGACGGCCCGCAGCAGTCCGTCGTCGGGCAGTGCACCGGCGCACTCCACCGCATCGCAGCGGTGAAGCAGCTGTTCGGCCGCGGCCGGCAGTTCGGCCGCAAGCGTCGGGGGCAGCGCCAGCACGACGCGCCGGGCCGCCTTGTCGAGAATCGACGAAAGGGCCGTGTAGAGCGCTATTTCGGTGCTGTGCTCGTCGCCGCAGCAGGGCGCCGCCAGACGTGCGGAGCCTCTTTCGGCCGATGCGCCGTGGTGCACGCAGCAGATGCAGTGCGGATGCTCGTGACCGGGATGCGAATGCATCCGCACGCAGTCGCACGAAAGGGCGGCTGCGGCCTCGCCTCCCACCGCAAAGAGGTAGCAGGCAAGCAATACGAAGGCTATGACACGGCGCAGGTTCATGGATGCTGTAGCGATGCAAGCGGAGCAAAGATAGAAAATATTTCCGATTTTGCCTAATCCCGGCGACAAAACGACACCCCCGCCGGCCCGACACCTGCGGAGACCCCTGCGCAGCCGCGTTGCGGAAAACCGGCGCGGCCCGCACCATCCGTACACACGCCCCGACAACAGACGACCCGCACACGGACCCGGCGCTTGCTTTTGCGCGGCGGAATCACTAATTTTGCAACGTATGGAACACTGCGACATCCACGCCGTCCTGAAACGTTACTGGGGCTACGACGCCTTCCGACCCGCACAGGAGCAGATTATCCGCTCGGTGCTGGCGGGGCGCGATACGCTGGCGCTCATGCCCACCGGCGGCGGCAAGTCGCTCACCTACCAGGTGCCGACGATGGCCCGCGAGGGGCTTTGCATCGTCGTCACGCCGCTCATCGCCCTGATGAAGGACCAGGTCGACCGATTGCGCGCGCTGCGCATACCGGCCGTAGCCATCCACTCGGGCCTCTCGCCCCGTCAAATCGACATCGCGCTGGACAACTGCGCCTACGGCGACGTGAAGTTCCTCTACGTCGCCCCCGAACGGCTCTCGACCGAGGCCTTCCGGCTGCGCGTCGAGCGGATGAAGGTCTCGCTGCTGGCCGTCGACGAGGCACACTGCATCTCGCAGTGGGGCTACGACTTCCGCCCCTCCTACCTGCGCATCGCCGAACTGCGCCGCCAGCTTCCCGACGTCCCGGTGCTGGCGCTCACCGCCTCGGCCACCCCCATGGTTGCCGAGGACATCATGCGCCATCTGGGATTCGCCGAGCCCCACATCCTGCGCAGCAGCTTCGCGCGCCCGGGGCTCTCCTACAGCGTCCGCCGCACCGACGACAAGAACGGCCAGCTGCTCAGGCTGCTGCGGGGCGTCGAGGGCAGCGGCATCGTCTACGTCCGCACACGCGAAGGGACCGAACAGCTGGCCGGGCTGCTACGCGACGAAGGCATCACGGCCTCGGCCTACCACGGCGGACTGGGCCATGCCGAGCGGACGCTCCGCCAGGAGGAGTGGATGTCGGGCCGCACACGGGTGATGGTGGCCACCAACGCCTTCGGCATGGGCATCGACAAGGCCGACGTGCGCTTCGTCTGCCACTACTCGCCCTGCGACTCGCTCGAAAGCTACTATCAGGAGGCGGGCCGTGCCGGACGCGACGGCCGCCGCAGCTATGCGCTGCTGCTCATCGCCCCGGACGACGAGAGCCGCATCGTACGCCGCTTCGAGCAGGAGTTCCCGCCGCTCGAGCGCATCAAGGAAATCTACGAAAAGGTCTGCTCCTACCTGCAAATCGGCATCGGCGAGGGGGCCGGCGCCTCGTTTCTCTTCAACATCCACGACTTCTGCGCCCGCGAACACCTCTACCCCGGCACGGTGCAGAGTGCGCTGAAACTGCTCCAGCAGAACGGCTACCTGACCCTCACCGACGCCATGGAGAACCCCGCCCGGCTGATGTTCTGCATCAGCCGCGACGACCTCTACCGGCTGCGCATCCGCCGCGACGATTTGGACCACTTCATCCGCACCATCCTGCGGCTCTACAACGGCGTCTTCACCGAGTTCCGTCCCATCGACGAGTGCGAGCTGGCCACCTGGAGCGGCTACAAGGTCGAGCGGGTCAAGGAGCTGCTCAAGACGCTCTGGCAGCTGCGCGTCATCCGCTACATCCCGTCGAACCGCTCACCGATGCTCTACATGGAGGAGGAGCGCCTGCCGCGCGCCGACCTCTACATCGCCCCCGAGACCTACAAGCACCGTCAGGAGCTCATGCGCGAGCGATTCGACCACATGCTCGCCTATGCGGCCAACGAGACGGAGTGTCGCAGCGTGGTGCTCGAACGCTACTTCGGCGCCGACGACGCCCAACCCTGCGGCATCTGCGACATCTGCCTCGCCCGCCGGCGTGAAACCAGGCGGCAGCAGACCGCAACCACACCGGCCGCAGAGAGCACTCCGGGCAACGATACGGCAAAGCATTCCGATATTCCGGACAACGGCGCGCCTGCGGATGCCGCACACGAAACGACATCGGACAGCTTGCTGCGGCAAAGACTGTTGAAACTGCTTGTCCCCTCACCCCGCTCACTGCAGGAGCTGCTCGACGACCTGCGCGGCGAGCAGCCCGAAGAGCCGCTTGCGGACGAAGGCCCCGTCATCGAAGTTCTGCGCACGCTTCAGACCGAAGGGGTGCTTCATACTGGGACCGACGGACGCCTCCGCATCTCGGGGCAGCAGAGCTGACCGCTCCGCCGCTTCCCTTCCGCCCCTCCGCAACAGGCGCGCAACCCACACTCCAAACACAAAAACGGGCGGCACCCTGAGGCACCGCCCGGAATTATTCGGAATCGGAAGTTACTTCTCCCAGCTCTCATCCCAGTTGAACTGGACGTTCTGCACCAGATAACGGCCGAGCACCTCCTTGTACTCCTCTTTCCACGGCAGAAG